>ERZ833515.1200-NODE-1200-length-18730-cov-3.178527_pt1 | contig 18730 bp, 15 predicted proteins | sample MGYA00519949_ERZ833515 | MGnify/ENA primary metagenome ERZ833515 (study PRJEB31850, sample SAMEA3708741) | human gut metagenome | biome: human gut; feature: human-associated habitat; material: faeces | place: China | collected 2014 ...
ATTCTGGTACTGATGGGAACACCGGCAGATGTACTTCCGGAATCGATTGTATATTTTCAAACCTATTTTGCAGGTTCTCTGGGTGTAGTCATGTACAATATTTTCGTTGGAATCCTGCAGTCGGTGGGGGACGGCCGCCATCCGCTGATCTATCTGATTATTTCCTCCTGTGTGAATGTGGTGTTGGATATCTTCTTTATCACAGGACTTGGCATGGGAGTGGGATCGGCAGCCCTGGCAACGGCTATATCCCAGTTTGTCAGTGCGATTCTCTGTATGGTGCATCTGATGCGGGTGAAGGAAGATTACCGGCTGGAGCTTAGGAGGATTTGTTTTGACAGACATATGCTGAGGCAGATTATTCAGAATGGTGTACCTTCCGGTTTCCAGAACTCAGTCATTGCCATAGCCAACGTGTTTGTACAGTCCAACATCAATGCATTCGGTAAAATGGCCATGGCAGGCTGCGGAGCTTATTCTAAGGTAGAAGGTTTTGCCTTCCTGCCGGTGACCTGCTTTACTATGGCGATAACTACCTTTGTGGGACAGAATCTTGGGGCAAAGCAGTATGACAGAGCAAAGAAAGGTGCGAAGTTCGGTATCCTCTGCTCCATCTTCATTGCAGAACTGATTGGTATCACCATATATACGGCGGCACCGGTGCTGATTGCAGCATTCAACCGTGATCCGGATGTGATACATTATGGGGTGATGCAGGCCAGAACCATTGCGTTGTTTTATTGTTTATTGGCATTTACTCACTGTATCGCGGCTGTACTCCGGGGTTCCGGCAATGCTGCCGTGCCCATGATTGTTCTGCTCTGTGTATGGTGTCTGTTCCGTGTCAGCTACATCACACTGGCAGTGCGTCTGATTCCGGATATCCGGGTCATATTCTGGGCATACCCACTGACCTGGAGCATCAGCTCGGTGATTTTCCTGTTTTTGTTTTTAAGGGGAAATTGGGTGCATGGATTTGAGAAGAGGCCGAAGAAGGAATAGGTTTTTGCTATATCATATGTGAAATAATTGCTTTGAGTGGTGGACAGCTGCTTACCGGAAATGATGCAGCTGTCAAAAAATTTCTCGCAGAATCAAGTATAAAAGGATTTCGAGACCACATGAAAGTGACAGGGAGGTAACCAGATTAATGAATTATGCAGAATGTTTAGAACTGGCAAGAGGAAAAATGGGTAATTACTGCAAGGCCTGTCCGGAATGCAACGGAAGAGCCTGCAAGAATCAGATGCCGGGTCCGGGAGCCAAAGGAATCGGAGATACGGCGATTCGGAATTATGACAAATGGAAGGAAATCCGTGTCCAGATGGATACACTGGTGGAGAAACGTCCCATCGATACCTCTCTTTCGTTGTTTGGAAAGAATTTTCAGTATCCGTTTTTTGCAGGTCCGGTGGGAGCCGTGAATATGCATTACGGCGATTCACTGAATGATGTTTCTTACAATGATATATTAGTTTCTTCCTGCGCAGAGTTTGGAATTGCTGCTTTTACAGGAGACGGAATGGACAGCAATGTGATGGTGGCTGCCACGGAAGCCATCAAAAAGGCAGGGGGACTGGGAATTCCTACAGTGAAGCCATGGAATGTGGCGATGATTCGTGAAAAGATGGCGCTTGTCAAGGATGCAGGTGCTTTCGCGGCTGCCATGGATATCGATGCGGCAGGCCTTCCATTTTTGAAAAATTTCAATCCTCCGGCCGGAAGTAAATCAGTGGAGGAGCTTCGTGAGATCGTGAAGGCAGCAGGAGTCCCTTTTATTGTAAAGGGTATTATGACGGTAAAAGGCGCTTTGAAGGCTAAAGAGGCCGGTGCGGCAGCCATCGTGGTATCTAACCATGGAGGAAGAGTCCTGGACCAGTGTCCGGCAACGGCAGAGGTTCTGGAAGAAATAGCAAAGGCAGTGGACGGTTCCATGAAAATCTTCGTGGATGGCGGAATCCGTTCCGGTACCGATGTATTTAAGGCATTGGCACTGGGGGCAGATGCGGTTATCATAGCCAGACCTTTCGTCACAGCTGTCTATGGCGGAGGCCGAGAAGGGGTCGAAGCTTATATTCAGAAGATCAGAAGTGAGCTTGCAGATACCATGGCTATGTGCGGAGTATCTTCCCTTGCTGAAATCACCCGCGACTGTGTGAGAGTGTAAAAAAGTAAACTATCAAATATAGCAAAAATTAGTAGAAAGGGTGAGTGATATGCGTTTTAATCGTGTATTTGTAATCGTACTGGATTCCCTTGGAATCGGGCCCATGGCGGATTCAGCCAGATTTGATGATGCCGGTGCGGATACGCTGGGGCACATCTCAGAAACAGTGGAGCATCTGGATATTCCGAATCTGCAGAGATTGGGGCTTGCCAATCTCAAGCCCCTTAAGCAGGTAAAGCCGGCAGAACATCCGGAAGGATATTTTATGGCGATGAATGAGGTAAGCAACGGCAAGGATACCATGACCGGTCATTGGGAGATGATGGGCATCCGGACGGATAAGCCATTTATCACATTTACAGAACATGGATTTCCCAAGGAACTGATTGACGAACTGGAAAAGCGCTGCGGCAGAAAGATAATCGGCAATAAGGCAGCCAGCGGAACGGAGATTCTGGAGGAGCTGGGTGAACAGGAAGTGAATGAAGGAAAGCTGATTGTCTATACATCAGCGGATTCTGTGCTTCAGATCTGTGGCAATGAGGAAACCATGGGACTTGAGACCTTGTATCATTACTGTGAGATTGCCAGAGAACTGACTATGCGGGATGAGTGGAGAGTCGGCCGTGTCATCGCAAGACCCTATGTGGGTAAAAAGCGCGGCGAATTTAAGCGGACGAGCAACCGACATGACTATGCCTTGAAACCCACCGGACCGACGGCGCTGAATGCCCTGAAGGATGCCGGATATGATGTGATTTCCGTTGGAAAGATTAACGATATCTTTGTGGGAGAAGGGATAACAGAAAGCAATCATTCCGATAGCAGCGTGCATGGCATGCAGCAGACCATCGATATCGCAAAGCGGGATTTCAAGGGACTTTGCTTTACCAATCTGGTAGATTTTGATGCGTTGTGGGGACATCGCAGAAATCCAGTGGGATACGGGGAAGAGATCGAAAAATTTGATAAAAAGCTGGGAGAGCTTCTGCCGCTGCTCCGTGAGGACGATCTGCTGATTCTGACGGCGGATCATGGAAATGATCCAACCTACAAGGGAACGGATCATACGAGAGAGCAGGTCCCGTTTATTGCGTATTCACCATCGGATACGGAAAGTGGGAAGCTTGATACCAGTGACACCTTTGCTGTCATCGGTGCGACTATTGCGGACAATTTCGGTGTCAAGATGCCGGAGGGAACCATCGGAACTTCTATTCTGGATCAGATAAAATAAATGACATTGGACTTGAAGTTAAAAACAGAAAGGCGGCGATTATATGGTTGATTATACAGAAGGAACGGGAAAACAGTACCACACAGGAATCGGCCCGGAGGATATCGGCGGATATGTCATCATGCCGGGGGACCCCAAGCGATGCAAGAAGATAGCAGAACATTTTGAAAATCCGGTGTTAGTTGCGGATAATCGTGAATATACCACATATACGGGAACCATCGATGGGGTAAAAGTCAGTGTGACGTCAACCGGCATCGGTGGTCCGTCAGCGGCTATCGCTATCGAGGAGTTATCCAAGTGCGGAGCCCATACTTTTCTGCGTGTGGGCACCTGTGGCGGTATGCAGGAGGATGTACTGGGCGGAGATATCGTAGTTGCAAGCGGAGCTATCCGCATGGAAGGAACCAGCAGAGAGTACGCTCCCATTGAGTACCCGGCTGTTCCCCATGTGGATGTTATGAATGCCATGATCCGTGCAGCGAAGAATCTGAAGTTCCGCTGTCATGCGGGCGTTGTACAGTCGAAGGATTCCTTCTTTGGTCAGCATGAGCCGGAGGTGATGCCGGTCAGCTACGAGCTTGAAAATAAGTGGCAGGCGTGGCTTCGGATGGGATGCCTGGCATCGGAGATGGAGTCAGCAGCACTGTTTATCGCAGGCAGCTTCCTTCGGGTGCGTGTAGGTGCCTGCTTTCTGGTTCTGGCTAATCAGGAGCGGGCGAAAAAAGGCCTGTCCAATGAACAGGCCCATGATACAGAGGCAGCGATCCGGACAGCGGTGGAAGCCATCCGTATCTTGATTCGGGAGGATGCGAAGAATGAATAATGAGAGGATAGAAACACTCATCGAGGAGGCATTTGCTGCACGGAAGATGGCTTATACACCTTATTCTCATTTTCAGGTGGGGGCGGCTCTGCTGACTGAAAAAGGCGGGATTTACCGTGGCTGCAATATTGAAAATGCGGCCTATACACCGACAAACTGCGCGGAACGCACTGCCTTTTTTAAGGCAGTCAGTGAGGGTGAACGCAGCTTCACAGCGATTGCAGTTGTGGGAGGCCCGGAAGGAGCTTCGGAATTTGACTGGTGTGCGCCCTGTGGCGTGTGTCGTCAGGTGATGAAGGAATTCTGCCAGGATGATAGATTTCAGATCATTCTGGCACGTTCGGTGAAGGAATATAAGGTCTATACACTGGCGGAGCTTCTACCGATGGGATTCGGACCGGATAATTTGCAGTAGGAATGCCGATTGCCTCATAAAGCTGGTATTCAGGCGTCAAAGACCCGCGCACTGTAATCTTACAGTTTCATTAATATAACTTAATATATTGGAACACCTTTTGACATTGCAAAAAAAACAGGGTACACTGTATGACAGGCGGGGATGGATTCACCATTTCCGCCTGTATTCAGAAGAAAAAGCGGACGCAGGTCCGATGAAAAATAGAAAAAGTGTGGGGAGTTTAGACGGATGGCTCAGAAAGAGTGGAAACGGGAAGAAATGAAACAGAATCAGGGAAGAACAGAGCAGAACCAGAGAAAAAAGGTTCAGAAAAAAACAGGGTATAGGGCAGTGCTGGCGGCTTCGATGTTTTTGATTGCTGCTTCGGCAGCCCTGTCAGCGTGCCAAAAATCACCGGCGGCTGAGACAACAGCGCAGACACAGGCGGCAGAGGAAAAGGAGGGCGCGGTCAGCACGGCGCTCGGAGCGGCGGATCGGGTGCTGGAGGAGAATGGCATGCTGTACCTCAAATACCGCACGGAGATCCGTTCCCTTTCGAAGGAGACAGGCGAGATGAAGACGCTCTGCCAGTTTGACACAGGAGATGAAAACAGCACCTTCTGGGTCTACGGAGGCGGGCTGTATTTTGACCGGATACAGGCGGAGAGTGGCAGCACACAGGGCACGGAGCTTTATGGGCTGTACCGGCTGGATTTGGAGAGCGGTGTGGAAGAGCATTTAGCAGATCTGACGGATCAGCCGTCGGTGCTCTATGCGTCAAAGAACCGCCTGTATGTCAAGGGTTACAACATGAATGTCATTTATACGCTCGATGAGAATGGCAAAACAGCGGGAGAGTTGTCACCGTCAGACACGATCTACGGGGAGATTCCGGCAGGCTGCAGCGAGCTGTTTAATGGGATTCTTCCATATTATACGGAACAGTTTGGGTATATGCCGGTGCAGAATGAAACCTGCCTGGTGATTGCGGATGTGGACGGCAGCCATCCGAGGGAGATTTCGGATATTACGAATACATCGTCGGTGCTGTTTGCGAAGGACGCATTTTTTGCCCTGCTTCGGGATGGCAATGGAAATACGCAGTGTTACCGCTATGAGGTCTCTGACCCGGAGAAACGGACGCTTTTATATGAGACGGCGGAAAATATCAGCCTGGTGCAGTATCAGGGCGGATATTTGTACCTGATGGAAAATCAGGCGTCCCAGATCAGCACGGGAAAGTATTCGTTTAAGCGGATTGCGGCGGATGTGGAGGCAGATGCAGCGGCAAATGCCGCCGAGGCGCAGAATGCGCTTTTTACGGTCGAGGAAGAGCCAGGCATGACGAATGATTTTTCTATGTATGGTAATTTTTATGTGACGGGAAATCAGGCATACTGCCAGCAGTTTAAGGATTACGGCGTTTATCTGGGCGAAAAAACGCTGGATGATGCGGCAGGCGGGGAAGTGACGTTGTTAGAGCCGGTTCTGTTCCAGTCTCCGATCCGGGAGCTGGGGCATGTCGAGGCGCAGTCGGAGACGTTAAAGAGTGCGGATGGAAGCCGGGAGCTGGGAAGTGTGTACGCAGAACGGCTGGTATTTGACGGAGAGGGCGATGCGGTCGAGGCGATGAACCAGACGATGCAGGAGCTGCAGGCGTCGGTTCTGTCGGCGGCGCGGACGGATTCCATGAATCTTGATACGGAGATGAGCATAGATACAGCGGAAACGGACGGATCGGAGGAAGAGGTACTTCCGCAGGAGGCGGATGCAGCGCAGCCGATCTATTCGATGGCTCTTACGATCGACGGAGATGACGCGATTACGTATCTGGATGATCATTATGTCTGCGTCCGTACGGATGGATACGAATATACGGGCGGCGCACACGGAACGCCGTTCCGCCAGTATTTTGTCTTTGACCGGGAAACGGGGGCACGCCTGTCTTTGAGCGATGTGGTTGAGAATCCGGTGGAGGAGCTGCAGGCGAAGGTTGGTGCGGCATTCAGGGAGCTGGCGGAAAAGACAAATTTTGCCTTTGAATCACCGGAGGATCTGGAACATACGGTGGCAGACGGCATCAGCTACGAATCGCCGTTTTATCTGAGCGAGACGGGCGTGGTTTTCTATTATGCGCCGTATGAGATTGCATCGTATGCGGAAGGATTCCCGGAGGTAACAATTCCGTACAGCGAGTTAGAAATGCGGATTGAACTTAGCAAGTAGGAATTTTCTGAACTGCAACAAATGCGGATTGCCCTTAAGTAGAGAGCTTGAAGTTGAGGAAAAAATCGCTTATAATACTCCATAGAAAAACAGTGTCGAACGAATCTGAAAGAATGGCACAGGATGAGGAGGAAGCAGCATGAAGACAGTTGTTAAGGAAAATGCGAACGGCGGCAAAGGACAGGTAGTTGTAAAATACATTCTGGATGAAAATGAGTTAAATGCAAAATGTAAGATGTTTGCCGAGGTAACGATCGCACCGGGATGTTCCCTGGGCTATCATGAGCACCACGGCGAGAGCGAGACGTATTATATCATCAAGGGACAGGGCGAGTACGATGATAATGGAACGAAACGTCCGGTTACCGTCGGCGATAAGACCTTCACGCCGGATGGCTGTGGTCATGGCATTGCCAATACCGGAGATGAAGATCTGGTCTTTATGGCATTGATCCAGCTGGATTAAGAGTGAAGAACAAAACAGAAAAAGGTAACTGTTCACAGTAACCAAAAAAGGCGCTGGCACGGGAAGTGGTTCGATGTGTCGGCGCTTTTTGCCATATATGTCCGGAAAATGCCTATATGTTTAAGCGGAAAAAATTGGAAATCAAAAAAATAGTGGATCAAAGAAAGAAAAAGGAGGTGTGCCTGCGTGAAACTATTTCATCTTTCTGATCTGCATATCGGGAAAATGTTAAATGGCTATAGCCTGCGCGAGAGCCAGAAGAATGCGTTTTTGCAGATACTTAAATATGCGGAGGAAGAGAAGCCGGATGCGATTCTGATATGCGGGGATATTTATGATAAATCGGTCCCGGCGGGGGAAGCGTATACGCTTTTTGACTGGTTTCTGACCGAGCTATCCGGGCGCTGTCCGGGAACGGAGATCCTGATCATTGCGGGAAATCACGATTCACCGGAGCGGCTGGCGTATGGCGCATCGTTTCTGGCACGCCACCGGATCCATATCGCGGCGCTGCCGCCGGCAGATCGGACGGAGTATTTAAAGCAGGTCACACTTACAGATGAGTGGGGAACGGTTCATTTTTATCTGGTACCGTTTATCCGTCCGGGTCATGTGCGCCATTTGTTTGACACCAATGGTTATACCGATGCATTCCAGAAACTCCTGGCGCGGGAGACGATCCGGAAGCAGGAGCGCAATGTGGTTCTGGCGCACCAGTTTTTTGTCTGGAACGGTCAGAATCCGGAAACCTGCGATTCAGAGATGGCGGTACTGACCTCCGGAGGATTGGATGCGATCGATGCGTCGGTGCTGGAACCCTTTGAATATGCGGCGTTAGGGCATATCCACGGGGCACAGAAGGTAGGGCAGGAGCGGTTTTGCTATTGTGGGACGCCGTACAAATATTCGATCAGTGAAGAACACCATCAGAAGGGGATCACGGTGGTGGAACTGGGAGAAAAAGGAAGTGAGCCGCAGATCCGCCGTCTGCCGATTCTCTGCCATCCCGATGTAAAGCGCGTGCGGGGGACACTGGAAGAACTCAAGCTGCTTTCAGATACGATGGAAAAGATGCCGGATGGAAGCGGACGCGCGGACGCGTATGTGAGCGTGGTCCTGACGGACGAAAAAGAAATGTACGATTTCCGGGAACGCCTGGAGGAGTTATTTGCGCATATTTTGGAGATCCGGGTGGACAATGAGAGGACGCGGAAACGACTGGAGGAAGAACCGGAGGAAACAGGGGCGGTGACGCCGTTTCAGGCATTTGCCTCTTTTTATGAGGCGGTGCGCCACTGCCCGATGACGGAGGAACAGGAGACGATTCTGGCGCGCATGGTGGAAGAGGCAGAGGAGGAGGAACGCGTATGAAACCGAAGCTGCTTACAATGTCGGCGTTTGGCTCTTATGGGGGCGTGACGCAGATTGATTTCGAACGGGCGGGGACGGGATTGTTCCTGATCACGGGCGATACGGGGGCAGGCAAAACGACGATCTTTGACGCGATCTCGTTTGCGCTCTACGGGGCGGCGAGCGGCGCCGGGAGAGAAGGCGCGATGCTTCGCAGCCAGTATGCACCGGAGGACGCGGAGACCTGGGTGGAACTGACGTTTGAGGATAAGGGGCAGGATTATACGATCCGCCGCAGTCCGGCATACACGCGCCTCAGTAAGCGGAAAAATAAGGACGGCGCATACACGGCGACGAGTGTGGCGCCGAAAGCGTCTCTGCTTTTGCCGGATGGAAGTGAGATGTCCGGCCGGATCCGTGAGATCGATGAGAAGATCCGGGCGATCGTGGGCGTGGACCGCGATCAGTTTTCGCAGATCACGATGATCGCGCAGGGCGAATATATCCGTCTGCTCCATGCATCCTCCAAAGAAAGAAAAGAGATATTTTCGCGCATTTTCCATACCGGGATCTACGGTAGAATCCAGCAGAAGCTGCGGGAGGCAGATCGGACGCTGTATGGAAGGCTGGAGGATAACAAGACCCGGTGCGAGGAAGTCATCCGGCAGGTGACGGTTCCCAGGACGGAGGAGGCGGCAGCTTTGGAGTGGGAAGAAAGATGGCAGTCTTTGAAAGAGCGGTACCGGACAAATGGAGCGGAACTGCTTGTATTTCTGCATCAGTTGTCGGAGGAAAGCCGGAGGCTCGAGGAAGAGACGGGGAGACTGGAAGAGAATGCAATCCAGAAGCTTGCCGCCGGACAGAACCATCTGGAGCTTGTGAAAAAGGAAAAACGGGTACTGGAAGAAAAGAGCCGTTTGGAAGCATTTGGACGGGAGATAGAGGCTAGGCGCCGGGAAGCTGCCGCAGCCTATGAGAGCCGGAAACCGGAGCTGGAGGATCAGATCCGGCGGATGCAGGATGCGCTTCCGCTCTATGCGGAGCAGGAGAAAAAACGGCAGGCATATGAAACTTTGGAACATCAGCGGACGGCTCTGACCCAAAACCTGAAAAAAATGCAGAATCAGCTGGAAACGTGCCGTACACAGGAAGAAATACTTCGAAACCAGGAGCGGGAGGCGGTAAAGGCGCGCGCTGCCCTGGCAGAATGCCGGGGACGGCGGGAGCAGATGGAACGGCGCCAGGCGGTTTTGCAGGAGTTAGGGAAATGCTGTGAAGCGGAGCGGACATGGAGAAAGTCACTGGAAAAACGCCAGGAAAAATTTCAGGCAGCCGCGCGGGCGTACCAGCAGTCAGATCAGTTCAGGACGCGACCTGCCGCTTTCTGGCGATGCAGGCGGGACTTCTGGCGGCAGAGCTGCAGGAAGGAAAACCGTGCCCGGTCTGCGGCTCGCTGGAACACCCGGCTCCCTGCCGTCTGGAGACAGAGCCGATTCGGGAGGAACAGGTAGAAGCGCTGCGTGCCGGGCGGGATGATGCCGATCAGAAGCAGAGGACAGCCGCTGAGGCGTGCCAGGAGGCGCAGATCTCGCTGGAACATGAGAGCAGACGACGGATAGAGATCCAGGGAAAACTGTACGGCCAAAATCAGGACAGCCCGGCAGCCCAGCCGGATGCGGATGCTCTGGAGAAGGAGCTCCGGCAGATGGCACAGGAAATCCGGCGATGCAGGCAGGCGGAAATCACTTATACTGACCGGATTGCCATGGAAGAAACGATCCGGCAGAAACGGGAGGCGAACGGAGCCGGACAGAAGAAGCTGGAAGCTGCGCTGGAGCTTAAAAGAAGTGAGGTGCAGCAGGCGGCGATCGAGAGCCAGACGAGACGTAATGAGCTGGAGGAACTCTCGAAACGGCTGGAGTGGAAAGACAGCCGGACACTCCGGGTGGAGCTTGAGAAGCGCAGCCGGGAGCTGGAAACACTTGCAGAGGCGGTGACAGCGGCTGATAAGAAAGCACAGGAGTGCCGGGAAAAATGCCGGGAGCTGGAGGGAAGCTTATCTTCGCTCCGGGAACATATGGAAGCAGATTCGGAAACAGATCCGGAAGAAAAAATCCAGCAGGCGATCCGGCATTGGGAAGAGGAAAAAACGCGCTGGTCGCGGCTTCACCGGGAACATATGTCGGTGCGGACGCGCAACGAGGATGCATATGCGGCACTTCGGGTGTATCTGCAGGAACGGGATCAGCTTGACCGGGAAAAACAGCAGATCAGCGAGCTTTACCAGACGGCGGACGGAAAACTGAGCGGTGCGGCGCGGATCGATTTCCAGACGTATGTACAGCGCCAGTATTTCCGCCAGATGATACAGGCAGCTAACCGCCGCCTGCGCCGGATGACGAAAGGAACCTTTGAACTTCAATGCCGCGGTCTGGCTGATCTGGGAAAACAGGGAGAAGTGGGACTTGACCTGGATGTCTACAGCTTTGTGACTGACCGGGTCCGGGACGTCAAAACGCTGTCCGGTGGAGAATCCTTTCTGGCGGCGCTTGCGATGGCGCTCGGCATGGCGGATGTCATCCAGAATGCGGCAGGCAGCGTGAAGGTGGATGCGATGTTCATTGATGAGGGATTTGGTTCCCTGGATGAGGAATCACGGACGCGGGCGGTTCAGGTGCTGCAGGAGCTGTCCGGAGGAAGACGTCTGATCGGCATCATTTCCCACGTGACGGAGCTGAAAGAGGAGATGGGACACAAGCTGGTGGTAAAAAAAGGAAATGGTGGAAGCCAGGTGCATTGGGAGATAGAAGATTAGTAGGACGGCGCAGAGCCGTTGTGTGACGAAAGAAAAGAGGCTATTTACATATGACAATCGTAATTCCAGGGATGGTGACGATATCGCTCTTATCTCTGTTTTACTGCAGTATGCTGCCGGAGACGGGGCGGAAGGCGAGAATGCAGGCATTTGAGCGGCAATACATCGCCCACCGGGGATTTCATGACAACCGGGGTGAATGTCCGGAAAATTCGCTCCCGGCGTTTGAGCGCGCGATCCAGATGGGATATGGGATCGAGCTGGATGTACAGCTGACAAAAGACGGGGTTCCGGTCGTATTTCACGACTGGGATCTGAAGCGGGCGGCGGGCGTTGACCGGAAGATACGCGACTGTACCTTTGAAGAGCTGCAAAGTTATCGTTTGTTTGGTTCATCCCAGACGATACCAGCCTTTGAGACAGTGCTTGAGCTGGCGGATGGACGCACACCGCTTATCATCGAGCTGAAAGCGGAGATTGTCCACCGGGAGCTGTGCGAGAAATGCGCGGTGCTTTTAGACCGTTATCCGGGTGAGTACTGCATCGAATCGTTCAGTCCGCTGGCACTCGGCTGGTTTAAGCGCCATCGTCCAAATGTTTTGCGCGGACAGCTTGCGACCAATCACCGCGGCGAGGGATTGAAAACGCCGGTCATTGTGCGGGAGATGCTTACATACTGTATGCTGAACGGATTTTGCAGACCGGATTTCATTGCGTACAACTGCCAGTTCAGCAACACGCTTCCGGTGGAAATGCTGCGCTATTTCTACAAATGTAAGATGGCGGCGTGGACGATTAAAAACCAGGGCGAATTAAACCGGCACCGGAAACAGTTTGATGTTTTTATTTTTGACAGTTTCGAGCCGGATCAATTCGTAAATTTCAACAAAAAACATCCTAAAAGATAGTGAGAAAGTCCTAAATTATGCTGGAAAAGTTGATTTTCTATGAAAATCTGCTATAATGGCTAAGACAATTTAATAATGAGAGATTATTACGAATTCGAGAGGACAAAGATATGAAAAAGAAACAGCTTCTTTCAGGCGTAATGGCACTTTTGTTATCTGCTTCACTCTGTGCATGCGGAGGCAGCAAGACAGCAGAAGGCACCTCAGAAGCAGCTGGCGAGTCCAGCGAAGCAGAGACCAGTAATACTCTTTCAGAAGGAACACCAGTACCAGGCGGCAGCGTTGTGTATGGCATGACGCAGGACCTGGCTAGTCTTGACCCCCATGTAGATACGGACGCAGGAACTAGAGACGTGGTTTTCAATTTGTACGAAGGGCTTGTAAAGCCTACTTCCGATGGCGGATTTATTCCGGCTGTTGCCAGCGATTACACCATTTCCGATGATGCAAAGACTTATACTTTCACATTGAGAGATGGCGTCACATTCCATGACGGCACACCGGTTACCATCGAAGATGTCAAATATTCCATCGATCGTTATGCGGAGATTCAGGGCGAATCCTCCGCTTTTTCTTCGCTTGTAGATAGTGTAGAGGTGCAGGATGATAAGACACTGGTTGTAAACCTGAAAGAAAGTTATTCAGAGTTTCTTCCGATGATGACGATTGCCATCATTCCGCAGTCCAACGAGGACCCGGCAGGCAATCCGATCGGTACCGGTCCATTCAAATATGTTTCCTACACACCGGGACAGAACCTGGAGCTGGAAAAATATGACGGCTACTGGCAGGAGGGCGTTCCGAGCCTGGACAGCGTGGAATTTAAATTTATTGCCGATGTGGACACCGCATTTGTAGAGCTGCAGGCAGGCACCATCGACATTCTGAAATATTTAACCGCCGCACAGGCGGAGACACTGGGCGATGAAGATTACAACATCGTACAGGGAAGCATGAACCTCGTCCATGCGATGTACTTAAACGGCGCTTACGAGCCGCTTTCCAAGACAGAGGTGCGTCAGGCACTCTGCTATGCGGTAGACCGCGATGCGATCAACAACTTTATTTTCGGCGGAAAGAGCCACATCATCGGCTCCCATATGATCCCGGCAATGTCGAAATACTATGAGCCGGAAGCAGAGACCGTATACAGCTACGATCCGGAGAAGGCAAAAGAGCTTCTGGCAGATGCCGGATACGCAGATGGCTTTGATCTGGAAATCACCGTTCCGAGCTCATACAGCCAGCACGTAGACAGCGCGCAGATCATCGCGGATGAGCTGTCCCAGGTCGGCATCAATGTGACCTTAAATCAGGTTGAGTGGAGCACTTGGCTGCAGGATGTATACAAGGGAGGCAACTTCCAGGCGACTGTCATCGGTTTTGACGGAACGCTGGCACCAAGCGACTGGCTCAAGAAATATGTGACAGACGATGCGAAGAACTTCATGCATTACTCCAACACTGAGTACGACGATGTATTTAATACAGCATACACAACCGTTGATGACGATGTAAAAGTAGAAAACTACAAGAAGGCGCAGATGATCCTGGCAGAGGATGCGGCAGCCGTTTACATCGAAGATCCGGCGAACCTCGTAGCAGTCAGCAAGAAGTTTGGCGGCTACACCTTCTACCCGACGGCAGCAGAGGATATGTCCCTGTTATATCAGGTAGAGCAGTAAAATATACAGTTACAATCCAGCAAATTCCTGCTGCTACCACGTTTTCTTACGGCACTTTCGGTTCCAAAAGTGCCTGCCCGTGAACAGTAACCAGGAAATAACAACAGAATAAGAAGCGGTAAACGCAGGAGGGAATTATGAAATTCTTTATAAAAAAACTGATAACTCTCATTATCACATTGTTGGTCATATCCTTCCTGACGTTTACCGCTTTTTCTGTGATTCCGGGCGATGCGGCACTTTCCAGGCTGGGAAAGGACGCGACGGAAGAGCAGTTAGAGCGGGCGCGGGATGAGATGGGATTAAATGATCCACTTCTGGAGCGGTATGGAAGATGGGTGACCGATGCGATGCAGGGGGATTTCGGGGAGTCCTACCGGTATGAGGGAACCTCAGTCCGCTCCCTTCTGGCACAGCGGCTTCCGGTCACGGTGCTTCTGGCAGTCATTTCCCTGCTCATCATCACGGTGATTTCAGTTCCGCTCGGAATCCTGAGTGCCCGGTTTGCCGGGAAATGGGTCGATACGCTGACGAACTGCCTGACGCAGATTCTGATGGCGGTGCCGTCATTCTTTCTCGGCATGATCCTGACATACGTGTTTGGACTGATTCTTCATATGTTCCAGCCGGGTAAATTTATCGAACCGTCGGAAAATTTCGGAAAGTCTGCACAGTACCTTTTATTTCCGGCGCTCGCGGTGGCGCTGCCGAAGATTGCGATGGTGGTGAAATTCCTGCGAAGCTCGATTCTGACCGAGATGAACCGGGAATACGTGCGGACTGCCTACAGCCGCGGCAATACGGAAACGGCGGTATTGTACGGGCATGTGCTGAAAAATGCGATGATTCCGGTTGTGACGTTCTTTGCGATGGTAATCGCGGAGATCCTTGCCGGCAGCATCGTGGCGGAGCAGGTGTTCAGTGTGCCGGGAATCGGAAGACTTCTGATCAGCTCGATCTCCAACCGTGATTATCCGGTTGTGCAGGCGATCGTGCTGTATATCACATCGGTGGTCGTACTTATCAATTTTGCGGTTGATATGATTTATCAGGTTTTGGATCCGAGAGTCCGGACGGCGGAAGAATAGAGGGAAGATGAATGAAACGAAAGAATTATAATCTGATGATAGGGGGCGCGATCACGCTGTTCTTTCTGGCAGTTGCCCTGCTCGGACAGTTCTGGACGCAGTATGGGACTACCCCGATGGACTCCATGGCAGTCAATCTGGCGCCGTGTGCAGCACACCCGCTGGGAACGGATAACTTCGGGCGCGATATTTTGAGCCGTGTGATGGCGGGAAGCGGCAGCACCTTTTTTGTGGCAGTCTGCACGGTTCTGATCGGGTGTGTGTTTGGCACGATCGTCGGTGCGCTGACCGGCTATTTCGGCGGCTTTTTCGATAACCTGATCATGCGTTTCAATGATATCCTTTTATCGTTTCCGAGCATTCTTCTGGCGCTTATCTTCATCAGCCTGACGAAGCCGGGAAGCTACAACATCATTCTGGCGCTGGGAATCCTTTTTATCCCGAGTTTTGCCCGGATCGTCCGCAGTGAGGTGATACGGTGCCGGGAACTGGATTTTGTCAAGAGTGCGCGGATCCTTGGCGCAGGGCATATCCGGATTATTTTCGCCCATATTCTGCCGAATGCGGCGGTCAGCCTTTTGACGGCGGCGGCGATCGGATTTAACAATGCGGTGCTGGCGGAGGCGAGTATGAGTTATCTGGGACTGGGAATCCAGCCGCCGGAGCCGAGTCTCGGGAGAATGCTTTACGAAGCGCAGTCGTACCTGTTCAATGCGCCGTGGTACGCGATCGGACCGGGCGTGACGATCATCCTGATTATTCTGGGATTCAGCATGGTGAGCGAGGGGCTGCGCTCGATGCAGCAGTAAGGAGGCGAAAAGATGGAACCATTGGTTGAGATAAAAAATCTGTCGATCCGTTTTCCAGAAGGAAATTCGACCTTTGAGGCAGTCAAGGGAATCAGCTTTTCGATCGGAAAAGGCGAGATCGTCGGAGTAGTCGGCGAGTCAGGGTCAGGAAAATCCATGAGTGCGCTTGCGCTGATGGGGCTACTTCCGAAGGATGCCGAGATTGCCTCCGGATCGCTCTGTTTTCAGGGAGAAGATCTGGTGACCATGAAACCGGAAAAACGGAGACAGCTATGCGGCAGCAAAATGGCGATGGTCTTTCAGGAGCCGATGACCTCCTTAAATCCGGTATTGAAAATCGAACGGCAGGTCGGGGAAAGCCTGCGGATCCATACGAAACTCGGAAATTCTGAGATTCATGAGCGGGTGGTGCAGGCACTCTCAGAAGTCGGTCTGCCGGACCCGGAGGGGCTGTGCGGTAAATACCCGCATGAGCTTTCCGGCGGCATGCGCCAGCGTGTGATGATCGCGCAGGCGATGATCAATTCTCCGAGTCTTCTGATTGCGGATGAACCGACGACAGCGTTAGACTGTGTCGTTCAGGCACAGATCCTGGAGCTTCTGCGGAATATCCACCGGACCAAGGGAACGTCGATTCTCTTTATTTCCCATGATCTGAATGTTGTGCGTGCGCTCTGCAGCCGTGTGATCGTGGTTTATAAGGGCGAGATCGTGGAAGAAGGGCAGACGGAAGACGTCCTTCTGCATCCGAAGCATGAATATACGCGCCATCTGGTGGCGTCGATTCCGGAGGGAGAAAAAGGGGAAAGCTCCGGCGGGGAGATCCTGCGCCTGACGGATTTGAACGTATTTTACGATGTGCGTGGCGGTCTGTTCCGCAAAAAAGGAAAAAAACACGTAATTCACGATCTGAACCTGTCGGCAAGAGAGGGAGAGATTGTGGGGATCGTGGGCGAGAGCGGCTGCGGCAAATCGACGCTCAGCAAGACGATCCTGGGACTTCACGACAATTATACGGGTGAGGTGAAGGTGCGTGACGGCGTCCGTCCGCAGATGGTATTTCAGGATCCGGCGGGATCGCTCAACCCGGCGCGGACGATCGGATGGATTCTGGAAGAACCGCTGCGCCTGCGCGGCATCAGGGACCGCGCAGAGCGCAGGCAGCTAGTGAAAGAAATGCTTGAAAATGTCGGACTGGACGAGTCCTTTGCGGCGCGCCATCCGAGAGAGCTTTCTGGCGGTCAGAAACAGCGCATCAGCATCGGCGTGGCCCTTCTCATGGATCCGCGCCTGGTGATCGCGGATGAGCCTGTTTCGGCGCTTGATGTGACGGTCCAGTCCCAGATTTTGAACCTGCTTTTGAAGCTGCACGCCGAAAAGCAGATGACCATCCTCTTTATTTCCCACGATCTGAACGTCGTGCGCGGGCTCTGCAGCCGTGTCATGGTCATTTACAGGGGTGTGATTGTGGAAGAAGGTCTGGCAGAAGAGATCTATGAGCATCCGGCGCACCCGTACACGAAACTTCTGCTGGAAGCGGCGATCGGCGGGGATACAATGGAACTGGATGCGGAGGCAGGAAAGCAGAGTGCGGAGCCGGAGAGAGACAGCCGGATGGAAAAACCGGAGCGGGGACAGACGAAAGGGAACCTTTTGGAAAATCAGGAAAAAGAGCGGTCCGTCCAGAATGCACCAAAGAAGATAGCGGGCAGTGGGGAGAAGTGTATCTTTTATGAGCGCTGTCCGAAGAGAAGAGAGGCGTGTGCCCATGTGCCGCTGTCACCGGAGGCAGTACAACTTTCAAGGACACACTGGGCGCGGTGTATTCAGATAGAAGCATAATCTGATAAGCTGAAATAGAGAAAAACGAAATAGCAGCCGAAAAAAGACAGACGGTTCAGCCTATGCCAGGGAAAGCGGCATGGCTTGAATCGTCTGTCAATGTTTTTTCCTGCGGTGGGAAATTAAAGTGCGCGGCTGCTCACTGGAAGAATCCTGCTGCCCCTGCTGTGCCTCACCGGAAAGCTGCAGCGGCTCCCGGCGGTGCCGGAGTGAATGGTAAAAAAGCCAGATCAGATCCACCAGGGCGATCAGAAACGCACATCCGGCTAATAGATGAAATACCTCATGCGTCAGAGCGGGATACGGCAGAGCGGATATGATATAAGGAGAAGTCATGTTCCGCAGGGAGCTCACCGTCCAGGAGAGACTGTCCGCCATCGTCTGGAGAAGCGATTCATAGGTATCCTCGTTCAGGCGGATCAAACGCCCGTTTAATGAAAGTGCTTTGCGTTCGGGCGGCTCTGGATAGCCGGAAGACGGATCGAGCAGATAGAAATGGCAGGTTCCATTTTCCAGAGAGTAATAATAATATCCGGTCTCTTTCTTTCCATCGTAGGCAGCGCACCCTGTATAATATAAGGAAGGAGCGTTCACCGAGACATAGGGCTGAGCCGGGTTATAAAAATCTTCAAACTTGCACTGGCTGTTTATCGGCCGCGGGGAGTGTGAATTTTCCCCGGCATTCTGCCACAGGAGCAGGATGGACGCGATCAGCACCAGTGCCGGAAGCCACATCTGCCGGCGGTAAAAACGGCGGCTTTTGATGGGGGAATGTTTTTGTTTTTCAGTCAAATTTTTCATACGCTCTAGTATAGTCAGTTCTGCGTGGAACGTCAAGAGTTAGTGTATACGACAAAATCCTGCTGCCACCACGTTTTCTTACGGCACTTTCGGTTCCAAAAGTGCCTACCTGT
>ERZ833515.1202-NODE-1202-length-18724-cov-2.709626_pt1 | contig 18724 bp, 5 predicted proteins | sample MGYA00519949_ERZ833515 | MGnify/ENA primary metagenome ERZ833515 (study PRJEB31850, sample SAMEA3708741) | human gut metagenome | biome: human gut; feature: human-associated habitat; material: faeces | place: China | collected 2014 ...
GAAAAAGCAATTCTGGAAGGATTTCAGCAGCTGAAAGATGGACATGAATATGATGATCTTTATTATTCTGCAGTGGCGCGAAGTGAAGCAGACTGGCTGGTAGGAATTAATGCCACCAGACTGTTTACGGTACTGTATCACCATCGGTTGATTGTAGGTCGGGTGCAGACACCTACACTTGCAATGCTGGTGGAACGGGAAAAGAGCATCGAGAACTTCCAGAAAGAGAAGTATTATCTGGTTCATCTTCTGATGGATGGATTGGATGCTGTAAGCAACCGGATAAAAGAGAAAAGTGCTGCCGTTCAGATGATGGAGGATATGAAGGATGAAACTGCACAGATTCTTTCAGTAAAGAAAGAGAAGAAAAAGGTACAGCCGCCGAAATTATATGATCTGACCACATTACAGAGGGAAGCAAATCGTCTTCTTGGATTTACGGCACAGCAAACCTTGGACTATACCCAAAGCCTTTATGAGAAGAAACTGGTGACGTATCCAAGGACGGATAGCCAATATCTTACAGATGATATGGAAGAAAATGCTCTTCTGGTTGTCGGGGCAGTAAATAGTATGTTTCCTGAAATGTCAATAAAGGGTTCAGAACCAGATATAAAGAGACTTTTGAACAGTAAAAAGGTATCAGATCATCATGCAATTATACCAACGGTAGAAATTACAAACATGGATTTAAAAGCACTTCCGGGTGGAGAAAAGGAAATTCTCATGCTGATTGCATCAAAGTTATTATGTGCATCGGAACAGGAATACATATATGAGAGTATTAAGACTGAAATTTCCTGTCATGGAGAACTGTTTACTGCATCTGGAAAGAATGTTCTCCAATATGGATGGAAAGAAGTGGAAGAACGGTTCTTTAAATCATATGGGAAAAATGCAGAAAAGCCAGAAGAGGAGGAAAGTGATTTTCCAGATATAAAAATAGGACAGGTATTTGAATGTGTTGTTGTAAAATTTAGTGAACATTTTACAGCACCGCCGAAACATTATACGGAGGATACGCTCCTTAGTGCCATGGAACACGCTGGAAGCTCGGATATGATAGAAGACGCAGAGAGAAAAGGGCTTGGAACTCCGGCTACCAGGGCAGCGATTATTGAAAAACTGATTGAGAAAGGCTTTATTGAGCGTAAAAAGAAGCAGATATTACCTACAGCAGATGGAAGAAATCTGATCAGGATTCTTCCGGAAATGATCAAATCACCAAAACTTACAGCAGAATGGGAAAATGATCTGACACTGATTTCCAGAGGCCAGAAAAATGTAGAAGAATTTCTCTTCGAAATTGAAAAAATGGTTACCAAATTGGTAAGTGATAATGGACAGCCAGTGGAAGAATACCAGAAACTATTTTCAGATGGTCGGAAAGAAATTGGAAAATGCCCAAGATGTGGCAATAAGGTTTATGTGGGAAAGAGAAATTATTATTGTTCAGGAAGTGATTGCAGTTTTACTTTATGGAAAAATAACCGATTTTTTGAGAGTCAGGGAAAAATACTTGATGAAGCAACTGTCAGGAAGCTGCTGAGTGAGAAGCAGGTGCATTTCAAAGATCTGGTATCAGAGAAAACAAAAAGGAAGTATGAAGCAACTATAAAGATGGAGGTTTCAGAAACCGGAAATCCAAAGTTTCAGTTGATTTTCCCGGAACGGAAGAAAGGAAAAAAGAATGAAGAATAAAAAAAATATGAGAAGATTTTTGTCGGGATTCCTGGCAATGCTTACAGTGTTATCTACAATTCTATCTCCAATACTGTCCTATGCGGCAGATGTAGTGCCAGAAGAGCCACCGTTATACGAAAAGGTAAAAAATGAACTTGATGCAGATGAGGTGGTAAAAGCAAAAAATCTGGAACTGGAAACAGGCAGTATTTTTGAAGTGGAGAAAGATTTTACCGGACTGGAAATACCAGATGAAAAAAAGGTGAAGATCACTTTCCATGAGGCAAAAAATGAGGAAAAGCAGGACTTTACAACAGATTACGAAGATACATACAAAGCTGTTTATTATGTAGAGCCAGTAAGTGGCCACCCAATTTATCAGATCAATCGTAAGCTGATTGTAAAGGAAGCGGTGGTGCAGGTTGCTGAATCTGAGAATCAGGAATCTGTAAGCAACCAGGAAGATGAGAATGAAGCAGAAGGCGAGGAACCAGCCATAGGCACTGCAGAGAGTGAAGAACCTGTGCAGGATGAGGTAAATGTAGAAATTCCGTCAGAGGATGAAATCTATGAAGAAGTAACTCCGACAGAAATTCCGGTTGAGGAAGAGCCAATAGATACACCAATCCCGGAAAACCCGTCTGAGGAAGTTTCAACAGAAGAACCTGCCATAGATGATAATCCGGATACAGACAGCACATTTGAAGAAATTACAGATACAGATCCGGAAGAAATGCCAGAGGCGACAGACGACTCTTTTACAGATGGAACAGAGAAAACAGAAGATGCAGATGGAAATTATCAGGTAAATATTGTTCGTGGAGAGGAATTTCATATTGAGCTGAACCATGAGGATGGACAGTATCAGCCAGGAGAAACCGTTGTATTTTCCGGAGATATGCCGCAAGGCAGCTTAATTGCAGTAGGAACAACAAAAGTACAGGCAAACCAGACAGAGAATACAGAAGATTTATTGTATTCAGAGGTGACTTATCACGAAGAATCGGATAAATTCAGTTTTGAAATGCCAGCAGATGACATTGATCTAAGTGTTTCCATGGATCAGGCAGAAAACGGTATCATGTTACTTGCAACCGATACTCCATGGGATGATGCAACAAATATTGAAGCAAATAAATATTACTATTATTCAGATGGCCAGATTCATCCGTTTGATACAGTTATGGGACAGGGTGGAAATGTCAGCTACAAATATGTTCGTTACAAAGCAGGCGGAAAGACTTATACAGTAAATGCGTATTGTATGCAGCACTCCATGCAGTCACCTCCAAGTGGGACAACATATAAAAATATGGTTGAACTGGATGAGGGCGGAGATGATAAGTATCTGCGGAAAGCTTTGTTCTATGGATATGGCGGTCCTGGATGGGGACATACATTCAACGGATATAATGTAAAATCCATCATGGAAAAATATGGATGCAGTTCTGAGACAAGAGCCATGCAGCATTATCTGGTTGATTATTTATATGATGGCGAATCCGGATTTGGAGGTGCGCTTTCTACAACCGCTAAAAATATGCTGAAAGAGATTAAAGCAGCTCTTGCTAAAATGCCTGATCCGACAGCAATGAAACTTCTTCCAGGACTTTCCGTTAATGCAACGGGAAAGGAAACAGAAAGTTTTACCTGGAAGGCAAATGAAGCATTTACCATTACCATTCATCTGGAAAATGGTGTGAGCCTTGTCAACGAAACTACAGGAAAGACGGCATCTGGAAATGTCACTGTAAAGGGTGGAGAGAAATTCCATCTTGTAGCTACAACAGCCAATATGGGCAGCCTGAAAGGAAAGTATGCGATCACTTCCAATTTTCCCCTGGATTTCCATGCAATGCTTTTAAAACTGGAGAGTTCACAGGATATTGGATTTGGCTACTATACGGATTCCGCTGATCTGCAGATTACAGTTGACTGGCCGGAAGAAGCAGTTATCGAAATTACAAAGAAAGATGGAGATACTGGGAAAAATCTGGCCGGAGCCGTGTATGGAGTATATAGTGATAACGCCTGCACAAAGCTGATTGTTAAGATGCCGCCAACAGACAGCAATGGTTCTTCACGAGTAACTCTTACCAAGACACAGGATACTGTTTACTTAAAAGAGATTACAGCACCGGAAGGTTATGTTGTCCAGGCTTCTTCGTATGGAGTGAAATTAGTAGTTGGCAGTACAACCAAACAGACTGTAACGGACAAAGAGCAGAAAGGAAATCTGACCGTTTATAAAGAGGGAGAAGTTTTTGTAGGAGCTGTATCTGATGAAAATGGAACTTCATTCCAGTATGAGAAACGCCGTCAGAAAGGAGCCGTTTATAACGTATATGCTGCCGAGGATATTGTAACAGCAGGTGGAAAAACAGTTTACAAAAAAGGCGCAGAAGTAGCGAAAAATCTGATCACAGGTGAGAACGGTTCTGTAACGGTAAAGAATCTTCCGCTTGGAAGCTATAATGTAACAGAAGCACAGGCCCCGGAAAATTTTTATAATGCAAAAGAAACAAAAAAAGTAACCATTTCTTATGCAGGGCAGACTGCAGAAGCGGCTTTCTCAGAGACTACCTTTACAAATGACCGTCAGAAAGCAGTGGTGCAGGTGATAAAGAAAGACAAAGATACTGAAAATACACTATCCGGAGGGCATTTTGCTCTGTTTGCAGCGCAGGATATGAAAACTGTGGATGGAAAAGTAGCGGTAAAAAAAGATGCTCTGATTGAGACTGCAATTACTGGTACTGATGGAAAAGCAGCATTTAAAGCAGATCTTCCAGTGGGATTTTCTTATTATGTAAAAGAAGTCCAGGCTCCGGCTGGTTATGTCAGAAATGAGAAAGATACTTATTCTTTCCAGTTCAGTTATACCAATGATGAACAGGCAAAAATTTCTTTCAGTCATACTTTTGTGAATGACAGGGTCAGTGCTGCAATCTCTTTGAATAAAAAAGATGCCGAGACAAAAGAAAATAAGGCACAGGGAGATGCTTCCCTGGAAAATGCGGTGTATGGACTTTATGCAAGAAACGACATTACCCATCCAGATGGAAAGACAGGCGTTATTTATAAAGCCGGAAGCCAGATTGGTACGCTAACTACCGATAAAGAAGGAAAAGCAAGGATAGAGAATCTTTATCTTGGAGAGTATTACATCAAGGAAATTACCCCATCCGTAGGATATCTGGCAGACGAGCATGAATATGATCTTGTATGCAGTGATGAAGGTGATCTGACAGCGGTTGTAGAAAAAGAGTGTACCTCACTGGAAACGGTGAAGAAACAGCCGTTTGAACTTATTAAAGCTGCCAATAATGGAGACACAGATGCTGCATTACTATCCGGAGCTGGATTTAGTGCATATCTGGTATCTTCTTTGGTGGTAAAAGAGGATGGAAATTATGATTTTTCCTCTGCAGAGCCAGTTGTGATCGGTGAAAATGGAGCAACGGAAATTTTTACAAATGAGAAAGGCTATGTAAAATCCATTGCAATTCCATATGGAACATATCTGGTGAGAGAAACTACAACACCCCATAATTACAAACCTGTAGATGATTTTATTGTCCGGATTACAGAGAATAAACCAACAGAGCCGCAGACATGGAGAGTTCTTTTGGATAAAGAATTTTCTGCAAAACTGAAAATTATCAAACAGGATGATGAGACTAAAAAATCTGTTCTAATTCCGGGAACAGAGTTTAAAATTTATGATATGGATCATGAAAAATATGTAGAGCAGGTAACTACATACCCGACAACTGTTACACATACCTCATATTTCACAGATATAGATGGATATCTGATACTGCCTCAGAATTTAAAAATTGGTCATTATAGAATCGAAGAGGTAACAGCACCGGACGGTTATACCATTAACAAAAATTATGTCGAAATACAGGTGGATACCAATACCCTGTATCAGACGGATCCGGTTTCAGGTGATGCGGTCATTGAAGTGGTATATGAGGACCATTCGGTGAAAGGAAAACTCACTGTACAGAAAAAAGGAGAGGTTCTTTCGACCTATAAGAATGATTTTAGGTATGAAGTTCAAAACCTTTCCGGTGCAGTATATGAAGTATATGCTGCAGAGGATATCTATACAGCAGATTTTCAGAAAGATGATACAGGAAAAAGAATCCTGAAATATGCAAAGGGTGAAAAAGTTGCAGAACTGACAACGGATGAATCCGGAAAAGCAGAGCTTGATAATCTGCCTCTAGGAGAATACAAAGTTGTAGAAAAGACTGCACCGGAGGGATTTGTATTAAATGAAGAAGAACAGAAGATTTCTTTCGTCTATGCAGACCAGAATACACCAGTGATCTCACAGAGTGCAGAGTTTATAAATGACCGCCAGAAAGTAGAAGTGTCAGTTGTGAAAAAAGATGCTGAAAATGAGAAAGGGCTTTCTGGAGCAGAGTTTGGTCTTTACGCAAAAGAGGATATAAAAGCAGGGGATAAGGTACTGGTAAAAGCAGACGAACTGCTTACAAAAGCGGTAACAGGTGAAGATGGAAAAACTGTTTTTGAGCAGGATCTGCCATTTGGAACTTATTATATAAAAGAACTGGCAGCACCAGATGGTTTTGTATCTTCAGATGAGCAGATTGAGGTGACTGCGAAATATCAGGGACAGGAAGTAAAAACAGTAAAACTGGAAACCGTTTTTAAGAATGAGCCGACAACAACTGAATTTACGAAATCAGATATTACAACAGGTGTGGAACTTGACGGAGCAACACTGACGGTTTTGGATTCAGACGGAAAAGAAGTAGAAAAATGGACTTCTATAAAAGGAAAAGCTCATGTAATAAAAAGACTCCATGTGGGAAAAACCTACACACTTCGGGAAGAGTTTGCACCATATGGTTATCTGCAGGCAGAGGAAGTGAAATTTACAGTTTCTGATACTGCAGATGTTCAAAAAGTAGAAATGAAGGATGCTGTTCCGGTTGGACGAATCATCATCAATAAAAAAGGTGAATTTGTCAAGGAAGTTACCTGGAAAGATATGCTGGCAGGCGGCATGGACGCAGCATTTGGCTATGTTACAGGTTCTTTGAAAGATGTTACTTTTGAAATTTATGCAGCGGAGGATATCAAGGCTGCAGATGGGGAAAGCAGTGATTATTATAAAAAGGACGAATTGGTAGCAACAATTACGACAGATGCTCTTGGATATGCAAGATCAGAAGATCTTCCTTTAGGCAAATATTATGTAAAGGAAAAAGAGACGGCGGATGGATATGTTCTGGATGGAGAAATCAGAGAGGTTGATCTGACTTATCGTGATCAGAATACTCCGGTTGTGACTTATGATGAGGACTGGCAGAATAACCGCCAGAAAGCAAAAGTAACTGTAGTTAAGAAAGAAAAAAATACAGACCGTGTTCTGGAAGGCGGAGTATTTGCACTTTATACAAAGAATGATATTTTAAATGCAGAAGGCGAAGTAATCCTGAAAGCAGATACCATGATCGAGCAGAAAGCTACGGATCAGGATGGAAGGATTGTATTTACGGCAGATCTTCCAATCAATGGCAACTACTATGTAAAAGAAGTGCAGGCTCCTGCTGGATTTGTGACAACAGAAGAAATCAAGGAATTTGATTTTGCTTATGCGGGAGAAGAGGTTGCAGAAGTATCCTTTGAGTTCACTTATGAAGATGAGCCAACTACTTTTGAAATCACAAAATCAGATATTACAACCGGGGAAGAATTACCAGGTGCAAAACTGAAAGTATCCGATTCAGAGGGAAACGTTGTGGATGAGTGGACTTCCGGAAGCACACCACACATCATTAAGGAACTGGAAGTTGGAAAGAAATATACATTAACAGAGACAATTCCTGCTGATGGTTATGCAACTGCAGAATCCATTACGTTTGTAGTAGAAAATACTGCAGATATACAGAAAGTAGAAATGCAGGATGATACAACAAAAATTCTGATCAGTAAAGTTGATATGACAGATGGAAGCAGCGAGGTCAAAGGTGCTAAACTGTATATTCTTAATGAAAACCAGGAAGTTATGGAAAGCTGGACATCTGGTGATCAGCCCCATTATGTAGAGAAACTTTCAGTCGGCACTTATACGTTGTTGGAGGAAACAGCACCGAAAGGCTATATTGTGGCAAATAAAGTGACATTTGAGGTTAAGGACACCGGAGATGTTCAGGGAGCCAAAATGGAAGATGAACAGGCAATGGGCAAGGTAATCTTAAATAAAACGGATAAAGATACCAAGAAGCCAATGAAAGGTGTAGAATTTGCCCTTTGTGACAGCAAAGGTAAAGTTCTGGAAACTCTGGTAACAGACAGTGCTGGCCATGCAGAATCAAAGAATTATCCGATTGCGACTTTTAAGAATGGGCAGTATAAAAAAGCAATCACATATATCCTGAAAGAAACAAAAACACTGGATGGCTATCAGCTTGATGAAACCGAGCATAAGATTCAGTTTGAATATGTCAATGACCGTACTCCTGTGATTGAATATACTCTGGATCTGACAAATAAGAAAGCTCCGGAAAAAGACACTCCGGAAACATCAGAAAACCAGGGAGTCAGCACTCCTGGTTCCCATGGTTCTGATGCGACTTCTGTATCCAATTCACCAAAAACAGGAGATAATACAAATATTGCTATTTTTGTGCTGGCACTTGCAGTATCAGCAGGATGTCTGGGAACTGTAGTGACAGTTAAGAGAAAACGCAAATGATAATATAAATAGTGTTCTGGGGCTGTGGTTACTGCACAGCCCCATTTTGAAAAGGAGAAGAAATTGAAATTAGGAGCAAGAATAAGAAAAATCCGTATGTTTCGCAACATAACTCAAAAGGAATTGGGACGCAGATTAGGATATGGGGAAAGTAGTGCGGATGTGAGAATCGCCCAATATGAAAGTGGACAGCGTACACCGAAGCAGGAAACGCTTATCCGGATAGCAGAAATATTGGAAGTTGATGTCCGAAATTTTTTAAGTCCTGGAATTGCGACAATGGACGAATTAATGGAAACTTTATTCTGGATGGATGAAGAAAATAGAGGGCTTTTTCATCTGTTCCTGCTAAATGATTCAGAAAGTGAAATAGTTGGAATCACAATGAGGGATAAAAAAACAATGTCTTATCTGCAGGAATGGATGGGGAAAAAGCAGAAATTGGGCGATGGAAGAATCACAGAAGAGGAATATCTGGAATGGAAACTGCATTGGCCAGAGAATAAGAGAAAAACAGAATATAAAACCGTATGAAGTAAAAAGGAATTGCTTTGCGGAGAGTTACCTGTTAGAATATTACTGGAGTAACCGTGTACAGGGTTGGTAAAAACCTCCTGGATTTTCAGATTCCGTTAAGGGATACAGAAGAAGGGAGGTGGAGCGAATGGATACATACGAAGTCTTGAGCTTATTGTTCTTAGGCGGTACGTTTCTGATTGCTTTGCTTGCCTATTTGGATAATAGGGACAACAAGCGAAAAAAATAGCCTACCCTGTCTGCCAACAGGATAGGCAGCTCTCTTTGAGAGCAAAATAAATTAAAACCTAATCCAGGAGCATCCACCTTGTGGGCGGTTACTCTTTTCAATTAGAATATAGCATTTTCTCTCCGAAAAGTAAAGTACATTTTATGCAGCCAATTCTAAAAAAGAGTGGGCTGTTTTTTTATTGATAGGAGGGAAGTTTAATGTCTAAACTACAGGACATCCGAAACTTGGTGCAGGAACATGCCGTATTAGTGAGCAGTTCGCCAGGGGATTGGATGGATTATATGGACACAGCATCAAGGTTATATCGTTATTCTTTTTCAGACCAGCTTCTGATCCATGCACAGCGGCCAGACGCAACAGCCTGTGCATCACTGGAACTATGGAATGAAAAGATGTTACGCTGGGTAAATCGTGGTGCAAGAGGAATTGCCTTGTTTGATGAAACCTGGCAGAATACCAAACTTCGTTATGTGTTTGATATTTCGGATACCCACATGGTAGCCGGAGGCAGAAGCCCATATCTTTGGAAGATGCAGGAACACCAGAGAGAAGAGATCCTCACCCATCTGGCAGAAGTCTATGCTCTGGAAGAAAAGGATGTGGCAACTTTGCAGGACGCATTGATGGCGGTCGCAAGGGAAATGGTCAATGACAATCTGGAGGAATACCTGGATGGATTGGAATATGCTGTAGAAGGTACTTATCTGGAAGATCTGGATGAGGTGACGATCCGCAGTGATTTTCGTCAGCTGGCAACAGACAGTGTTTACTATCTGCTTTCCAGGCGATGCGGGCTTGACCCGATGGAACTTCTGGAAGAAGAGGACTTCATGCATATCACAGATTATAACCGTCTGTCAGTTCTCACCTTCCTTGGAAATGCGGCAAGCCAGCTCAGTGAGAGTATTCTGATTGATATTGGAAAGACCGTACATAAAATTTCTCTGGAAGAAGCGAGAAAAGAGGTTGAAAAATCCAATGAAAGGAATTATAATAACTTTACCACGTTAATGCGAGAAATTAAAAATCAGGATGCAGAAACGAAAAAAGAAGAAAATATTGAAAATGAAGGAGGAAACGATTATGGAACTGACATATCATCGCAAGGGAGATTACCTGTTTCCGAATCTGACCGTCGAAGAGGAAGAAGTGACGATCGGGAAATATGGGATGCTGCGGAGGACATTTCTGAAAGAACACAAGAACAGCCTTTATCAGAGCCTGTTCCTGACCGGGAAGCTGAACAGCCATCTGGAACAGATCGAGAAAGCAGCACAGGAGAGAATGGACAGCCAGATGGAGAAATTACTGGAGAAGAATCCGGCACCGGACAAGGAAGCAGATCCGATGGCATGGACAGCACACATGAACGCACTGATGGCAACAGCGGAAGAGAGCATCTTGACGGAATTGGTATACAGTTAGTCGAAGATACAAGAGAAGATGGATTGAGTAAAGCAGAGGAAGAGATCGCCTCTGCTTTATCTTTGCCCGAATATCCCACCGCAAATGAACAAAGACGGCAGATCGAGGAAAGGGCAGCTGCCCTTTATGCCGGAGAAATTCCGATTCCAGAGCAAGTTGTTGATGAGATCTTACGGACAGGAGGAAACCGGAAAGCCAGCAAGCTCCGGATCATCTATAATTTTATGAGCGAACAGGCCCCGGAGGAATATACGGAGTTTGTGAAGCGTGAATACCGTAAAGGTGGAAAAGGTTTTCAGATTGATGGAAATGAATATTCAGTCTGGTTTGATGAAACCGGGATGCAGATCGCAGTAGGGCATACGGTTACAGACCATATCTTAGATAAGGCATTTTTATCATGGGAAGATGTCAGCGGACGTATCCATCAGCTTTTAGACCAGGGTGAATATGCACCGCAGTCTGTATTGGATGCGGCAAGAAGTAATGCAGTAAAAGAACACGCCCAGGCTCTTGCCTATATGAAAGGGGATATGGCAGAAGGAGTAGCGGAGATTGTTTTTGACGAAGAGGACTTACCACATCTTCGCAGTATCTATCCGGAGATCACGGATTATCTGGAAGAAAAGCTGGAGGATCCCCAGTGGCTTTCGGAACTGAATGAAAGACTGGATGCACTGGCAGAAGCCTATGAAGAAAATCATTCTATTATGCGTTTCCATCATTATAATCCTATAAATATCTCAAAGCAGTTTCAAAAGTTTGCGGATGAGGTGATTCCTTATCAGGCTAGGGATGGCTTTGCCTGGAAAGAACATCCGATGTTCATTACACAGGATGAGATTGATGCTTATCTTGCAGGAGGTGGAGCGTATTCGCAGGGCAGGCTTAGGACGTATTCCTTTTATCTGCTGCATGAAGATGAAAGATCGAGGACAGGTTTTATCAAGGAACAGTATGGGATCGGTGGAAGCAGTCATGCACTGTCTGGTGCCGATGATTCACACGCAAACTATGATGGAAAAGGATTATTTCTTGCAAGAGGTGCTTATGGGAATCCATATACGTCAATTTTATTATCCTGGAATAAAGTTGCAAATAGAGTAGCTTATCTGATAAAGAATGACCAGTTCCTGCAGGCAGAAGATTATGCTCGTATGCCGGAATATGAACGGGAGCAGATGGCGAATAAGGTACTCCGCTTTTATGACCGTCTTCCGGAAGAGATAGACAGACCCTTTACAGATGACTTCTTCTGGGAAAAACCAGGAAAAGAAATGGTCGCAGTATTAGAGAATCCAGAGCAGACAGAGAAACTGTTACAGAAGATGGATGCAGCATTGGCAGCTCTTCCATTGGATTTTGAAGCGTATGGGACAAACTATCAGCAGAAAACAGAACTTCTTTCGGAACTCCACCAGTATGCAGAAGGAACTTATACGATATTCCCGACACCGGAAGCAGAACCGTCTTTTGCGGAACTATCCGGACACCAGATGACCATGTTTGATTTCTTGGATACGAAGGCAGTGACAGAACCGACCGTAGTAGATATGTCAGATGTGGAGGAAATAGAAGAGGAAGAGGTTACTGCCGAAGAAGATATTCCGGAAAGTCAGGAACAGGAAAAAGCTGTGTTAGAACCACACAACTTCCGTATCCAGGATAATGACCTTGGAGCAGGCGGTCCGAAAGCAAAGTATAAAGCAAATATGGAAGCCATCCATTTGTTACAGACTCTGGAGCAGGAAGAACGTCTGGCAACACCCGAAGAACAGGAAATCTTATCCCGTTATGTTGGCTGGGGTGGTATCCCACAGGCATTTGAGGAGAGTAACAGCAGCTGGGCGAATGAGTATCTGGAATTAAAGAATACTTTATCGCCGGAAGAATACAGTGCAGCAAGGGCATCGACCTTAAATGCTTTTTATACGTCCCCGACCGTGATCCGAAGTATGTATGAAGCACTGGAAAATATGGGACTGAAACAGGGAAATATTCTGGAGCCGTCCTGTGGTGTCGGTAACTTTATGGGACTGATCCCGGAGAGTATGGGCAAAGCCAATATGTACGGTGTGGAACTCGACCCGGTTTCGGGCAGGATTGCAAAACAGCTTTACCAGAAAAATAAGATTGCCGTGCAGGGATTTGAGGAAACCAGTTATCCGGACAGCTTTTTTGACTGTGTGATAGGCAATGTTCCATTTGGGGCGTATCAGGTCAGTGACCGCAGATATGACCGGCATCATTTTATGATCCATGATTATTTTATTGCAAAATCCCTTGATCTGGTCCGTCCGGGCGGTGTAGTTGCAGTGGTAACTTCCAGTGGAACGATGGATAAGCAGAACCCGGCAGTGAGACAGTATATCGCAAACCGGGCAGAACTGCTTGGAGCCATCCGATTACCGAATAATGCGTTCCAGAGAAATGCCAATACCAGCGTTGTTTCTGATATTCTGTTTTTCCAGAAAAGGGACAGGGCATCCATTGAGGAACCGGAATGGTTAAATTTAAAGGAAACACCGGAAGGCTATTCAGTCAATGCTTATTTTGCAGAGCATCCGGAAATGGTGCTTGGTGAGTTTACTACAGAAAGTACCCAGTATGGAAAGCAGGAAGTGACCGTAAAACCAAAAGAAGGAATTACCTTAGAAGAACAATTAAAAGAAGCTGTCCAGAATATCCATGGTACGATCACGGAACTGGAACTTTCGGATACAGAGTTAGAAGAGGATGTTGTCTCTATCCCGGCAGACCCGGATGTAAAGAATTTCAGTTTTACCGTAGTGAATGAGGAAGTCTATTACCGGGAAAATTCTGTGATGAACCGCATGGATCTTCCGGCTATGACAGCGGAACGTGTCAAAGGGATGGTGAAGATCCGTGATGTTACGAATGAACTGATCCAGTGCCAGATGGAAGAGGGAAGCGATGAGCAGATCACAAAGCTGCAGGAAAAACTCAATGAAGAATATGATATCTTTACAGCAAAATATGGTCTTATCAGCAGCAATGCCAATAAGCGGGCATTTAGCCAGGACAGCAGCTATTGTCTTTTGACTTCTCTGGAATTTCTGGATGATAAGGGAGAACTGAAACGGAAAGCGGATATTTTTACCAAAAGGACGATCCGCAGGGCAGAAACGGTAACTTCCGTGGATACTGCCAGTGAAGCACTTGCGGTTTGCATTGGTGAGAGGGCAGGCGTTGACCTTTCCTATATGGCACAGCTTTCCGGGAAAACAGAAGAGGAGCTTACTGAAGAACTGGCAGGGGTGATCTTTAAGAATCCAATCGGTGAAAAATGGGAGCCGTCGGATGAATATCTTTCTGGAAATGTGAGGGAGAAACTGCAGATCGCAAAACAGTTTGCAGAAGATCACCCGGAATATCAGGTGAATGTGCAGTATTTGGAGCAGGTACAGCCAAAAGATCTGGATGCATCAGAGATTGAAGCAAGACTTGGGGCAACCTGGATCTCCGAGGATTACATTACAAGGTTCATGGCAGAGACATTTCATACACCAAGATATTATGTAGGGAGCAAGGTCAAAGTCCAGTATGCCGAAGTGACCGGACAGTGGAATGTTATGGGAAAAAATGTGGACAGCTACGGAAATGCCCTTGTTACTTCCACATATGGAACACAGAGAGCCAATGCCTACCGCCTTTTGGAAGATGCCTTAAACCTTAGAGATACCAAGATTTATGACACGGTACAGGATGCCGATGGGGAACACCGGGAATTAAACCGGAAGGAAACGATGCTGGCACAGCAGAAGCAGGAGCTGATCAAAGAGGAATTTAAGGAGTGGATATTTAAAGACCTGCACCGACGGGAAGATCTCTGTAAGATCTATAATGAACGATTTAACAGCATCCGTCCACGGGAATATGATGGAAGCCATATTCAGTTTGTCGGCATGAACCCGGAGATCACCCTGATGCCGCATCAGAAAAACGCAGTGGCTCATGTGCTGTATGGAAATAATACGTTACTAGCTCATTGCGTAGGAGCAGGAAAGACGTTCCAGATGATCGCAGCCGGTATGGAATCAAAACGGCTGGGACTCTCACAAAAGAATCTTTATGTTGTGCCAAACCATCTGACCGAGCAGTGGGGCAGTGATTTCCTACGTCTCTATCCGGGAGCAAATATCCTGGTGGCAACGAAGAAAGACTTTGAGCCGGCAAACCGAAAACGGTTCTGTTCCCGTATTGCGACAGGGGATTATGATGCCGTGATCATCGGCCATACGCAGTTTGAGAAAATCCCTCTTTCAAGAGAACGGCAGATTGCCATGCTGGAAGATCAGATCGCAGATATTACGTTTTCCATTGAAGAAGCGGCACATCAGGCAGGGCAGAATTATACCATCAAGCAGTTGGAAAAAACAAAGAAGAGTCTGCAGGCGAGGATGAAGAAACTCAATGACCAGACCAGAAAGGATGATGTGGTAACTTTTGAGCAGTTGGGTGTAGACCGGCTGTTTGTGGATGAGAGCCATAGTTTTAAGAACCTTTTTTTGTATACAAAAATGCGGAATGTGGCGGGTATCTCACAGACGGATGCACAGAAAAGTTCGGATATGTTTATGAAATGCCGGTATATGGATGAACTGACAGGCGGCAGAGGAATCACCTTTGCTACAGGTACTCCTGTATCAAATAGTATGACCGAGCTTTACACTATCATGCGTTATCTCCAGTATGACACACTCATGCGTATGGGTATGGGACACTTTGATTCCTGGGCGGCAACGTTTGGGGAGACAGTAACCGCAATCGAATTATCACCGGAAGGAACGGGCTATCGTGCGAAAACACGATTTGCCCGTTTTTTTAATCTTCCGGAGCTGATCTCCATTTTTAAGGAAGCTGCGGATATTCAGACATCGGATATGCTGAATCTTCCTGTACCGGAAGCAGAGTTTATCAATGAAGTCTTAAAACCAAGTGAAGAACAGCAGGAAATGGTCAGTGCCTTTTCGGAACGTGCGGAAGAAGTAAGAGCCGGTCTTGTGAATCCAACGGTGGACAACATGCTCAAGATTACCAATGATGGAAGAAAATGTGCATTGGATCAGAGGCTATTAAATGAACTCCTCCCGGATGCAGAAAAAAGCAAGGTCAATACCTGTGTGGAAAATGCTTTTCAGGTATGGGACGAGGGAAAAGCAGATCGGACAACACAGCTGATCTTCTGTGACTTGTCTACTCCAAAAGGGGATGGGACTTTCAATGTATATGATGATGTCCGGAACAAACTGGTTGCCAGGGGAATCCCGAAAGAAGAGATTGCGTTTATCCATGAATACAACACGGAGACAAAGAAAGCAGATTTGTTTGCAAAGGTGCGGGCCGGGCAGGTAAGAATCCTGATGGGTTCCACTCCGAAACTCGGCGCTGGTACCAACGTCCACAGGACAGACTGATTGCTCTCCATCACCTTGACTGTCCGTGGAAGCCGTCTGATCTGGAACAGCAGGAGGGACGTATTTTAAGACAGGGAAACCAGAATGACAAAGTAAAGATATTCCGGTATGTGACGGAGAACACTTTTGATGCGTATATGTGGCAGATTTTGGAGAATAAGCAGAAGTTCATCAGTCAGATCATGACCAGTAAATCCCCGGTCAGGGCTTGTGAAGATGTGGATGATACGGCACTGTCCTATGCAGAGATCAAGGCACTTGCTACAGGCAATCCGTACATTAAGGAAAAAATGGATCTGGATGTGCAGGTAAGTAAGCTGAAACTCTTAAAGGCAAACCATACCAGTCAGATTTACCGTCTGGAATCCGATATTGCAAAGAATTTCCCGATACAGATCAGTGCATTGAAAGAGCGGATTGCCGGGATGCAGGTGGATTCGCAGGTAGTAAAAAGCGTGGATTTACAGGATAATGACACATTTGCCATGACAGTAGGAAATGTCCTTTATGAAGATAAGAAAGAAGCAGGCGAGGCATTGATTGCTGCCTGTGCAGGACTAAAAACCGTTAGCACCGGCGGAAAGGTCGGGGAATATCATGGGTTTACGTTATCTGCTTCCTACAATATGTTCTCCAATGCGTTTGAGCTGACGGTCAAAGGAAAATGCTCTTATAAACTGGAGATCGGAAAAGACCCGGTAGGAAATATGCAGCGTATCCATAACACCCTTTCTTCCATTGACAGGAAGCTGACGGAAAGCGAACAGAAACTGGAAACCGTACAACAGCAGCTTGCGACTGCACAGGAAGAGGTAAAGAAACCATTCCCGAAAGAAGCAGAGCTGAATGAAAAGATGGAACGGTTATCCGAGTTAAATGCGTTGCTGAACATGGATGAAAAGGGCAATGAGACGATTATGGCAGATGAGGATATTGGCAGAGAAGGAAGCAGCACAGATAGCAGGGATGCTGTAGAAGAAAAAGAACTTCCGGAAACAGCAGACAGAATCCATAAGCCATCTATTCTGGAACGCTTAAAGCAGGAGAAGGCACAGCAGAATACAGCGGAACAGCCACCTGTACAGAAAACTGCAAAGAAAAAACACGAACAGGAGTTATAAAAGATTTCCCGTCAGAGTTTTCTCTGGCGGGGACATAAAATGGAGGGTTTGTTTATGGCAAATAATATAGAAAAACAGTTAAAAGAAATATCGGAACGGCTGGAGCAGGGAGTAAAAGAAATCTTTACTTCGGAGAGATATACAGAATATCTGAATACCATGTCCAAGTTCCATAATTACAGTTTTAATAACACCCTTCTGATCACCATGCAGAAACCGGAGGCTACTCTGGTGGCAGGGTATCAGGCGTGGCAGAAGAAGTTTAACCGCCATGTAAAGAGAGGGGAAAAAGGAATCCAGATCATCGCACCGGCACCCATCCGTGAGAAACAGGAGATTGAAAAGATTGACCCTGTAACAAAAGAGCCAGTGATCGGGGATGACGGTCAGCCGGAAACAGAGATTGTGGAGATGGTCATTCCAAGGTTTCGTGTGACAACAGTATTTGATGTCAGCCAGACAGAGGGAGAGCCGATTGCAGAACTGGAAGTACCGGAACTTACCGGGAGCGTACAGTTTTATGACACGTTCATGGAAGCATTGCAGAACATTTCCCCTGTGCCAATCCGCATGATGCAGATAGAAGGGGAAGCAAAGGGGTATTACCATCAGACAGAAAAGTATATCGCAATTCAGGAAGATATGAGCAATCTCCAGACCATGAAAACCGGAGTCCATGAGGTGAGCCACGCATTGCTGCATGACCGGGAGGTAATGGATGCGGAAGGAGTCTTAAAAGACCAGACAACAAAGGAAGTGGAAGCAGAAAGTATTGCTTATATTGTCTGCAACCATTTTGGTCTGGATACTTCAGAATATTCGTTTACCTATATCGCCAGCTGGTGCGAGAGCAGGGATATGAAGGCGTTGAAAGCATCTATGGATACCATCCGAAAAACATCGGCAGAGATCATTGAGAATATCGAGGCACAGATGTACGAGTTGGAAATGGAAAGACCAATCCGGGATACTTTTCATAAGGAAGATTTAATTCTGCATCTTTCAGGCAGTATGGGTTCCGAGTTTACCTATGATCTGATTGAAAACATGAGCAGGGAACAGTTAGAGCAGAATGTGGAAGAATACGTCCGCCTTCTGGAAAGTGGTGAGATAGAGGAAAATGAGAAACCACTGGAAAGTTTTCTGGAAGAAAAAGGTGCTGCCGTCACACCCCTCTATGACAGCAGTGGGCACGGAGAGAACTATCCGATTGATTTTTATGATGTGGAATATGATGCTGACACAGGCGTTACTTATTTTTCTGACCTTTCTCCGAAAGAGCAGGCAGAGATGTTGGTACAAAAGGCAGAGTTTCCAAGAAATATTTTTTCAGAAGAAGAAAAGACATTTGTAAATGAATATGCAGAAACCTTCCCCGGACAGGTGGAAAGACTGAATGACCTGGTATGGGATATGAGGGAATCTTACGATGAAGCCGGTTCAAAGCTGGTGTATGAAGTGATTCAGGCAGCAAGGGCAAACTTCCCAGTGAAGGAACCGGAGATTGCAGAAGAAACAGCCATGCAGTATGCCCACCGTCTGATTGAAA
>ERZ833515.1221-NODE-1221-length-18550-cov-13.314463_pt1 | contig 18550 bp, 17 predicted proteins | sample MGYA00519949_ERZ833515 | MGnify/ENA primary metagenome ERZ833515 (study PRJEB31850, sample SAMEA3708741) | human gut metagenome | biome: human gut; feature: human-associated habitat; material: faeces | place: China | collected 2014 ...
GCGAGGCTCAGCGAATCAAGAAGCTCCGGCCTTCAGGCCGGAGAGTGATCACTCGCACTTGCCCGGACGTTCGGGCACGAGCGTCGTGAGCTTCCTGCCGTCCTTCGCCCAGAGGTCGATCCCGGCGCCCGACTTCGTGATGTAGGCCGTTTCCTTCAGCAGGCCGAGGAACTGCTGCTCGACCTTCATGAAGGCCGGAGCGCAGAGCTTCATCGTCGTGCCGATCTCGCCGAGATCAACCTTCTTGCCGTCCTGCTTGTACTGGCCGAGCAGGCGGTTGCAGCCCGCCGACCCGGAGAGGCTCCCGTCGGCGCCGAAGTTGAGCGAGGGCGGGAGTTCGCAGTCCTCGCTCACGCCGCCCGTCCACATGAAGTTGCGGCCGGCGAGTTCGGCCGCTTCGCCCGCAGGGCCGTCCGTGCCGCCCGGGGCGGCGCAGCCGGCGAGAAGGGCGGCGCAGAGCGCGGCGGGAAGAATCGCTTTGATCATGGTGGGGGAACCTCGTGAAAGTCTGTTGCGGAGGAGGCGGCATGCCGCGCTCCTTCGGGAGAATGTTTTCGATCCCCGCATCCTACCGTATGGAGGCGGAGCGCTCGGCTCTTCGTAACAGTCGGCAAAGAAGTCGCGCAGGGCGGAAGGAAGCAAATGAAAAAAAGGCCGGGAGAGCGGCTTTGCAGCTGCCCGTCCGGCCCTTCTCCTTCTTCTCGGGCGGGAGGCACCGGACGATGTCCGGGCGCCCTCCGCCGCAAAGGGATGGAACTACATTTCGCCTTCGACGTAGGGTTCCTTGTTGAGGTCGCCCTCCATGTTCGAGACGACGAGCGCGGCGGCGACGTCGCCCACCACGTTGATCGACGTACGGATCATGTCGAGGATACGGTCGATGCCGGCGATGAGCGCCACGGCTTCGAGCGGAATGCCGACCTGCGTGAAGACCACCGTCGTCATGATGAGGCCCGCACCCGGGACGCCGGCGGTGCCGATGGCGGCGAGAACGCCCATCAGAACAACCGTGAGCTGGTCGCCCAACGTGAGCGGAATGCCGAACACTTCAGCCGCGAAGATCGCGCAGACGCCCATGTAGACGGCCGTGCCGTTCATGTTGATCGTGTTGCCGAGCGGAATCGAGAAGGAGGCGATCGCCTTGGTGGAGCCGAGTCGCCGCGCGGCGGCGAGGTTCGCCGGGAGCGCCGCGGCCGAGGAGCACGTCGTGAAGGCGATGAGCCACGGCTCGAAGATGTTCTTCAGGAACTTCACCGGGCCCGTGCGGCCGACGAGCGCGACCATCGGGATCAGGATGACGATCACGAGGACGGCCGCCGCGAGGAACGACGTGAGGATGAGCGAGAAGAGCGGAAGCAGAACGGCGACGCCGTGCTTCGCGACCGTGAACGCCATGAGGCCGAAAACGCCGATCGGCGCGTAGAGCATCACATAGTGGGTCACTTTGATCATGACGTCGCCCACGATCTCGAAGAAGCGGAGCACGGGCTTGCCGCGCTCGCCGAGAGACGCGAGGCCGAAGCCGAAGATCATCGCAAAGAAGATGATCTGCAGCATCGAGCCCGTCGCCATCGCCTCCATCGGATTGATCGGGACGATGTTGAGGAGCGTCTCGGAGAGCTTCGGCGCGGCGACGGTCTTCGCGGCGATGCCGTCGGCCGAGAGGTTGAGCCCGACGCCGGGCTGGATGATGTTGGCGAAGAAGAGGCCGATCGTCACGGCGATCGCGGTCGTGACCGCGTAGACCACGAGCACCTTTCCCGCGACGCGGCCGAGCTTCGAGGTGTCGGAAATGCCGGCCGAGCCGGCGATGATGGTGGCGACCACGAGCGGCACGACCACCATGCGGATCAGACGGATGAAGAGCGTGCCGAGGGGTTCGAGCCAGGTGCGCGCGAATTCCGTGTCGACGGCCGCGCCGACGGCGACGCCGAGCGCGAGGCCGATCATCATTTGCCAAGCGAGAGAGATCTTGGGTTTTCCAGCCATTGGGTACTCCAGGTTGGGAAATCAGTCGGATGGACGACTATCGACGCCTCCTCATAGAGGCTGCGTGGAGGTGCGTTCCCGAACCTGGGGTCTCGCAGCGGCGCCCGAGCAGTCCATGGGCGCAAGAGTACTCGAAAAGAACCGGCCGCTTGATTATCCACATTATCTAGGTCGAAATGTTTAGCTCCATGTTGATGCGCCTGAATCAGCACTTCTTCGAGCAGCAACCTTCGCCTTGGAGCGCTCGACGGCGCTACCGATCATCTCCTGGAGTTCAGCCTCGGTGACGTCGGTGTGCTTCTCGGCATAGCGCGCGACCGCGGCGTTGATGAGGTCGCTCAACTCGCCTTCGCTGAGTTCGGCCGACCTCCTCTGATAAAGGATTGAGCACGTGTTCGGCGTAGTTTTCGGCGGCCTCGCGCAGGAACGCTTCGGGCGTCGGGAAGCGCGCCGGGTTCTTCTTCGTCGCGGCCTAAACGGCCTTCACTGTGCTTTCGTTCGCCTCAACGACCCAGGTCTTGGTCGACATGATCGGAATCCTCCTTTCCGGTTGAGCTGCTCTTCGCCTCCGCAGGTTCTTCAGCGGGCTGCCGCTCGGCGTCGAGGAACTTCTCGACGCGGATGCGGCGCAGATCAGCGAGCGACTGCACGAGGAGCGCCTGCGCGTAGGCGCAGAGCGCCTGACAGAGCACCAACGTGAGTGAAAGCGCGTCGAAACTTGTTCCGAAGAGCACCGGCTGGAGGTAGAAGAGACCGAGAGTGAGCACGGTGTAGATCCAACCGCGCCGCCAGAGCGACCGGCAGCACAGCTCCTCCTTGTCCGTCAGATTTCCGGCCTGGATCAGCATGATCACGCGCTTCACCGGAACGGCGGTGCGCACGCGGAATTCGTCGGTCGCAAGCGCGAGCCACGACGCAGCGTCAACCGCCTCGCGGCGCATCTTCTGCGTGAGGCGCAGCGCCCGGAGCGGCCAGAAGAGCCGCACCAACTGCACGCCCAGGTAGAAGTTCGCCAGGGCGAAGACCGCACCGGCCAGAATCCAATCAAAACTGAAGGACATCGTGTTAACCCTTACGGAGGAGATGCTAGGACCCGCCCTACCGGACGGATGTACCGAACTTCTTTTGAAGCTCGACGAACTGTAGCAAGTTGTACGTAACCGCGGCGGCGGCCCCGCCCCTGCGCTCCTCCGCATTCCTCAGCCCAGAATCTCGGAGCGTGGAATCGCCGCGGCATACCACCCGGGAAGCTCTGCATGACACACACGATGATTGACACTAGTGGGCCTCTTTTTTCTTCAATCCTTGCGTTAATGCGCATTGGTGTGTATAATCAACCTTGTTGATAAAACAAGGAGCCAACCATGGATAGTTCCGCGATTATCAACAAACTTCGCGCTAATGGATGGAAACTTAATCGAATTAAGGGAAGCCATCATTATTTTGTGAAGCTAGGATGTCAGCGTCCAATTTATGTTCCTCATCCTAAAAAGGATCTGCCAATTGGAACCATGAAATCTATCGAGCGAAGCATGGAAAGTTTGAAGTAATTGTTGAGATGGTCGGGGTGCGTTGGGCATCCCGACCATGGCTCCAGGAATAAGGAGGACAAGTCAATGCGTTATCCGATCGTGATTGAACGCGGTGATGACACGCACGCCTATGGCGTTGTCGTGCCCGATCTTCCCGGATGTTTCTCCGCAGGGGATACGTTGGAAGAGGCCTTCGATATGGCAAAAGAGGCTGTAGAGGGATGGTTAGAGGTCTGTCTTGATGATGGTGCCGAAATTCCTAAGCCATCTTCACTTGAAGCCATTTCAAACCATTCTGATTATCAAGGATGGATTCTTGGAACAGTGGATATTGATTTGTCTAAACTCAGCGACAAGGCTGAGCGAGTGAATATCACCCTTCCGCAACGCGTATTGCGTAGGCTTGACGCCCTCGCAAATAAAGCTGGAGATACTCGTTCTGGCTACATCGCAAGAATGGTTCTAGAGAGAATTTCCTAATAATCATTATCGCCGTTCAAACAAGGCCGCATGGATTCGACGCCGAGGACGAGGATTGAAGGCCGCGCCCTGATGAAAGACGCAAAGACAACGTTCCACCCGAAAGAGGCATTCCGGAGCGGGACGTTGGAGGGGTGCGCCTCGGCGCGGTCTGCGGCCGGGATCAGTGATCCGACTTGATGCCGGCGCCGCAGAGCGTGATGAGCACGTCGGTCGCGGGCCCGTAGAGCTCGCAGTAGTGGTCCCAGGCGGCGAAGTTCGCAGCCGTGGTGTGCTCGATGTAGTAGCCCTCGCGGGCGACGCGGGCGCGCGACGCGAGGATCTTATCTTCAGGGGCGGTAACGACCGTGATGTCGTGACGGCGCATCATCTCGAGGAGCTCCCGGCCGCGCAGGGGCTTGCCGATCGCAATGCCCTCGGCGATCGTGGGCTTCACGTCCACTTCGGCCGGGTCGGAGAGGCCCTGGCGCCGCGCCTCATAGAGCGGGTCGCAGTGCTCGCTCTGCAGCGCAATGATCTTCGGGAACTTCGTGATCGCGCCCGAGGCGAGGAGATGCTCGAGCGCCTTCACCGCGCCGATGAAGAGCGTGCCGTTGCCGAGCGGCAGGATCACGTGCTCGGGGATTCGGCCCAACTGCTCGAAGGCCTCGTAGATGTAGGTCTTCATCCCTTCGTAGAAGAAGGGGTTGACCACGTGGTTGGCGTAGTAGACGCCCTCCTTCGCGACGCGCTCCCGGCAGACGTCCGCGCAGTGGTCGCGCGAGCCGGGGATCACGTTGACGCCGGCTCCGTGGGCCTGGATCATCGCGATCTTCTTGGGACTCGTACCTTCCGGAACGTAGATCTCGCAGCCGATCCCCGCGCGGGCGCAGTAGGCCGCGACGGAATTCCCGACGTTGCCGCTCGAGTCCTGCACGCACTGCTTCACGCCGATCGCCTTCATGTGGGCGACGAGGGTCGCCGCACCGCGGTCCTTGAAGGACAAGGTCGGCATCGTGTAGTCCACCTTCACGAAGACGCCCGGCCAGAGCTCGACCGTGGGCGTCATCCCTTCACCGAGGGAGACGGAGCGCCAGACGTCGCCGTCGACCGCCATGAAGTCGCGGTAGCGGAAGATGCTCCATTCGCTGCGGTCGATCCGGCTCGGATCCCAGCGCGGCGGCGTGAAGTCGAGCTCGAAGAGGCCGCCGCACTCACACTTGGGGGCCCGGGTGTCCGCGGGCGTGCGCTTGCCGCAGCAGGTGCAGACGTAGTTCAGCATGTCGAATTACTCCTCGTCGAGTTCAGCGACCGCCTCGACCTCAACGAGGCAGTTGAAGTGGAGCGGCGTCGTGGAGACGACGACACGGCCGGGCTTGTGCTCGCCGAAGAACTCGGCGTAGACCTCGTTGATCGGGCCCCAGTATTCGTTCGAAGGCGTGTAGACGCGGCAGAAGACCACCTGGTCGCGGCGGGCGCCGGCGGCCTTGAGCACTCGGTCGAGGTTCGAGAGCGCCTGCCGGGCGTGCTCGCGCACGTCGCGGCTCGCGACGGGTTCGCGCGTGTCCGGGTCGATCGAAAGCTGCCCCGAGACGTAAAGCATGCCCCGGGAGACGACGGCGGCGCTGTAGTGGCCGGGATTGTGTCCCTTGAAGCCGGGATCAATGATTCTCATTTCTTCTCTCCTTTGTTGGAAGACCCGTTCTTGACCACGCCCGCTTCACGACGAAGCTGGTCGAGATCGCTGTAAAGCGTGACTTTGGAGACGCCGAGCCGGAGCGCGGCGTGCTCGAGCGCGCCCTTCACGAGGAAGACCCCGCGCTCGTCCATGAAGGCGAGGAGCTCGAGGCGCTCGGCGCGCGTGCGCTGCCCGCCCTCCGGATGGGCGGCGCCCCCGGCGACGATGCCGTCGATCAGGCGCTGCACCGCGCTGAGGATGCCCTCCTTCGGGGCGAACATCGGGCGGTCGGTGGCGGCCGGGAGCTCGAGGGGAGCGTCGCGGGAGACGCCCGGCGACATTGCGGCCGCCGACGCTCCGAGGGCGCCTTCGGCCTCAAGGGCGGGCGACACCCCCGCCAACCCGGGGAGCAGGGTCTTGAGGCGCTCGAAGACCTGCAGATCGTCCGTAACGTCCTGATTGACGCAGAGCGCGCCGATGAGTTCGCCCGATTCGCTGCGGATCAGCTGCGTAACGCAGCGGATGAGGCGCTCTTCGTGGCGGAACCACCAGTCCTTGAGCAGGTCGCCGCCGCCCTCCTTTTCAGCCGCCGAATAGAGCATCTCCACGATCAGGTGCCGGAAGCCCTGCCCGACCCGGCGGTTCGTGATCACGCCGTTCACGACGTAGACCACGGAATGGACGGGATCGGCGAGGTCGTGGAGCACCACTTCACAAGAGGCGCCGCCGACGCGGCCGATGAGGTCCGCGGCGGTGCGCCAGGGGCGGAGCGCCCGGGCGTTTGGGGTGGCGGTCGTCGTCATGGAGCTCTCCTCGAAATAGCTGCCGGAATAGTCTGAGGAGAAGTATCCAATAATTTTTTATTGGACGCAAGCCCCTTCGCACTTCACTGTTTTTACTATGTTTCTCAATATTTACTGAAAGCTCTTGCACAAGGGGTGACGGCGGGTATAGGATTTTTTATATTCGCTCCCACCCTCTTCCTTCCGAGGCCTCACGACCATGACCCAAACGCTTTCCCCCGACGCCCTCGGCGCCTTTGCTCCCGCTCCCGCCCAATCCCTGATCGGCCTCACCCTTGACGACCCGCGCGTGCCGACGCCCTCCTTCATCCTCGACGACCGAAAGCTCGAGGCGAACATCGTCCGCGCCAAGAAGCGCGCCGCGGAGCTCGGCGTGACGCTCCGCCCCCACCTCAAGACCCACAAGTCGATCGCGGTGGCGCGCCGTCAGATGGCTTCGCCCGAAGGGCCCGCGACGGTCTCCACCCTGGCCGAGGCCCGCTACTTCGCCGCAAACGGCGTGAAGGACATCCTCTACGCCGTCGGGATCGCCCCGCAGAAGCTCCCGGAAGTGAAGCGCATCCGCGGCCTCGGGTGCGACCTCAAGATCATCCTCGACAGCGCCGAAGCGGCTCGCCTCGTCTCGGCCTTCTGCCGCGAGGAGAAGACCGAAATCCCGGTCGTCCTCGAAGTGGACGTGGACGGGCACCGCTCGGGGATCCAGCCCGAATCCGACGAACTCCTCTCGGCGGCCGCGGCCCTCACGGACGGCGCGAAGCTCGTGGGCGTCCTCACCCATGCGGGCGACAGTTACGAATGCAAAACGCTCGAGGCGATAGTGGAGGCGGCCGAAGCCGAGCGCGCCGGCATCGTGCGGGCCGCCGAGCGCCTGCGCGCCGCCGGGTACGTCATCTCGATCGTCTCGGACGGCTCCACGCCGACCCTGATGTTCGCGAAGTCGGAGTCTGGCCTCACCGAGATCCGCGCGGGCGTCTGCGCCTTCTTCGACCTCTTCATGTCGAATGTCGGCGCCTGCCGCGTGAGCGACATCGCCGGATCGGTGCTCACCACCGTGATCGGCCGACAGGCCGGCAAGCGCCGCGTGATCACGGACTCCGGGTTCCTCGCGCTCTCCCGCGACCGCGGCACGCAGCGCCAGAAGCGCGACTACGGCTACGGGCTCGTCTGTGACCTCGCGGGCGAACCCCTGGCGGGCGGCGCGATCACGCTCTCGGGCACCAACCAGGAGCACGGCATCCTGACGCTCCCCGAGGACGCGACGCTCACCCAAGCGGACTTCCCCATCGGCCGGCGCCTCAGGATTCTCCCGAATCACGCCTGCCCCACGGCTGCGCCCTATGCGCACCTCCTTCTCGTGCGCGACGGCGTGATCATCGACGTGCTCGAACACGTCCGCGGCTGGGAGTAGGCCCGCCGCCGCTCCATCCGGGCGGAGCGGGACCGACGGAGTCCGGGAAAGCCGCCGTTTTCCCTGCCCGCGGCCCCGTCACCCCGAGATGACGCGCTCGGACGCGCGGGGACGTGCGGGCGATAGTGCGGCGGCTATTGCGCCTCCCTCCTGCAGGCTATTTCCTCATTCGAAAGGAGAAGCCGGAGTAGAGTCACGCCATAGGGCGCCGTGCTCCTTCCATCCGCGCCCTCAGAACACAATTCCGGCTCACAGGAAACCAGATGACCCACACTTCCGACGAGACCCCGAAGACGCTCTACGCCAAGATCGTGGACGCCCACACGGTGAAGCGCATCGACGCCCAAACCGTGCTTCTCTACTGCGACGCCCACTTCGCCAACGAATACACGAGCCCGCAGGCCTTTGCGGGCTTGGGCGAACGCGGCGTTCCGGTGGCGGTGCCCGACGCACACCTCTGCGTCGTGGACCACATCATTCCGAGCGAGGACGTCACGCCGCGCGTCATTCACGACCATGCGAGCCTCGTGCAGGCCGAAACGCTCGAAGCGAACTGCCGCAAATACGGCATCGACGCCTTCTACGGACCCAACGACCCCGACCAGGGCGTCGAGCACGTGCTCATGGACGAACAGGGCCTCGTGCGCCCGGGCATGGTGGTGATCTGCGGCGACAGCCACACGACCACCCACGGGGCGTTGGGCGCCCTGGGCTTCGGCATCGGCACCTCCGAGATCGAGCACATTCTCGCGACTCAAACCCTCGTCTACCGGCTCGCCGGCACGATGAGGATCCGCATCAACGGACAATTGCCCGCAGGCTCGACCGCGAAGGATCTCGTCCTCACGGTGCTCCGCAAAACCTCCGCGCGCGGCGCGCTCGGTCTCGTCGTCGAATACTGCGGCAGCGCCGTCGAAGCGCTCCCGATGGAGGGGCGCCTCACGCTCTGCAACCTCACGGTTGAGGCGGGCGCCCGCGGCGCCCTGATCGCTCCGGACGAAAAGGCGCTCGACTGGGTGAAGGCCCATGCGCTCGGCCTCTCGGACGAGGACTTCGCCGCCATGGCCGCCTACGCGAAGACGCTCCATTCCGACCCGGGCGCGCACTTTGACCGCGAGGTTGAGCTCGACGCCGCCTCGGTGACGCCGATGACGACCTGGGGAACCTCGCCCGACCAGGCCGCGGCGATCGACGAGCCGATTCCCGATCCGGAGTCCTTCACCGACCCGATCGCGCGCGAGGCCGCCCGGCGCGGCCTCGCCTATCAGGGTCTGGAACCGGGCCGTCCGATGGCGGGCACGGCCATCGAGCACGTCTTCATCGGGAGCTGCACGAATGCGCGCATCTCCGACCTCCGGGCGGCCGCGGCCGTGCTGAAGGGCCGCAGGGTCGCCAAGGGCGTGCGCGCCCAGGTGATGCCGGGCTCGATGCGGGTGCGGCGCGAGGCTGAAGCCGAAGGGCTCGACCGGATCTTCAAGGAGGCGGGGTTTGAATGGCGCAAGAGCGGGTGCACGCTCTGTCTCGCGATGAACGGCGACATCCTCGGCGACGGCGTGCGGTGTGCGTCCACGACGAACCGCAACTTCGAGGGCCGGCAGGGGCGCGGGGCAAGAACGCATCTCGTGAGCCCGGAAACGGCCGCCGCTTCGGCAGTGACGGGCGTCATCACCGATCCGCGCACGTTGGAGCGCCTTTGAAGCCGCAGCGAAGGAGAAGACAGATGGAAAAATTCACGACTCTCGCCGCCGTTGCGGCGCCGCTTCCGATCGACAACCTCGACACCGACCAGCTGATGCCCAAGCAGTTCCTGCATGGGATCGACAAGAAGGGCCTCGGCCGAGGGCTCCTCTGGAACCTCCGCATGGACGCCGACGGACGCCCGCGCCCCGAGTGCGTTCTGAACCGCCCCGGGTTTGAGGAGACGAAGATCATCGCCGCCGGACCCAACTTCGGCTGCGGCTCAAGCCGCGAGCACGCCGTCTGGGGGCTGCTGCAGTACGGCATCCGCGCCGTGATCGCGCCCTCCTTCGGCGAGATCTTCTATTCGAACTGCTTCAACAACGGGCTCCTTGCCGCGCGCGTCACGCCCGAAGACGGCGCCGCGATCCTCGCGGCCCTCTCGGACGTGAAGCCCGTCCGGCTCGTGATCGACCTCGAGGCCGAGCGCATTGCACTTGAATCGGGCGCAGCGTCCTGGAGCTTTCAGGTTGCTCCCCGCCACCGCCGCATGCTCCTCCTGGGGCTCGACATGGTGGACGCGACGCTGCAGGACAAGGCCGAGATCGAAGCCTTCCGCGCCGCCCATGAAGCAAAGTTCCCGTGGATGGCGGGACTTCCGGGCAAGTACCGGCGGATCCGCGACGGCCGCAGGGCGTAGCGCTTGATCACCCGGTCACGCGCCTCACCCATTTTTTCACTCCAAGTGATCCCGCAGGCTTTCTTTTGAAAGATGCGGGATCGCTTTCCGTGCGGGACGCTGACCCGCAGCTCCCATCACTCACCCTTTGAAAGATTGAGAAGGAGGATGCAGAGAGGGCTGCACTGAGTACTCCCTGCCGGGAGCGTTCTTTTCGAGGCGTCACCAAACCGAACCCGTCGACGATCCCGGGCGCCCCGACGCCGCCCGTCGCGGCCCGACGGACGTCATTGAGGCCCTCATCGACCCGTCGGGAGTCAAAATGGATGAAACTGACGGCGCGGACGGGTGGGAGGCTTCGAGCGAAGCTTCAAGATAGCCTCAGTCTCTGCGGCGCTTGAGGAGCCTCGCGCCCTTGGCCTGCACCATGAGGAGGCCCGCCAACATCAGGAGCGACCCGCAGACGAAGAAGGACCCGATCGTTTCCCCGAGAAGCATCACCGAGAAGAGGACGCCGAAGAAAGGCGTCATGAAGACGAGGACGCCTAGGCGCGCCGCCAGATACACCTTGATCAACTGGCACCAGACGAGGTAGGACGCGAATGAGACGATGAAGATCTGGAAGAGGATGCTCGCCCAGGCGATCGGAGTGCCGGCGAAGTGATCCTGCCCGGTGAGGAAGGCGATCGGGATGAGGACGACCGCGGCGCCCGCCAATTGGGTGAAGAGCATTTGCGTGGGCGCGGCGTCGTTCATCGTGGTCGTACGCATGAAGATCGTCGTGCACCCCCAGGAGACGCCCGACATGAGGCCGAGGAGGTCGCCGAGGATCCAGAGGTCCCCGGAAGCCCCCTGCCCGGCCAAAACCGCCGGAAGCAGGAACGCCACGACGATGCCGCTGAAGGCGACGAGCAGCCCCGCCCACTGCAGGACGGCGAGCCGCTCTTCGGGCAGGCGGATCGAGAGCCCGACCGCCGCGAAGAAGGGCGCGGTGTAGAGCAGCACCGACATGTGGGAGGCGGTCGTGAACCGCAGACCTTCGGCGACGAAGAAGAATTCCCCGATGAACCCAAGGGCCACGAGGCAGGCGTCCCGGAAGCGCACGTTCCAGTTCCACTTCTCCTTCAGATAGAAGTGGTTGGCGAGAAGGAGCAGACAGGCCGAGGCCAGAGACCTCACCCCCACCTGCAGCATCGGCGAGATGTCCGGGCCCGCGGCCTTGATCGCCGTCTGCTGCATGCCCCAGATCATCGAGAGCACGACGCAGATGAGGAAGGCCTTCACGTCGATCGGGCGGCGGAGCGCGGCGGAGGGTTTCTTCTCAGTCGCTTCTGAGGCGGTGCGGGTCATGGCGGAGAATGGAATCTTTCCGGTTGTTTCAGAAAGCTACAGATGATACGCCCGCTTGGGGAGTCCTCCCGATTGATATTTCGACAACCGATATTTCGATTGAACATCGAGAGGGCAGAGATGGCATGAAGCGCTCAGGGCATTTGAAACGGTATTCCCCAGGGCTACCCACAACCATGCCTGAAGAGCCTAATAATCCTCACCCCCCGATACAAGCATGGATGCTCATCGGCCTCTCGGCGAAGAGCGCCATCCTGATGGTCGAATTCAGCAGGATGAAGCGCGAGGGCGGCATGAGCCCGGACGAAGCCGCGCGGGCGGGCGCCGGGCAGCGCTTCCGCGCGGTGATGATGCCCGCCTGGTCCTTCATCTTCGGCGTCCTGCCGATGGTCTTCTCACGAGCAGCGACATCGCCATGCGGGGTGCGGCGAAGGCGAGGTGTTCGGGCGCCGTGAAGTGTTGGGCGAAGCGTTCGCGGTCGGACATCTGGAGGAGTGACGGAGGAAAACGAAAGAAGAAGCGCCGGGCCGCGGGATCGGTCGTCGTCAGTGAACGCCTCAACCGAGGCGTCCGCAGACGCTGCCGCCCGGAGAAGCCGCCCGGGCGGCGGGAGGCGCCGGAACATGTGAGAAGGCGTTGTGGCCGCTTCCTCATGAAGTCCGGCCGCAACGCTTCGGTGGAACCGCATTGGACGCGGTGCGGATACGGAGCGGAACGCGACATCCGCTCCGCCTCCGCACTCACCTGCCCGATTTTCTCAGGCGCCCAAAGAGAAGGAGAAGCAGGAAGTACCCCGCCCCGAGAATGGCGGCGAGGGTCCCCCCTATCTGTCAAAATAGGTGCCAAGCTAACCTACAGAGCATCTCATGGCTAAACCTTATCCTCCCCAACTTCGGGAAGCGGCCGTCAAAGACATCATCTCCAAGACCTTGAAATACAGGGAGGCCTGCGAGAAATACGGCATCAGTGAAGGCACCCTTCGTGACTGGGTGTACAAGGCCAAGCTTCACGAGCGCGTGTCCCAGCATGTTCCTGACCTGCCGAAGGTCCAAGCCGTCGTCAAACCTCCGCTGCCGCGAGGGGTTACCTTGAAGCAGGCCCATGCTTCCGTCGTCTTGCGTGATCACCTCGGCGCCGACTCCGAAGCCTTTGGCGCCTACTGCCGAGCTCAGGGGTTTCAGGCCAACGCGGTCGCCAAGTGGGCCGCCTGGTTCGAGACGCATGAAATGACGGACATGGATTCCTACCGAGCCGTGGAAATCAGTGCGAAAAACAAAGATAGCCAAATCAAGGAGCTATCAAAAGAGTTGGATCGTCAAACCAAGGCGCTGGCAGAAACTGCGGCTTTGCTGGTGCTGTCAAAAAAAGCCGAGGCGATCTGGGGCACAAGGGAAGGTTGAACAATCCCTCAGATCGCCGGAAATTCATTGAATTGATCAACGAAGCGCATGCCGCAGGTGCGGGGCTGAGCGCCTGCTGCAAAACATTGGGTATCGATTTCAAGTCGTACCAGCGATGGAGTTTAAGCCCGGATCGGGAAGATCAACGCACCAAGGCGGCAAGGGCGAAGGCTCCTCCACGTGCCCCCTCGCGTCGAGCACTATCTGCTGAAGAGCGTGCGGCCATCGTTGACCGCTACTGCCAGGCAGACGTTGTGGACTTAAGCCTGACCCAGGCGTACTACACGATCCTCGACAAGGGGGAGTACTACGGCTCGTTGCGCACCGTCTACCGCGTGATGTCCGCGGCGCAACTCAATGCACCGCGCGATCTTACCAAGGCCCGGAGAGCCTCTCGACGGCCTACCACGCATCAGGCGACCGGCCCTGGGCAGGTCTGGACCTGGGACATTACGTACTTCAGGAATGCCTGCGCCACTGGAGCTTTCTTCTATGGCTATGCCATTGTTGATATTTTTACTCGACAACTCGTCCATTATGCCGTCTACGAAGCCGACAACGAGGTCAATGCAAAAGAGTTTCTCGAAAAGGCATTCCGAATCAAGGGAATCAAGCCTCGGCAGTTGGTGCTGCACTCCGACAACGGTGCTGCCATGAAGTCGGCCGGCACGCTCGGCGTCCTGGCGGCCTACTCAGTCGAACCCTCCAGAAGTCGCCCCCGAGTAAGCAACGACAATCCTTACTCGGAATCGTTCTTCCGTACCTTGAAGTACACGGGGAGACATCTTTACCCCGCTGGCGGATTTACATCATTGCAAGAAGCGCGTGAGTGGTTGGAGGACTATGCTAACGACTACAACGGTTGTAGATATCACAGTGGAATCAATTACGTAACGCCTAACGCTCGTGCCTCAGGAGAAGAAGTGGAGATCCTCGCGAAGCGCAAGAAAGTCTTAGAGGCCGCGAGGGCGAATCACCCTGAGCGCTGGATTCAAGGGAAGACTATGAACTGTCAGCCTAGCGGCTCGGTGTGGCTCAACCCCGAGAAAACGTCGGTGACTACGGAGGACGTCCCTCATGAATAGTCGTATTCGTGGATGGCGGCCAGGCTGTCAAGATCAGAGGCGTATACCGCAGGCGCGGCAGCGCCGAGGATATGCCGCCGGCGCTCTTGACAGACGCAGACGACATCCAGAGCCTTGGGCTCAGGAGGGTGGACAAGGCCGCCCCTGCGGCCTTGACCAGCCTCCCGAGCCACGTGGCGGCGAACGCGGGGGTTAGGGGGCGGAGCCCCATCCCTCGCAGACTTCCTACGCCAAGGCGAACAATCGTTCATCTTAATGCGGTACCGCAATATCAAAAAGTCTTAAATATAGGGCATCAATCTTCAATTATTTTCGGCAACTAACTTGACAGACACCGGTCCCCGCCGGAATCTGCGCCGGCGCGATGAGGATCTGGCCCAGCGAATCGGCCCAGGCGACGACGGCGCCGCCGAGGAGCGCCGCGGCGCCGAGCTGGGTCTTCACCGTCCGCGCGCCCATCATGAGGGCCATGTGCGGGGCGACGAGACCCACGAAGGCGACCGGACCCATGGCGGCGGTCGCCGCCGCGCAGAGGAGCGCGCAGAGCCCCAGGAGCACCAGCGCCGAGCCCCCGAGCGGCAGGCCGCGCGATTGCGCGAAGTCCCGCCCGATCGAAAGGAGCGTCATGCTGCGCGACACCGCGAGCGCGGCGCCGAGAAGCACGAGGACCCCGAGAACAAGCAGCGCGGCCGCAGTGGGCGACGTGCGGTAGGTCGACCCCGAGAGCCACTGCAGGATGAAGTAGTTCTCCATCGTGCCGCGCGAGAGCGAGAGCGTGGTCGCCGAGTCAAGGAAGGCCGAGAGCGCGATGCCCGCCAACACCACGATCGAGGGCGAGAAGCGCGAGCTCCGGGATAGGAGCAGCAGGAGCGCCAACACCGTGAGGCTGCCGCCCAGGGCCCAGAGCGAGCCCGACTGCCCCACTCCGGCGCCGAACCAGAGCGCGCCCGCCACCATCGCGAAGGCGGCGCCCGCGGAGACGCCGAGAATGTCGGGCGAAGCGAGCGGATTGCGGATCAGGCGCTGCATGATGACGCCCGCGGCCGCCAGACCCGCACCGGCGGCCAAGGCCGTCGTGAAGCGCGGAATCCGCAGGAGGAGTTCGTAATGGTCGGCCAAGCCCCACGTCCACCCGCCCCCGCGGTTGACAAGGAAGAGGTTGAGGGCCGCGAGGGCGAGGACCGCGGCGCCGAGCGCCGCCGCAGCCGTCTTCGAGAAGACCTTCTTCGCGGCGACGAGCGCGCCGCGCCCGACTGCACCCGCTTCGGCCGTCATGTCGGCGGCCTGCCGGCGCACGATCCAGATGAAGATGGGCGTGCCGATAACGGCCGACACCACGCCCGACGGGACGATGTTTCCCGTGAGGGCGGAGAGCCAAACGGCGAGCGCATCGGTGGCGACGAGGAGGCCCGCGCCGATCAGCATGCTCGCGAGCAGCTGCACGCGCGGAGCCCGCAGCCCGCAGGCGCGCGCGATGTTGGGCGCAATGAGGCCCGTGAAGTTGATGACGCCCGCGGCCGTGATGAAGGCGGAGACGAGCCAAACGCCCATCGTCGTCAACGCGACGAAGACCGGCACCACGGGAAGCCCTCTCGAGCGCGCGCCTTCGTCGCCCAAGGAGATCAGCGCCAGCGCGCGCGGCGCGAAGAGAAGAAGCACCGCGATCACGGGGAGCGTGCGCACGAGAAGCGTCTCGATGCCGCTCCAGCCGTTCTGCGCGAGGTCGCCCGCGCCCCAGAGGAAGACGTTCTGGATGAAGTCGGAGTGCAGCAGCACGATCGCGGTCGCGAGCGCACCGAAGAGGAGGTTCACAACCATGCCGGAGATGATGAGCGTCACGCCCGTCATGTTCCTCGGCCCCGTGATGAGGACGATGAGCCCGAAGGCAAGGAGCGCCCCGACGAATGCCGCGAGGAGAAGCCCCTCGCCCGCCATCTCGGGGAAGAACGCGCTCACCACGACGATCGCAAGCCACCCGCCCGACGAGGTGCCCAAGGTAAGGGGCGACGTCATCGGGTTCTGCGTGAGCTGCTGCAGGAGGCTGCCGACGAGCCCAAGGATCGCGCCGCCCAAAAGGGCTGCGGCAAGCCGCGGGAGCGTGCCGTAGACGTAGTAGTAGGCGTCAAAGCTCTCGGCGCGCGACGGATGAAGGAGAGAATCGAGGCACGCGCTCCAGGAGAGCGGATTCTCAATCGAAAGGGCCGCGGCCGCGCCTGCGGCGAGAAGCACCGCAGCGCCGCAGAGGCCGAAGAGCCCGAGGGAGGAAGTGTTCGTGCGCATGGCGGTCAGGGTCCGGTCAGGTCGGCGGCGGCTTTTGCGGCGGCCTCTTCAGGATTCTTTGCAGCGTCTTCGGCGCCCGGAGCGAGCGTAAGGAGCGCCGTAACGACGCGCTCGGCCGTCACGAGGATCGAGAGCGCCCCGCCGTGGCTCCAGTAGGCTTCGGCCGCGGCGACCCGCCCCTTGCGCGCAAAGGGCGTCGCGCACCAGAGGATGGAGTTCATCACCTTCTTCTCGAGCGCAAAGGGCCGCGCATAGATCACGTAGGCGTCTTCGAGATCCTTCAGATCCCGGATGCGGACCTGCGTGAGGCCGTAGCCGGCGTTGAGACGCTCGAAGGGCTGATGGATTCCCATGCGTCGGAGCGCATAGTCGGTGATGGAATTGGGCGTATAGACGAAGAGCGTCGTGAGGCTCGAGAAGCGGATCACCTGCACTTGAGGAGTCGTCCCGAAGGCGGCGCGCACGCGCGCGCCGAGCTCGTGGAGCCCCGCGTCGATGCGCTTCACGACCGCTTCGGCCTCGGCCTCCCGACCGAAAAGGCGGCCGAGCTCACGGAGCTGCGCGACCGCAGTCTCCGCTTCGCCCTGCGGCGCGTCGGCGCGGTAGTTCTCAAAGACGAGCACGGGCGCGAGTTCAGAAAACTGCGGCAGAAGGTCGAGCTGCGTGGGCCCGATCAGGATGACGTCGGGCTTCAGAGCGGCGATCCGCTCGAGGTTCGGTTCGGCGCGCGTTCCGACGTCGGCAATCCCCTCGGGGAGCTTCGGGTCCACGACCCAGGCGTTCCAGGGCGCAATGTCGCCTGCGCCCACGGGCGTGACGCCCAGAGCAATGAGGTTTTCGAGAATGTCCCACTGCAACGCAACGGCGCGCTTCGGGTGGGTGCGGAAGGTCTTTTCGCCCATCGAGTCGTGCACGACGATGTGGCCGACGTCACTCTGCACGACCTCATGCGCCGGAGCGGAGGGAGAAGACGCGGCCGCGCGGCGCGCATGCTGCAGCGCCGCGAGAGCGGGAGGAAAAAGGAGAAGCGAGCGGCGGGTGAGCATCAGCGTCATCCCCTACTCGCAGATGAATGCGGTCTTGAGGTCCCCGCGGGCGGCGCGCGGCCAGGAGGACGGCGGATACGGGTGGTTGATGAGCTTCACGCCGATCTCGAAGAGCCCGTCGAGGTTCCCTTCGTCCTCAATCATGCCGAGGCCGCCCTCAAAAAGAACGCGCCCGCCCTTCAGAGCCACGATGTGGGTGGCGAACCGGAGCGCGAGGTTGATGTCGTGGATGATCGCGATCACGCCGCGCTTCTCCTCGCGGTTGAGCTTCTCGAGGAGCGCGAGGACGCCGTACTGGTGCTTGACGTCAAGGGCGGAGGTCGGTTCGTCCAGGATCATCACGGGCGAGGCCTGCGCGAGGAGCATGCCGATCCAAACGCGCTGCCGCTCGCCCCCGGAGAGGTCGTCTGCGAAGGCGCGGGCGAAGCGGCTTGTGCCCGTCGCCTCAAGCGCCCGGTCGATCGCCTCTTCGTCCTCCGGGCGCCAGCGCCCAAAGAGCCCCCGCCAGGGGTAGCGGCCGAGACGCACGAGCTCGCGGCAGATGAGGCCTGCGGAGGCCGGAAGCTTCTGCGGCAGGAACGCCACGCGTCGGGCGCGCTCGCGCTCGGGCATTGCAAAGAGGTCCCGGCCGTCGAGGAGCACCTCGCCGGCGTCAGGCTTCACGAGTCCGGAGATGATCGAGGCGAGCGTGGACTTCCCGGAACCGTTGTGACCGAGAATCAGCGTCATTTGATCGGTGGGAATCGTGAGGTGGTCGATCGAGAGAATCGTCCGGCCTTCACGGACCATGCGGATGCCGTTGAGTTCGTACATGACGCAGAAAAGCGCAATGGTGTTGAGAGAAGGGTTGAGGGAAGGTTGCGAATATGTTCAACCGTCCGACGCCAGAGAGGGGCGTCGGACGGTTGAAAGAGAGCCGAATGAACCAGAATGATTCAAACGGAAGATCTGGGTTTACCAGTTGTAGGTGAGCGTGGCGCGAGCGACACGGCGTTCGCCGAGATATGCGAATCCGAAGTCGCTGGACTGAACGTACTCTTTGTCAAACAGATTTGTGACAGTCCCCTGAATATTCCAATGCTTGTCAAAGGCATATCCAACGGCGAGATCCAGGGCGAACGCAGATTTTCGTGAATTACGACTGGCGTGACTCACGTTCCTGAA
>ERZ833515.1228-NODE-1228-length-18464-cov-26.696453_pt1 | contig 18464 bp, 17 predicted proteins | sample MGYA00519949_ERZ833515 | MGnify/ENA primary metagenome ERZ833515 (study PRJEB31850, sample SAMEA3708741) | human gut metagenome | biome: human gut; feature: human-associated habitat; material: faeces | place: China | collected 2014 ...
CGTGGCCGAAAAGAAGATCACCTGCCTGATGGTCACCCACAATATGCATCAGGCATTGGAGCTGGGCAACCGCACCCTCATGATGGACGCGGGCCGCATCGTTTTCGATGTCAAGGGCGAGGCCCGCAGTAAGATGACCGTGGACGACCTGCTCGAGAAGTTCCGCGAGAACGCCGGCAAGGCTCTCGACAATGACCGCATCCTTCTGAGCAAGGTGGAAGCCAACAACTGAGCATAAGAAGAAAGACTGCTGCAAAACAGCTCTCTGAAAAAACAATGAACAAAACCCGGAACTCTTTTCAAGCCGTCCTGGCTCTGAAAGAGTTCCGGGTTTTGTATTGTTTCTTTCTATCTTACAGCATCTTGGAGAGGAATGCCTTCAGACGCGGGTGCTTGGGGTTGGTGAACAGCTCCTGCGGCGGCTCGTCCTCCTGAATGCGGCCCTCGTCGATGAAGATGACGCGGTTGGAGACTTCGCGGGCAAAGCCCATCTCATGGGTGACCACCAGCATGGTGATGCCGGTGTGAGCCAGCTCTTTCATCAGCTCAAGCACTTCACCGACCATCTCGGGGTCGAGGGCGCTGGTAGGCTCATCAAAGAGGATGACGTCCGGGTCCATTGCCAGTGCCCGTGCAATGGCGATGCGCTGCTGCTGGCCGCCCGAAAGGCTCTTGGGGTAGACGTTGGCTTTGTCGGCCAGACCTACGCGGGCCAGAAGCTCGTCGGCGCGCTTGGAGATGGCTTCTTTGTCCTTGAGCTTGAGCAGGCTGGGGGCCAGCTCAAGGTTTTTCTTGACGGTCAGGTGGGGGAAGAGGTTGAAGTGCTGGAACACCATGCCCATCTTCTGGCGGACAGAGTCGATGTGGTCGTCGTCCACCTCCACGCCCTCAAATTTGATGCTGCCGCCGGTGGGGATCTCCAGCCGGTTCAGGCAGCGCAGGAAGGTGGATTTGCCGCAGCCCGAGGGGCCGATGAGGCAGACCACGTCTCCCCGGTAGATGTCGATGTCGATGCCCCGCAGCACGTCCAGAGTGGGGGCAGCCTGCTTTGCGCCCTTCCGCTTTTCGCCGCCGTAGGTCTTGGTCAGGCCCCGGACTTCCAGGATCTTATCGGTCACTTTGTGCCAGCCTCCTCTCAAATTTTGCAAGCAGCCAGGTAAAGATCATCACCAGCACCAGATAGATCAGTGCCACGCCAAACAGGGGGAACATGGCCTCGTAGGTGCGGTTCATGATGCCCTGGGCCGCATACAGCAGCTCCTTGCCGCCGATGACGGTGATAAGGGAGGTATCCTTCAGCAGCATGATGAACTCGTTGCCCAGAGCGGGCAGCACCGCCCGGATGGCCTGGGGGATGATGATGACCACCATGGTGGTGATGTAGTTCAGGCCCAGGCTGCGGCCGGCCTCCATCTGGCCCGGATCCACAGCCATCAGGCCGCCCCGGATGATCTCGGAGACGTAAGCGCCGGAGTTGATGCCCAGCGCCAGAGCGCCTACCATGGTAAAGTTGCGGCTGTTGTTGAAGATGACCATGCTCATGATCAGCAGCTGCACCATCATGGGGGTGCCCCGGATCACGGTGGTGTACACCTGGCACACGGCGTTAAAGACCCCCAGCACGGGGTTCGAGCGGCCGGGGCGCTGCTGGTCGTGGGCCACACGCACCAGCGCCACCACGCTGCCCAGCAGGACGCCCATGGCCAGAGCAATAGCAGTGACCAGCAGGGTGGTGCCTACGCCCCCGATGTACTGGAGCCAGCGGTCCTTCAGGACAAAGGCCTGATAAAATTTGTAGAACAGCTCCTGCCCCATGTCCAGCCGGCCGCCGCTTTTCAGCAGCTGGCTCAACAGTTCGTATTGTGCGGCCATTCGCATCCTCACTTTCTTTTCGTCTGTTATGATCTTGTCAGAATTTTGTAACCTATATCCCTTAAAAAAGGGGAGGTGCCCGGTGGGCCGCCTCCCCTTGAGGGGTCTGTTTACTCAGCCTTGATGTACTTGTCCACGATGGACTGCAGGGTGCTGTCGGCCTTCAGCTCCTCCAGAGCGGCGTTCACAGCCTCCAGCAGAGCGGTGTTGCTCTTGTTCATGCCAATGGCATAGTCCTCCTCGGCGTAGCTGGTGTCCAGGATCTTCAGGCCGGGGTTGGACTCCACATAGGCCTTGGCGGGCTCGTTGTCGATGACCACAGCGTCCACCTGGCCGTTGTTCAGGGCCTGTACAGCGGTCAGGCCGTTGTCGTAGGCCACCACGGCGTCCTCGCCAAAGTCGTCGGAGCAGTACAGGTAGCCGGTGGTGCCGCGCTGGGTGCCGATCTTCTTGCCGGCCAGATCGTCCACAGAGGCAATGTCGGAGCCCTCGGGAACGATGACGGACTGGATGCCGGTGGCGTAGCTGTCGGAGAAGGACATCACAGCCATCCGCTCGTCGGTGACAGTGATGCCTGCCATGGCGATGTCGGCCTTGCCCTGCTGCACGCTGAGCAGAGCGGCGTCAAAATCCATGTCGTCGATCTGCAGCTCCAGGCCCAGCTTCTCGGCAATGGCCTGTGCGGTGTCCACATCGATGCCCTCAATGGTGCCGGCGTCGGTGGTCATCTCGTAGGGAGGGAAGGTGGCGTTGGTAGCCATGGTCAGCTTGCCGGCCTCAACGGTGGTCAGCTCAGCAGCGGCAGCGCTGGTGGAAGCAGCCTCAGAAGAAGCAGCAACAGAGCTTGCAGCAGCGGAAGAAGCGGTGGAGGCAGAGCCGCCGCAGGCGGTCAGAGCCAGAGCAGCAGCGGAAACAGCGGCGGCAGCCAGGAAGCTGCGGCGAGAGATCTTTTTCATATTCAAACACTCCTCTTTATGTGCATATCGTTTGCATCTCTCTGCTGCGATGCGATTCATCGAAAAATCAGAGAGCGTGTTTAGTATAGGTTGTACAATTTGAAAAGTCAAGTGTTGTGCAAAAATTCCATCAAATTGAAACCGAATTGCAAACAATTATGCAGAATAAAGCTTGAGAACGATGTATATATGCAGAACCTCTCAGTCTGCTTCGCAGACAGCTCCCCTAATAGGGGAGCCCTTGGCATGTCGGTCAGGCTTACGCTGGACGAGCAAGGCTTGATTTATCGGGAGCTGTAGTGCCCTGCTGCCTGGATTCACGGCAGCTTGACAAAATGCGTTGTCCAGAAGTTGCTGCCCTCTGCAGCGAGGCCCGGCATTTTACGCCACTGAAAGCTTTCAGCAGTCAGCGCAGAGTGGCCCGGTTCGCCAGAGCCTCCCCTCGATAGGGGAGGTGGCAGCGCGCCAGCGCTGACGGAGAGGTTAAACCGTCCGCGCCAGCTCTTCCACGCTCCGCTTCGGCACGCAGTAGTCACCGTTCTCATCGAGATAATACTTGATGTCGGTCTCCTCCGTCATCGGTACGACCCTGGCGGCATGAGTGGGGCAGCCAAGAGCTACCATGAACGCCAGCTTGTCCGGCGCGGCGATGCCCAGCAGCTCGCTCAGGGCGGGCTTGTTGATGGCGCCCATGATGCAGCTGCCCACGCCCTTGGCCCATGCGGCGAGGGTGATGTTCGCCAGCGCGATGCCGGTGTCGGTGTTCAGGTCGCCGGGGATGGCGCTGTCCTGCACGACGGCCAGATACATCACAGGCTGCTCGTCGGCTTTGGGAGCACCCTGCTCCGGCGGCAGATAGGCGGCCCACTTGACCAGCGGATGGACCTTTTTCACCATCTCGGGGCTCTGCACCACCACCAGCTTCACGGCCTGACGGTTCGCGCCGCAGGACGACAGGCGCAGGGCCTCCACCATATCATCCACCACATCCTGCGGCACCGGCTTCTGGGCGAAGCGGCGGTAGGTGCGGCGGGTGTTGAGCGTTTCCATAACAGACATCGGCAGACACTCCTTTATATTAAGTATGATTTGATTACAGCACCGGCGAAAGAGCCGCACAAGGGAGGCGGGAATCTATTTCCGCTTCCAGGCGTGGCCGCTGGGCATGGGCAGGCCCAGCACCAGCGCGATGCCCACAGCCAGCGCCACGGCCACCTTGAAGGTGGAGATGCCGTTGGCCAGCGAAAGGGCATTCTCGCCCTGGATGAAGTAGTAGGCGGTGTAGTAGATGCCCGCGCCGGGGACCAGCGGGAAGATGCCGGTCAGCAGAAAGACCGTTACCGGCGTTTTGAGCAGGATGGCGAAGAGCCGGGACACCAGCGTCAGCGGGATGACTGCGATGAGGGAGGCTGCCGCCGCGTCGGCCCCGTATAAGACAGCCAGCTTGTAGACGAACCAGCCCACCGCGCCCACCAGCGCACAGCAGGGGAGGGTGCGCTTAGGGCAGGCGAAGAGAACGGCGAAGCTCAGCGTCCCCGCCCCGGCCAGAAAGAACTGTGCCGCCAGCTGGCCGAGCTGTGTGCTTGTCAAGGTCATCATACCACCGTCACCCCCGTCAGGATCGAAGTAAGGCTCAGCACGAGGCCGGTGCCGATGGCGATGCTGGCCGCGATGAGCAGGGCGTCTATCATCCGGATGGTGCCGGAGAGGTAGTCGCCCTGCACGAAGTCCCGGATGCCCATGGTGAAAGCGATGCCGGGGGTCAATATCATCAGGGTGCCGATGATGGCGTGGCTGGCCTCAGTGTCCAGCAGATGGCACCCCAGAATGCAGACCAATGTAATGAGCGCTGCCGCCGAGATCTTGCGGAAGCCGTTGGAAAGCCTCCGATTTTCACAGAGCAGCAGATAGCCGCTGACGATGAGACCCGCTGCCGCTGCCGCCAGCGCCGAGCGTATCGTGCCGCCGAAGATGAGCGCAAAACAGGCTGTGCCGCTCATCCCGGCGAGGAGCTGGGTCTTGCCCTTGGGGAAGGGGATGCGCCGGGCCTCGGCCAGGCGGTGTTCAGCCTCGTCCAGTGTGATGCCCCCGGCTGCTATCTCGCGGGAAAGGGCGTTCACCGCGGCCACCCGGCCTAAGTGGGTCGTCCGCACCGGGACGTTCCGCACTTCGGCGATCTCTGCCGTGCCGGCGCTGGCGAAGATGCCGTTGGTCAGCACGTAGACGTGGAACTCCCGCAGATGGAAGCTGCGGGCCATGATCTCCATCGTCTGCTCCACCCGGAAGACCTCTGCTCCGTTTTCCAGCAGCGTCTCGCCCGCCGCCATGATAAAGTCCATGATGCGGCGCCGCTGCTCGTCGCTGGGATATAACTCTCTGCTGTCCATTCCGGCCCTCCCTGTCATGCCCGCCAAAGGGGGCATATCATCTCATGCTATACTGTATCATAATTCCGGCGGCTTGCAAAGGCGTCTTTTCACATTTTTGCACAACTTCCGTCCTTGCCGTCGGGGGCGCAGTGTGTTACACTGATAACAACTATGGAAAGATCCAGAAACCACAGGAGGAAATGACCGTGAAGCAGAGTCTGAGTTTCGCGCGCCGTCTGACGGCGCTGGTGCTGGCAGCTGTGATGCTGTGCGTGGCTGTCCCGGCGGTGTTCGCCGAGGATGCCGCATCCGGTGCCACCACCATTGGCGGTGCAAACACCACCCTTATCCCTGAGGAAGAGGAAAATTGTCTGAGCTGGCTCTTCGGCTCCAAAGATAAAATTACACTGCCCTATCTGAACATCAAGGGCAAGGGCCTGCGCCGGAACGTGTCGCTGGACCTCGTGGACTGCCTGGTGGGCATCACCTACACCGAGCTTGGCTCCATCGGCAGCTATGTCAGCGCCAGTGCCGCGCAGGAGGCGTGGAAGGCCCAGGCCGTGGCCATCCACTCCTACCTCGAGTACCATAAGCAGTACGGCTCCTCGGCCAACGCTCTCATCTACACCCCCGTGGAGGACATCCCGTCCTCGGCCCGGTCGGCCATCCGCAAGGCGGTGGAGGCTGTGAAGGATGAGGTGCTGACCTGCAACGGCAGCGTCATCGACGCCGTCTGGTCGGCCAGCGCAGGCTACAACACCCAGACCGGCGTCTACGGCACCTGTTCCAGCCTCGACGCCTGGGGCTCGGATGTGCCGTATCTCAAGAGCGTGGAAAGCCCCTATGAGCGCCAGTACCACGAGAAGATGCGCCGCATCATCGGCAAGGATTATGACTATGTCGAGTACAACGACAGCCGCACCGGTGAGCCCTACCAGAGCGCCGACACCACCCACAAAGATCTCGGCGGCTTCGTCCAGTACAATACGCTGGTGTCCAATGGCCGCAGCTACCGCTATATCGGCCAGTTCGTGTCCTCCCGCTACTGCTTCGATTTCAGCACGGATGCAGCGGGTGTACCCTGTATGTACTACTACGGCTTCGGCCACGGCGTGGGCATGAGCCAGTGCGGCGCCGTGGGCTACGCCGCCGAGGAGGGGATGGGCTACCGCGACATCCTGAAGCACTACTACTCCGGCGTTTCCATCCGGACGGTGGGCAGCGGCACGAGCTCCGGCGGCGGTCTGTTCGGCTGGCTGCGCCGCCTGCTGGGCATGTAAAAAATCAAAAGGAATTGCGCAAAATACTTCTCAAATGGGACGTGATTTGGTATACTGTACACGCTTGTACACAAGAGACAGACGATTTCGCGTTTCACGCTCCAAAGCGGGAGCGATACGATAAAGAATAACAGGTGGAGAGAACGGAATGCAGTTGGAGAAGGAAAAGAAAGAAAAGCGGGAGCGGGAGCGCTGCCGCGCACTGGCGCAGCGCATCGCGGAGGAGGCAAACCCCGCCTCGGCGGCCCTGCTGGGAGAGCAGATGTCCCAGCTGACGGAAGCCCTGCACCGTGCAGGTGTGGAGGCAGAAGAGTGGACAGAGAGCTCTGAGGCAGAGCTTCTGGTGGTGGCAGACCCCGCGTGGGAAACGCTGCCCGAGACCCTGCCCGCCCGGGTGCTGCTGGTGAGCGATGAGAGCACCGTTATGGCGGGCTGGGCCGAGCAGCTGGCCCAGAGAGGGTATTTCCGCGATTTTGGCTGGCGCAGCAAGGGCCGCGCTCAGCAGTCGGCGCTGTTCTGCACCAGCCAGCCCACTCAGCTGAAGATGGTGCGGGGCTACGAGATGGAAATGGACATCCTGCGTGACCGGATGGTGCGCGCCGAGCGCACCAGCGGCGAGGAAGCTGAGCTCATCGCCCGGCTACGCAGCGACCTTTCGCTCAGCCGCAGCCACGAGCAGCAGCTGGAAAAGGCACTGGGCGAGGTGACGGGCTCGAAGTTCTGGAAGATGACCTGGCCCATGCGCTATGTCGTCAGCAAGAGCCGCCAGCTCTGGCACACTCTGCCCTTCTTCGTGCTCCTGCGGGAGCTGCGCAGCGGCGGCATCGAGGGTGTGCGGGAACTGGCCCGCGCCCGCCGCGAGTACGCCGCCCTCTTCCCGGGCAAAGTCATGCGCGCCGACCGGTTCGCACCGGTGGAACTGCTGGTGCGGCAGGCAGGCGACCAGCCTGCAGGCCCCAGGATCAGCATCGTGGTGCCGCTCTACAACACCCCGCTGGACTTCCTCGAAGAGCTGCTGGATTCCGTCGTGAACCAGACCTACCGCAACTGGGAGCTCTGCTGTGTGGACGCCGGCACTGCCCCGGGTGTGGGCGAGATGGTGCAGCAGCGCGCCGCTGTGGACCCTCGTATCCGCTACAGGAAGCTGGAGAAGAATGAGCTCATCCCCGGCAACACCAACAAGGGCATCGAGATGGCCACCGGCGACTTCATCGCCCTGCTGGACCACGACGACATCCTCCACCCCTGCGCCCTCTGGTACGCCGCCAAGGCCATCGCAGAGCAGGGAGCCGACTTCGTCTATACCGATGAGGCGACCTTTGAGGGCAAGGTGGAGAATGTGGTGCTCTACCACTTCAAGCCGGACTTCATGCTGGACAATCTCCGCTCCAACAACTATATCTGCCACCTGACCCTCTTCAGCCGCCGGCTGATGGACGCCGCAGGCGGCCCGGAGCGGATGGAGTACAACGGCAGTCAGGATTATGAGCTCTTCCTCCGCCTGACCGAGACGGCCCGGAAGATCGTCCACATCCCCCACGCCCTCTATTACTGGCGTTCCAGCCCCGGCAGCACGGCCAGCGACATCTCCGCCAAGACCTACTGCATCGACGCGGGCATTGCCGCCCTCAAGGCTCATTACGCCCGCTGCGGCGTGGCCGTGGACGATGTGTCCCTCATCCCGGGTACGCCGGGCTACTACAAGACCGACTACACCATCGACCATCCGGGCCGGGTGAGCATCCTCATCCCCACCTGCGACCACATCCGCGACTTGGAGACCTGCGTGGAGTCCATCTACGCCCGCACCACCTACCCGGATTTTGAGATCATCCTCATCGAGAACAACAGCAAGGCCCCCGAGACCTTCCGGGCCTATCAGCGGATGCAGAAAGAGCACCCCGATAACCTCAAGGTCGTCACCTGGGAGGGCAAGGGCTTCAATTACAGCGCCCTGAACAACTTCGGCGAGAAGTTCGCCACCGGTGAGTATCTGCTTCTGCTCAACAACGACACCGAGGTCATCACCGCCGCCTGGCTGGAAGAGATGGTCATGTATGCCCAGCAGAAGCGGGTGGGCTGCGTGGGTGCCAAGCTGCTCTACCCGGACGATACCATCCAGCACGCCGGTGTCGGCTTCGGTATCGGCGGCGTGGCGGGCCATCTGCACAAGTACTATCCCGCCAGCTCCGACGGCTATATGGGCCGCCTGAACTATGTGCAGGACGTCTACGCTGACACCGCCGCCTGCCTGCTCATCCGCAAGGAGATCTACGACGAAGTGGGCGGTCTGGACGAGAGCTATGCCGTGGCCTTCAACGATGTGGACTTCTGCGTCCGCGTCCGTCAGGCAGGCTACACCAACGTCTTCACCCCGTTTGCCCAGCTCTACCACTACGAGAGCAAGAGCCGCGGCATGGAGGACAACCCCGAAAAGCAGAAGCGTTTTCAGGGCGAGGTGCTGCGTTTTCAGGCCCGCTGGGGCGACCTGCTGGCTGCAGGCGACCCCTGCACCAACCCCAACTTCGACATCCAGCGCGAAGATTTCAGCCTGAAGATATTACCGCTGGAATAAATAAAAGAGGAACAACCTCTCAGTCTCGCTTCGCTCGCCAAGACCGGGTTGCGGCACCCAGCATCCGCTTCACTTTGCTTGCGTATTGCTGGCCGCTGCCCCAACAATGACTCCCTGCTTCCGCCACTGGCGGCGGTCGTCATTGTTGCCCCTAAAAAGGGGAGCCCTTGGCATGGCGGAAAGGTCTGAACTACAAAAATGAGGAGCATAAAACTTGGAACTCTCTGCCTGTATCGTTGTCTATAACGGCTGTGACGAAGCCCTCAAGGCGGCGCAGACGGTGCTGCAATACACCCGCCGCCACCCGCTGACCCTCTATCTGGTGGACAACGCCAGCCCCGACGGCAGCGGCGCACGTCTGGAAGCTGCCGTGAAGGGCGGCGCTTTGAGCACTCAGCCCGGCCAGAAGGTCGAGGTGCGCTGCCGCAAGGAGAACGGCGGTTTCGGCACCGGACACAACACCGTCCTGCCGGAGCTGACGAGCGACTATCACTTCATCCTGAACCCGGACATCCAGCTCACCGCCGATACCCTCAGCGATTTGGCCGACTGGATGGCCGCCCACCCGGATGCTGTGATGGCCCGGCCGGGGCTGCGCTTCCCGGATGGCCGTTCCCAGAGCCTGCCGCTGCGGCGCTGTGCGCTGCGGCCTATGGTCTACCGCCAGCTGCCGTTTTTGAAATTCTGGGAGAAATATAACCGTGCGTATTTGATGGAGGGGGAGGATCTGTCCGCTCCCGTTGAGATCGAGTTCTGCACCGGCAGCTTTTCCGCCGTGCGGACGGCGGAGTTCAAGGCCGTGGGCGGCTTCGATGAGCACTACTTCATGTATGTGGAGGATGCCGACCTGACCCAGAAGATGCGCACCACCGGCAAAGCCTACCTCGTGCCGCAGTACACCGCCATCCATGCGTGGCATCGTGCGGCCCACCGCAGCCTCAAGCCCTTTTTGTGGCAGACCGGGAGCCTGCTGCGGTATTTCCACAAGTGGGGGTTCAAGTTCTGAGCCTTTGCTGATGAAACAAAAGAGCGCTCTCCGCAAAAATTTTTGCGGAGGGCGCTCTTTCCTTGCTTTTTTTTCGATTTGATAGTAGAATAAGGTGTAATACTATCGCAAGCCTGCCAGTAGTGCATAGCGAGATCCTGCCAGCGCGCGTGGCGCGGGAAGCCCGGCGGCTGGCGGCGTATTACCACCAACATTGTTTACAGCGGACGCAGCTCCGCTTTGAATCCATACAGGACCCGGCGGATACGCTGTCGGGCCTTGTACAAGCTGCACAACTTTTTTATTTCATAATATAAGGAGTGCACAAAAATGAAAGGTATCATTCTGGCCGGCGGTGCCGGCACCCGGCTCTATCCGCTGACGATGGTCACCAGCAAACAGCTGCTGCCCGTCTACGACAAGCCGATGATCTATTATCCTCTGTCCACCCTCATGCTGGCGGGCATCCAGGACATCCTCATCATCTCGACCCCCACCGACACGCCCCGCTTCGAGGCGCTGCTGGGCGATGGCAGCCAGTACGGCATCCATCTGCAATATAAGGTCCAGCCGTCCCCGGACGGCCTGGCTCAGGCTTTCATCCTCGGTGAAGAGTTCATCGGCGACGACTGCTGCGCAATGATCCTGGGCGACAACATCTTCTACGGCAACGGCTTCTCCAAGATTTTGAAGAATGCTGTCTCCAACGCCGAGAACAAGGGCCGCTGCACCGTCTTCGGCTACTATGTGCCGGACCCTGAGCGCTTCGGCATCGTGGAGTTCGACGCAAACGGCAAGGTGCTGAGCGTCGAGGAGAAGCCCCAGCACCCCAAGAGCAACTACGCCATCACCGGCCTGTACTTCTACAACAAGGAAGTCGTTAAGATGGCAAAGCAGGTCAAGCCCTCGGCCCGCGGTGAGCTGGAGATCACGACCCTGAACGATATGTACCTCAAGCAGGATGAGCTGGACGTCCAGCTGCTGGGCCGCGGCTTTGCATGGCTGGACACCGGCACGATGGACAGCCTCGTGGAGGCAGCCGACTTTGTGCGGATGATCGAGAAGCGTCAGGGCATCAAGATCAGCGCCCCCGAGGAGATCGCATTCAAGTACGGCTGGATCGACCGCGACACCCTGCTGGAAAGCGCAGAGCGCTACGGCAAGAGCCCCTACGGCCAGCACCTCAAGAATGTGGCCGACGGCAAACTGAAGTATTAAGAGAGGCGGTATCCGCATGAAAATCATTGTTACCGGCTGCAGAGGCCAGCTTGGCACCGAGATCATCAAGCAGCTCCGGGAAGGCCGCAGTGAGCTTGGCCCCATCCCCGAGAAGCTGGTGAGCGCCACGGTCATTCCGGTGGACCTGCCGGAGCTGGACATCACCAACTACAAGATGGTGGATGACTTCATCCGCCGTCAGCGCCCGGACGTCATCATCAACTGCGCCGCTTTCACCAACGTGGACGGCTGCGAGGTGAACCATGACGCTGCCTTCAAAGCCAACGCCATCGGCCCCCGCAATCTGGCACAGGCCGCCACCAAGACCGGCGCCCGTCTGGTACACGTCTCTACGGATTATGTCTTCTCCGGCCGCGAGAACGGCGGCATCCCGCAGGATGAGGCCACCATTCCCGGCCCCATCAGTGCCTACGGCTCCACCAAGCTCATGGGTGAGAAGTATGTGGAGCAGTTCTGCCACCGCCACTTCATCGTCCGCACGGCATGGCTCTACAGCTACTACGGCAAGAACTTCGTCAAGACCATCGTGAACGCCGGCAAGAAATTCGGCAAGCTGGAAGTCGTCAACGACCAGTGCGGCAACCCCACCAACGCCGTCGATCTGGCCCACGAGATCCTGCAGCTCTGCGTGACCCACGAGTACGGCCTCTACCACTGCACCGGCGAGGGCATCTGCTCCTGGTATGATTTCGCATCGGAGATCATCCGCCTGTCCGGCGTGGACGCCACCGTGTCTCCCTGCACCAGCGAAGAGTACAAGGCAAAGCACCCGGACAGCGCCGACCGCCCCAAGTGGAGCGCTCTGGACAACCGGATGCTCCGCTGCACCGTCGGCAACGACGTCCGCGACTGGAAGGACGCGCTGGCCTGCTTCTTTGAGCACTGGGACGGCGACAATGGGATGAAATGACCCTCCCAGTCACCGAAGGTGACGGAGAGGGCAGGGCCGCTGAAAATGAAGAGAACACTGAGGAAAATCATATTATGAAAAAATATCTTATCACCGGCTGCGCCGGTTTTATCGGTTCCAACTTTGTGCATTATATGCTCAAGAAGTACCCCGAGATCCTGCTGGTCAACCTCGACAAGCTGACCTATGCCGGCAACCTCGAGAACCTGAAGGACGTTGAGGGCGACCCCCGCCACGTCTTTGTGCAGGGCGACATCTGCGACAAGGAGCTGGTCGAGAGCCTGTTTGCAAAGTACGATTTCGATTACGTTATCAACTTTGCCGCTGAGAGCCACGTTGACCGCTCCATCAAGAACCCTGAAATTTTCGTCCAGAGCAACGTGATGGGTACCGTCAACCTGCTGCAGCGCGCCAAGGAAGCCTGGTACGACGCTGACGCCAAGACCTGGAAAGAGGGCAAGAAGTACCTGCAGGTGTCCACCGATGAGGTCTACGGCGCTCTGGGCGCTGAGGGCTTCTTCATGGAGACCACCCCGCTCTGCCCCCACAGCCCCTACTCTTCCTCCAAGGCCAGCGCTGATATGTTCGTCATGGCATTCCACGACACCTACGGTATGCCCATCAACATCACCCGCTGCTCCAACAACTACGGCCCCTACCAGTTCCCCGAGAAGCTCATCCCGCTGATGATCAACAACGTCAAGCACCATAAGCAGCTGCCCGTCTACGGTGACGGTATGCAGATCCGCGACTGGCTGTACGTTGAGGACCACTGCAAGGCCATTGATATGGTCTGCAACGGCGGCAAGGTGGGCGAGGTCTACAATGTCGGCGGCCACAACGAGCGCCCCAACATCTTCATCGTCAAGACCATCATCGAGCAGCTGCACGACCGCCTGAAGGACGACGGCATCAGCGAAGACCTCATCAAGCATGTCGCTGACCGTCTGGGCCATGACCGCCGCTATGGCATCGACCCCACCAAGATCAAGAACGACCTTGGCTGGTATCCTGAGACTCCCTTCGAGAAGGGCATCGTCCTGACCATCGACTGGTACCTCGACCACGAGGAGTGGATGGAGCACATCACCAGCGGCAACTATCAGAAATACTACGAGGAAATGTACAAGAATAAGTAACTCCTTGTAAATAGCCTGAAAGCGAAAAAGAGCAGGGCGTGCGGCTATATGGCTGCACGCCCTGCTCTTTTTTGTCGGAGTTAAAGCTTGTCTTCTTTCATGTAGCGGATGAGCAGGGGCAGCTCATAGACCAGCATGGACAGCCAGCCGATGCCGTAGCTCACAGGCATGATCTGCAGATCGACCTTGAGCACCAGCACCAGCACAGCGGCGGCGGCCACGCGGAAGCCCATGTTGAGCATACTGCTGTTCAGGGTGATCTTCAGATCGCCGAGGCCGCGGAAGCCGCCCTGGATGCCGTTGGTCACGCCGGGCATCAGGTAGAAGAGGGAGGCGCACCGCAGGAACTTGACGCCCAGGTCGATGACGGCGGGGTCATCCACGAAGAGGGAGATGATGGGGCGGGCGAAGAGCAGGCAGACGGCCATCAGGCAGAAACCGTAGATGAGCTCGATGCGCAGGCCGCAGAAAAAGCCCTGACGCACCCGCTCCTTTTTGCCGGCACCGTGGTTCTGGGCCATCAGGGTGGTCATAGCGTGGGCGATGTTCTGCTGGGGCATATAGGTGAAGTCGTCCACCCGGCTGGCGGCGGTGAAAGCGGCCATTGCGTTGATGCCCAGAGTGTTGACGATGGCCTGCACGGCGATCTTGCCCAGCTGGACGGTGGCCTGCTGCATGGCACTGGTCCAGCCGTACTGGACGGTGCTGCGCAGCAGAGAGCTGTCAAAGACGAACCAGCGCCGCCCCAGCTGAAGGACGGGAACTTTGAGCTGGATATAGACGACGCAGAGCACACAGCAGAGCGCCTCGCTGAGGACGGTGGAGAGGGCGCAGCCTTCGCTGCCCCAGCCCAGCACCTCGACAAAGAAGAGGTCGCCGCCGATGTTCAGCACGGCGCTTATCATCAGAAAGTAAAGGGCGCTCTTGCTGTCGCCCAGCGCCCGCATGGTGGCGGCGAGGAAGTTGTAAAAGAAGGTGAAGATGAGGCCCGCAAAGACGATGCGGAGGTACTGCACCGCGATGGGCAGGATCTCTTCCGGAACCTGCATCAGCCGGAGCAGCGGCGTTGCCAGCAGAACGCAGAGGGCCGAAAAGACCAGCGAGAACACCGTGCCTGCGATGGCGGTGGTGGAGACCTGACGCTCCACGCGCTGGGTGTCTCCGGCACCATAGGCCGTGCTGACGAGGATGCCGGCACCGAGGCAGAGACCGTTGATGAAGAGGATGGCCAGCGTCATCAGCGGGTTGGAGGTGCCGACGGCGGCAAGGGCGTCTTCACCGACAAATTTGCCCACGATGATGCTGTCGGCGGCGTTATAAGTGAGCTGGAACAGGTTGCCCAGCACCAGCGGGATGGTGAATTTGACCAGAAGGGGCGTGATGGCTCCGGTCGTCATGTCTTTTGTCATGGATTCCTTCTCGTTTCCTTTTTATAGTATGTTCTGGCGTGCGCTGAACACGGCCAGTGCCGAACGGCTTTTGCCGTTTGCGATAAGCCGGGCCGCTGCGTGAAGGGCGGCACCTGCGCTGAGGGAGGCCGGGATGGCATCGGTGCGCAGGACCCGCTGCGCCGCCCGGACGGCATCGGCGGTGGTGACGGCAGCGATGTTGTCCACTACATAGGAGTTGTAGTTGCCGGGAACGAGGCCGAAGCCGATGTCCGGGATGCCATGGGAGCCGGTGAGGCCGCTGCTCAGGGCCTGACTCTCGTAAGGCTCCACGGCTACGATGCGGACGTCATTCGTCCACGCCTTGACCGTTTCGCCCACGCCGGTGATGGTGCCGCCGCTGCCCACGCCGATGACGATGCTGTCCACGATGCTGGAACCCTCCCGCGCAATGGAGCGCACCAAAGCAGGCCCCGTCACCCGGCGGTGATAGGTGGGGTTGTCGTCGTTGTTGAGCCAGTCCATATAGTACCAGCCCTTCTCGGCGGCGGTGGCTTTTGCCAGCGCCCGTGCGCCTGCAGGGCCCGCCTGAGCCGGGGTATGGATGATCTGCGCTCCGAGGCGGAGCAGGCTCTCCTGCCGCATGGCGGGGGCGTCCTCCGGCATGACCAGCGTCACCGGGTGGCCCGCCGTCAGCCCCGCCAGCGTCAGCGCTGTGGCAAAAGGCCCTGACACGGCCTCCACGATGGTCTGGCCGGGGGTCAGCGCCCCGCGCTCAAGGGCCAGCGCCAGCATCCCCTCAGCCAGCTCGTCCCGCGCCGTGCCGGTGGGGCCGTTGTAGTTCAGATAGGCGTACAGCCGCCCCCGCAGCCCGCAGGCCGCAAGATAGCCCCGCAGCTCGACGATGGGGCCGGGCAGCAGGGTCTGGTAGATGTTGGGGTAGATAGGCACGGGCGGTCTCCTTTCGCGTCCGGGGGAAAGCTTACGCCTATAACTTTAACGCAAAGGAGAGGAAGCGTCAAGCGGGGCTTGGGCAGAAAAGAGAAAAATCGGAAGAAAATTTGGCAAAATGACGCAAAAAGTCCTTGACAAGGGACACCCCGTCTGCTATACTCCGTATGTAAAGCAAAAAACCTTTACAAACAGCGGAGGTCAGAGCAGGACAGAACATGGCAAAAGACTTTGAAATGGGCTATCTGCTCGATTTTTACGGCGAAGTGCTCACGCCCAAACAGCGCGAGATGCTGCGCCAGTATTACAACGATGACCTCTCCCTCAGCGAGATCGGAGAAAACTTCGGCATCACCCGGCAGGGGGCGCGGGACGCCATCAAGCATGGCGAAACGGCCCTCAGGGAGCTGGAAGAAAAGGTCGGCTTCGCGGCCCGGTACCGCCGGGTGCAGCAGACACTGGAAGAGCTGGAACAGCTGGTCATCGACGCCCGGTTTGAATGCACCGGCCCGAACGCCCGGCTGACCACCACCGAGTATGCCGCCACTCTGAACAAGATGCTGGGGCTCATCCGCTCCATCGACGAAGTGAATGAGAGCTGAAAACTGATTTGAGAGGAGCACCGAACAATGGCATTTGAATCTTTGACCGACCGCCTTGCCGGTGTGTTCAAAAAGCTGCGCGGCCACGGCAAACTGAGCGAGGCGGACATCAAAGCCGCCATGCGCGAGGTCCGGATGGCCCTGCTGGAAGCCGATGTCAACTACAAGGTGGCGAAGGACTTCTGCGCAAAGGTCTCCGAGCGCGCCATGGGCCAGGAGGTCATGGAGAGCCTGACCCCTGCCCAGCAGGTCGTCAAGATCGTCAACGAGGAGCTGGTCGCCCTGATGGGCGGCGAGGAAGCGCCTCGTCTGGTCATCAAGAACAAGGGCCAGACCATCATCATGCTCTGCGGCCTGCAGGGCAACGGTAAGACGACCCACGCAGCAAAGCTTGCAAAATACTACATCAAGCAGGGCCGCCGCCCGATGCTGGTGGCCTGCGACATCTACCGTCCGGCCGCTATCGACCAGCTGCAGGTGGTGGGCAAGCAGGCCGGTGCGCCGGTCTTTACCCTGCCCGGCGAAAAGCCGCCTGCCATCGCCAAAAAGGCGCTGGCCCACGCCAAGGACTACGGCAACGACATCATCATCCTCGATACCGCAGGCCGCCTGCAGATCGACGAAGTGCTGATGCAGGAGCTGGTCCAGATCAAAGAGGCTGTCCCCGTGGACGAGACTCTGCTGGTCGTGGACGCCATGGCCGGTCAGGACGCCGTGAACGTCGCCAAGACCTTCAACGAAACGGTCGGCATCGACGGCATCATCCTCACCAAGACCGACGGCGATACCCGCGGCGGCGCAGCCCTCTCGGTGCTGTCCGTCACCGGCAAGCCCATCAAGTTCCAGGGTACCGGCGAAAAGCTGGATGACCTCGAAGTCTTCCATCCCTCCCGCATGGCAAGCCGGATCCTCGGCATGGGCGATGTGCTGAGCCTCATCGAGCGCGCACAGGATGCCGCCGACGAGAAGCTGGCCGAAGAGACCGCCAAGCGGATGATGGAAAACAAGTTCGATATGAACGATATGCTGGCCCAGTTCGCCCAGATCCGCAAGATGGGCGGCGCGGGTGCCATGCTGAGCATGATGCCCGGCATGTCCGGCATCGACGCCAGCCAGATCGACGAGAAAGCCTTCGACCGCATCGAGGCCATGATCTACTCGATGACCAAGGCCGAGCGCGAAGACCCCTCCATCATCAACCCCAAGCGCAAGCGCCGCATCGCTGCGGGCAGCGGCACGCAGGTGTCCGATGTCAACAAGCTGCTCAAGCAGTTTGAGATGATGCAGAAGATGATGAAGCAGTTCAAAAAGAGCCCCAAGGGTTTTGCCCGCAAGCTGGGCGGCCTGATGGGCAACCCGGGTGCCTTCAGAGGCATGAAATAATTCCGGTATACACCCCGCTGTGGGGTTGTACAGATAGATTTAATCCCCCGTAAACCGGGGAACAAGAAATTTTTGGAGGATATTACCATGGCAGTTAAGATTCGTCTGCGCCGCGTCGGCGCCAAGAAGGCTCCCTTCTATCGTGTTGTTGTTGCTGACAGCCGCTTTCCCCGCGATGGCCGTTTCATCGAGGAGATCGGCACTTACAATCCCTGCGTGGCTCCCGCCGATATCAAGATCGACGCTGACCGCGCCAAGGAGTGGATCAAGTCCGGCGCTCAGCCCACTGACACCGTGAGAGCTCTGCTGAAAAAAGTGGACGTCCTCTAATCCGGAGGGCGGAGCATGAAGGACTTGCTGCTCTACATCGCCAGAAACCTGGTGGACGATCCTGACAGCGTCTCCGTGACGGAGGTTCAGGGCGACCAGGAACTGACGTTGGAGCTGCGCGTCGCCCCTGATGATATGGGGAAGGTGATCGGCCGTCAGGGCCGCATCGCCAAGGAGATCCGGACCGTGGTCCGGTCTTACGCCCAGCGCACCGGCGTTAAGGTTTCCGTCGATATTGTAGACTAAAAAAGCAGCTCACCTGCATTGCAGGTGAGCTGCTTTTTCCTTTTACGAACCGTTCAAATCGGCGTTCAGACACCCAGACCGACATAGAACAGCCAGCACAGTACATATCCGGTCAATACCGCCGTCAGTGTGAAGGGCACGCCGATCCGCATGAACTGCCCCGCCGAGACCTCATAGCCCTCCCGGCGCAGAATACCGCAGGCGGCGATATTGGCACTGGCTCCCACGGGAGTCAGGTT
>ERZ833515.1236-NODE-1236-length-18367-cov-13.516055_pt1 | contig 18367 bp, 15 predicted proteins | sample MGYA00519949_ERZ833515 | MGnify/ENA primary metagenome ERZ833515 (study PRJEB31850, sample SAMEA3708741) | human gut metagenome | biome: human gut; feature: human-associated habitat; material: faeces | place: China | collected 2014 ...
ATTATGCTCGCCGGGCATCACGTCCGTAGTCTCAACTTCACCCCGGGAACTTAGGATAATTGAGGTTCGTCCTCGACACGCATTTCTTTCCCTCCCGCGTCCATGCTTTCTTCTCCGGATCCCCTGCGCATTCATCTGAGTCTCGTGAGCCACACGAACATCGGCAAGACGACGCTCGCGCGCACGCTTCTCATGCGCGACGTGGGCGAAGTCGCCGACCGCGCGCACGTGACGGAGACGACGGACGACTACGTGCTCGCCCGGGGCCCGGACGGCTCCGAGCTCGTACTCTGGGACACGCCGGGGTTCGGCAACTCCGTCGCGCTCGCCCGGCGTCTCGAAGGGCGCTCCAACCCCGTCGGGTGGCTGCTCTCCGAAGTCTGGGACCGCTTCACCAACAAGGCCTTCTGGCTCGATCAGCGCGCCGTCGCCCACATCCGCGACGTCTCGAGCGTCGTGCTCTATCTCGTCAACATCGCGGAGCTCCCCGAGAAGACGCCCTACATCGGCGCGGAGATGAAGATCCTCTCCTGGATCGGCAAGCCCGTCGTGGTGCTCCTCAACCAGATGGGGCGTCCTCAGGAGCCCGAGAAGGAGGCGGCCGCGGTGGACGCCTGGCGGCGTTCGCTCGCACCCTACGGTTTCGTGAAGAGCGTCCTGCCGATGGACGCCTTCGCGCGCTGCTGGATTCAGGAGGAGCGGCTCTTCAACGCCATCGGCGAGGCGCTCCCCGACGACAAGAAGGCCGCCTACCGCACGCTTCAGTCCGTCTGGCGCCGCAGTCGCCAGGCGGCCTACGCCGGGTCCGTGGACGCCATGGCGCGCCACCTCCGGCACGCCCTCGCGGGCCACGTTGAGCTGCCCGCTCCGTCCCTCAAAGACCGGGCGATCCACATGGGGCGGCGCTTCGGCTTCTTCAAGAACGAACACGACGCGCTCGCCGACGCGCAGGCGGCGCTTGCCGCTCAAGCCGCCGACGGCTTCTGCTCGCTCACCGGCCGCCTCATCCGCATCAACGGCCTCAAGGGCGCGGGCGTTTCCAAAGAAATCTTCCGCCGCATGAAGACCGACTGGAACCTTGCCGTCTACTCGATCGACCCGCAGAGCGCGGCGGCGATCGGCACCGGCATCGGCGCGGCTTCCGGCGCCGCTGCCGGACTGGCCGTGGACCTCTCCACCGCCGGGCTCTCGCTCGGCGTCGGCACGCTGATCGGGGGTTTGATCGGCGCCGTGGGCGGCATCGGCGCCGCGCACGCCTACAACATCACCCGCAGAAAGGCGGGCGCCGAGCTCTCCTGGAGCGACGACGCCGTCACGGGGTTTCTTCTGGAGGCCGTGCTCCTCTACCTCGCCGTCGCGCACTTCGGGCGCGGGCGCGGAGACTGGGAGGAGAGCGAGTCGCCCGAATTCTGGAAGGAGGCCGCGCAGAAGGCGATCGGCGAGGAGAAGTTCTCCTGGGCGGAGCTCCGAGCGCTTCCCCCCGACGAGAGCGTGGCGGCGATCACTCCGCGGATTGACGCCGTGCTGAAGCGGATCTTTGCGGCGCTCTACGGCGAAGGTTGACGGTCGACGGCGGCAGCGCCACCTCTTTATGCCTCAGCCGCCGGTGCGGAGGAATTCAAAATACTTCCGCGCCGTTAAAAGGCCGATGAGGAGCTCGCGCTCCGAATTGCGGAACTGGTCCACCCAGGCATGGGCGTTGCGGCGGATTTCCGCACACGCCTCCGGGTGCGCCGCATACCACCGGATCTTCTCTTCGAGATCCTCGAAGTCGTCGCGGATTTCGATGTAGTGACGTCCGGCCTCGAGCCGTCCCTCCATGAACCAGGTTTCATACCGCGGCTTCGGCATGACCGCGATGGAGTTCGACGACATCACCCACTTGAGGTTGCTCGCCACGTCGTTCCCCTCAAGCGCCAGAACGAACTTGTACCTCAGATGGTCGTAGGGGGTGATCTGACGGACGGACCATTCCGGATGATCGGGGTTCGGCGTCTTTCCCGTATGTCCGCAGCCCACGAGCGGGTGGCCGTACCAACGCGTCATGAAGCGCACGCGGTGTTCCTGAGAGCAGTTTCCCCGAAAGACGGCGGCGTCCGATTTCTCAGTGAAGCTCCGACGATCCTTCAGAAAAATGAAGTGACGGAGTTTGTCGAGCTTCATTAGCACGCAGTTCCGGACGTCGCCCTCAATCGGGCGACTTTTGACGAAGGACGGCTCCGCCGGAACGGTCGTGTTGTCGCCGAACACCGCGTTGAAGCGCAGATCGTGCGGGAAATAACGTAGGACCTCGTAGAGGTCGTGGTTGTAGTTTCCGCGCCGCCACCGCATGCTCTCGACCGTCCGCGCCCCTTTGGCGAGCCCAAAGGGCTGATCGACGCGGCAGTAGTAGTCGACGCGCTCCCGGATCAGATCTGCGTCCGCCCGCGTCTCCCATCCGGCAAGAAGCGCCCTGCGGCGCCCGAGGAGCCAGCGCTCGGGCACCAGGGCCTTGCCGAGATAGGAGACCTGATACCAAGTGTGGGAGTTCTTCCCTCTGGGCTTGAGGTGAATCTTGTCGAGTTCGATGCGAATGGGCATGGCTGCGCGATCAGAAGGCTGCGGTATTGCGGAGATTTCGGTCAATCCGGCGATACAAATCCCAGCTGTAGAACTTTTCGTCTTGGGGTGTGCGCTTAGGGCACCATTTCCTCAAGATCCTCCTTCTTCTTGGGCTTCACGAGGTCCTCGCGCTTCACGCCGAGGTAGAGCGCGATCGCCGCGGCAACGAAGACGGACGAGTAGACGCCGAGCAGGATGCCGATCGTGAGCGCGAGCGCAAAGTAGTGCAGCGCCGGACCGCCGAAGAAGAACATCGAGAGCGTCATGCAGAGCGTGGACGTGTGCGTGATCACCGTTCGGGAGATCGTCGCCGTGATGGCCGAGTTGATGACCTCCATCGAGTCGGCGCGGCGCATCGTGCGGAAGTGCTCGCGCACGCGGTCGAAAATGATCACCGACTCGTTCACGGAGTAGCCGAGGACCGCGAGCACGGCGGCGAGAACCGGGAGCGTGAACTCCCAGTGCATCACCGAGAAGATGCCCACCACGATCACGATGTCGTGGAGGTTCGCGATGATCGCGGCCACCGAGAACTTCCACTCGAAGCGGAAGGCGAGGTAGATCATGATGCCGATCACCACGAGGGCGAGCGCCGTGCCGCCGTCGCGTGCGAGCTCGTCGCCCACCTGGGGGCCGACGAACTCCGTGCTCTTGAGGACGACGCCCGGCTCCTTCGCCTGCAGGACCTTCATCACCTCGGCGGCAACCTGACCGGAGGTCTGCCCCTCCTTGGTCGGGACGCGGATCACGACGTCGCGAGCGGTGCCGAAGGTCTGCACGAGCACTTCGTTGGAGACTTCGGCGAGGTCCTGTCGGATCTGCTCGGTCTGCGCGGGCTGGGGGTAGTTCACCTCGAGCTGCGTGCCGCCCGTGAATTCGATCGAGAGTGCGAGGCCGTGGGTGAAGAGCCAGTACACGGCGACGAGGAAGCTCACGAGCGAGATGGCGTTCAGCACATGGCGGTAGCGCATGAACGGGATGGTGCGGTGGATGCGGAAGAATTCCATTTTTCTTTTGCCTCCCTCGGATTACTTCGCCTGAGCCTTCTTGGGGTCCGGACGCCAGATCTGGCCGATGTGGACCGCGGTGAGCTTCTTCTGGCGGCCGTAGATCAGGTTGATCATGGCGCGCGAGACGATCACGGAGGTGAAGATGGAGGTGCCGATGCCGAGGCAGTGCACGACGGCGAAGCCGCGCACCGGACCGGAGCCGAAGATGAGGAGCGCGAGGCCGGCGATGAGCGACGTGATGTTCGAGTCGAGAATCGTCGCTAAGGCGCGTTCATAGCCCTCGCTGATGGCGGTCTGCGGCAGTCTGCCGATGCGCAGCTCCTCGCGCACGCGTTCGTTGATGAGCACGTTCGAGTCCACCGCCATGCCGAGCGTGAGCGCGATGGCCGCGATGCCCGGCAGCGTCAGGGTCGCCTGGAGCATCGAGAGGATGGCGATCAGCATCATCACGTTGCAGATGAGCGAGATCGCCGAGACGACGCCGAAGACCTGGTAGTAGAGCGCCATGAAGACGGCGATGATGATGAAGCCGTAGAGGGTTGAGCGGAAGCCCGCCTCAATGTTCGCCTCACCGAGGCTCGGGCCGATCAGACGCTCCTCGACGATCTCCATCGGCGCGGCGAGCGAGCCCGCGCGCAGCACGAGGGCCGTGTCGGTCGCCTCGATCGTGGTCATCTGACCGGAGATCTGCACGCGTCCGCCGCCGATTTCCTGACGGATCACCGGGGCCGTGACGACTTCGCCCTTGCCCTTTTCAAAGAGCAGGATCGCCATGCGGCGGCCGACGTTTTCTCGGGTCACCTCCTGGAAGATGCGCGCGCCGCGGTTGTCGAGCTCGAGGTTGACGGTCGGCTCCTGCGTCTGGCTGTCGAACCCCGGCTGGGCGTCGTTGAGGTTTTCGCCCGTGAGGATCACGCGGCGCTTGACGAGGATCGGACGGCCGTCGCGGTCGTTGAACTTCTCGTCGCCGAAGGGGACGCTGCCCTGGGCGAGCTGCGCGAGCGCTTCGGGCGAATCGTCCACGAGGCGCACTTCGAGCGTGGCCGTGCGGCCGAGAATGTCCTTCGCCTTGGCGGTGTCCTGCACGCCCGGGAGCTGCACGACGATGCGGTCCGCGCCCTGTTGGGCGATCACGGGCTCGGCGACGCCGAGCTCGTTGATGCGGTTGTGCAGGGTCGAGATGTTCTGCTTCAACGCGTAGTTCTGGACGTTCTGGATCGCCTTCTGCGAGAGCGTCGCGCGGATCAGGTACGGCGCCTTCGAGGCTTCGGGCAGATCAAGCACGAGGTCGGGCTGCGTGTTGCGCAGCAGGTCGTTCGCGCGGTCGCGCTCCTCGGCCGTTGCGAAGCGCACCTCGACGTCGTTGCCGACGCGGCTGATGCCGGTGTGGCGGATGCGCTTGTCGCGCAGCTGCGTGCGCAGGTCGGCCGCGATCGCCTCGGCGCGCTTCGTGATCGCCGCGCGCATGTCCACCTGCAGCAGGAAGTGCACGCCGCCGCGGAGGTCGAGGCCGAGGTACATCGGCAGCGCGTTGATCGAGAGGAGCCAGCGCGGGGTGTTCGGCACGAGGTTGAGCGCCACGATGTGCGTCGGATCCTTCGGATCGGCGTTGAGGGCGCGTTCGATCGCCTCGCGGGCGCGCAGCTGCTCTTCGGTCTGGGTCGGATCAAAGCGCACGCGGATCGTGTTCTGCTGCGCGCCCTGTTCGTAGAAGACGCCGTTGGGCTTGAGGTTCGCCTGAGCGAGCGCGTTCTCGACCTGCGAGAGCGTCTGCTCGGTCACCTTCACCGTGGCCTTGCCCGAGGTCACCTGCACCGCAGGCGACTCGCCGTAGAAGTTCGGCAGCGTATAGACGAGCCCAATCAAGAGCACGACGCCGATCAATATGTATTTCCAGAGAGGATAGCGATTCATGGTTTTCGCTCTTCTCCACGTCGGGATGGGTTGAAGAAACTTTTTGGCTCCGGAGCGTCCGGGCGTCCCGGCACCCGCCGCTCCTGAGTCCGCCTTGCCGGAGCGCAAGCGGGCTTCGAAAGAGGCCTCACTCATGGGAGGTCCCGCCCTTTCGAAGCCCTTCGCCCGTCCGGGGGACGCATGAGCCCTGAGGGCGCGCCGCCGATCCTCCACAAAGGAGAGGCCCGGCGTCGATCGGATGCCGGGCCTGCTGCTGAACTGCGCGCGCGTCGATCAGAACTTGACCGTGCCCTTCGGGAGCACCATCTGAACGGCCTGACGCTGCATGCGGATGACGACGGGCTTGCCGTCAACGGACGCAACCTGCAGGCTGATCGACTGGTCGTCCACCGAGTCGATGCGGCCGGAGATGCCGCCCATGGTCATCACTTCGTCGCCCTTCGCGAGCGCCTCGCACATCTTGGCGTGCTCCTTTTGGCGCTTCTGCTGCGGACGGATGAGGAAGAACCAGAAGACCGCGAAAATGACGATGAGCGGAACCACCTGAACGAGGAACCCCTCCATACCGCCGGCGGCGGCCGCTTCGCCGGCTGCCACGGCATCGCTGATGAAAAGCATGTGCACTCCAAATGAATGTGAAACCCTGAACGCGCGCCGAAGTTTTGGAGCGAATTCAGGCCCCCAGTGGGGGAGTGGGGAAATTATACGGAGCTCCCACGGCGATAAGGCTTAACGCGCGGGGCCTTTCGAAGCCCCGCGCGGCGGCCTCACCGCCCTCATTCGATCCCGCGGGCGCGGTTCGCGTGGAACTCCGCCTTCCACTCCTCGAACCGCCCGGCGTCGAGCGCGTCGCGCATTTCACGGGCGAGCGTGAGGTAGTAGTGGAGGTTGTGGATGGTGTTGAGCCGGGCGCCCAGCATCTCACCCACCTTGTGAAGGTGGTGGAGGTAGGAGCGGCTGAAGTTGCGGCACGTGTAGCAGGTGCACGTGGGGTCGAGGGGCCTCAGGTCGCTGCGGTACCGGCTGTTCTTCAGCTTCACGTCGCCGAAGCGCGTGAAGAGCCAGCCGTTGCGCGCATTACGCGTGGGCATCACGCAGTCGAACATGTCGATGCCGCGCGAGACGCCGTCCACGAGGTCCTCCGGAGTGCCCACGCCCATCAGGTAGCGCGGCCGGTCCTCGGGGAGCTTCCACGCGATCTCGTCGAGGATGCGGATCATCTCCTCCTTCGGCTCGCCCACCGAAAGGCCGCCCAAGGCGTAGCCGTGGAAGCCGATCGCCTTCAGGCCCTCGAGCGACTCCTCGCGCAGGTGCTCGAACATGCCGCCCTGCACGATGCCGAAGAGCGCGTTGGGGTTCTCAAGGCGCTCGAACTCGTCCTTGGAGCGCTTCGCCCACCTGAGGCTCATGCGCATCGAGGCGCCCGCCTCGGCTTCGGTTGCCGGACGGTCGCCGATTTTGTAGGGCGTGCATTCGTCGAGCACCATCACGATGTCGGAATTGAGCGTCTTCTGGATCTGCATCGAGATCTCGGGCGAGAGGAAGAGCCGGTCGCCGTTGATGGGGCTCTGGAACCTCACGCCTTCCTCGGTGATCTTGCGCAGTTCGCCGAGGCTGAAGACCTGGAAGCCGCCCGAGTCGGTGAGAATCGGCTGGTTCCACTGCATGAAGCCGTGCAGCCCCCCGTGCGCGCCGATCACTTCAAGACCGGGGCGCAGCCACAGGTGAAAGGTGTTGCCGAGGATCGTCTGCGAGCCCACCTCCTTCAATTCAAAGGGGGCCATCGACTTCACGGCGCCGTAGGTGCCGACCGGCATGAACATCGGCGTCTCGACCGTGCCGTGATTGAGCGTGAGCGTGCCGCGGCGGGCCTTGCCGCACGTGGTCTTGACCTGGAAGCTGAATGCCATTTGCTCTGGTTCCGTTGCGCAGGGGTTCTGAAGGGGTGATGGGGGGAAGCGCCTCAGCGCGCGGTCGGTGCGCGCTCGATGAAGCACGCGTCGCCGTAGCTGAAGAAGCGGTACTTTTCGCGCACTGCGTGGGCGTAGGCCTCGAGGATGCGCTCGCGGCCGACCAAGGCCGACACGAGCATCACGAGCGTGGACTTCGGAAGGTGGAAGTTCGTGATGAGCGCGTCCACGATGCGGAATTCGTACCCCGGCATGATGAAGAGGCGCGTGTCGCGCGACCCCGCCTCGACGTGGCCGACGCGGTCCGCGGCGCTCTCGAGTGTTCTGAGCGACGTCGTCCCGACCGCCACCACGCGGCGGCCCTCGGCCTTCGCGGCGTTGATCTTCGCCGCGACGTCTTCGGGCATGTGGAACCACTCCGAATGCATGTGGTGCTCGGAGAGGTTCTCGACGCGCACGGGCTGGAAGGTGCCCGCGCCCACGTGGAGCGTCACGTACTCGACGTCGACGCCCTTGGCGCGGATGCGCGCGAGGAGGTCCTCGGTGAAGTGGAGCCCCGCCGTCGGTGCGGCGACCGCGCCGGGGTGCGCCGCGTAGACCGTCTGGTAGCGGCTCTCGTCGCTCTTCTCGGGCGCGTGGGCGATGTAGGGCGGCAGCGGCACGCGGCCGAACTCCTCGAGCGCGGTGAGGACGGGTTCGGAGAAGCGCAGCGCGAAGAACTCGCCCTCGCGGCCGGTCACCTCGACCTCAATCTCGCCCTCCGTGCCGTCCTGATGCGCGAAGTAGAGCTTCGTGCCGGGCTTCGGGGATTTGCTCGCGCGGATCATCGAGATCGCGGTGTCTTCACCCGTGACGCGCTCGATCAGGGCCTCGACGGCCCCACCCGTCTCCTTGCGCCCCAAGAGGCGCGCCTTGATCACGCGGGTGTTGTTGGCGATGAGAAGGTCGCCCGGGCGGAGGAAGGTCTCGACGTCGCGGAAGGTCTTGTCCTCGAGGACGTCGCGCGTGATGTGCAGCAGCCGCGAGGCGGAGCGGTCTGCGAGCGGGTACTGTGCGATGAGCTCCGGCGGGAGCTCGAAGTCGAAGTCAGAAAGGTGCTGTTCTTGCATTTGGCTTTACCGGCCAGGAATCAATGGGAAAAGAGCGGCATTCTAACGAAAATCAGCGGCTTGAGCCGCTATGATTGCCCCCTTGACTACAAGCTAGAGGACCCTATGCGCCCCAACGACATTGAAGACGATGATGAAGAGGAGTTCCGCGGCCCGTCGAAGTCGCAGCTCAAGCGCGTGCAGCTTGAGCTCCAGGCTTTGGGGCAGCAGATGACGCGCTTTGGCGACGAGACGCTCGCCAAGATCGGCCTCCCCGAGGACGTGTACGACGAGATCGTTGAATTCCGCCGCATGAAGAGCTTCGGCGCGCAGCGCCGGCAGCTGCAGCTGATCGGCAAGAAGATGCGCGACATGGACCCCGCGGCCGTGCGCGAGGCGATCGCGCGCGCGACGGGCGAGTCGAGGGCCGCGGTGGCGCTGCTGCACCGGTGTGAGACGCTCCGCGACCGGATGATCGAGTCCGACGACGCCGTGCGCGCCTTCATCGACGAGAACAGCTCGATCGACATCCGGCGTCTGCGCGAGCTCGTGCGCTTCGCGCGCCGCGAGCGCGAGCAGCAGAAGCCCCCGAAGAGCGCCCGCGAGCTCTACCGGCTTCTCCACGACTTCCTCAACGAGCCGCTCGACCTGATGGCGAAGACGGAGGAAGCGGCGGAGGAAGCCCTCGAGCGCGGCGACGCCTGACATTTCTTCGCGGCCCGGCGAGAGCGCAGGGCCGCCACCCCCGAACGCCAACTGCAAGAAGAAGGAGCCGCGCCATGAAGCCTCCGCGCAGCGTTGAAAACGAACTCATCCTCGGCCTCGTCTCGGTCTCGGACCGCGCGAGCCGCGGCGTCTATGAAGATCAGGGCATCCCGGCGCTTGAGGCCTGGTGCCGCCGGGCGATCACGACGCCCATCAAGATCCACAAGCGCCTCATTCCCGACGAACGCTTCGACATCGAGAAGACGCTGCGCGAACTCGTGGACATCATCGGGTGCGACCTCATCCTCACGACGGGCGGCACGGGACCGGCGAGGCGCGACGTGACGCCCGAGGCGACGCTCGCCGTCGCAACGCGCGAAATGCCGGGCTTCGGCGAGCAGATGCGCGCGATCTCCGGGCACTTCGTGCCGACCGCGATCCTCTCGCGCCAGGTCGGGGTGCTGCGCGAGACGCCCGACCACGCCGCGCTCATCCTCAACCTCCCCGGCCAGCCCAAAGCGATCGCGGAGACGTTGGAAGGCCTCCGGGACGAAGCGGGGCGCCCCGTCGTGAACGGCATCTTCGCCGCCGTCCCCTACTGCATCGACCTGATCGGCGGCCCCTACATCGAGACGGACGAATCGGTCGTGAAGGCCTTCCGCCCGAAGAGTGCCCGCAGGAAGTCCGAAAAGGAGGCGCAGCCGCAGGAGAGCGCCCCCGCGGCTCCCCAACCCGAGACGAAGCCCGCTCCCGCCCCCGCTGCCACGCCGCAGCGCGAGCCCGTGCCCGCGGAGGAGACGCCGCGCGAAGCGCGCCCGGAGGCCGAGTCGGTGGAAAAGAAGGCGCCCGCGCCCCGGCCGGAAGTGAAGCGCGAGGCGCCGCGCGCGCCCGCCTTCGCCCCCGAAGACATCCTCGTCACGGGCCCCCGCACGGGCGGCACGCCCGAACTCACGGTCGTCTGGCTTCACGGCATGGGCGTGGACAACACCGACTTCGCGGCCTTCCCCGACGAAATCCGCCAGTTCAACGGCCCCGTCTGCCGGTTCGTGCTCCCCAACGCGCCGATGCGCGAGATGTCGATGCATCCGGACTATCCGCTGCGCGCCTGGTACGACGTGCCGGGCCGGCGCATCGACGAGAACGAGGACGAGCTCGGCATCCGGGAGACGTCGCGCCGCGTCGCCGCCCTGATCGATGAAATCGCCGCTGAAGGCGTGCCGAGAAGCCGCATCGTGCTCGGGGGCTTCTCCCAGGGCTCGGCCATCTCGCTCTTCACGGGGCTGAGGATGAAGGAGCCGATCGGCGGCGTCGCCGCGCTCTCGGGCTACCTGCCCCTCGCGGGACGCCTCTTCTCGGAGGCGACGCCCGCCGGCCGCCGCACGCCCATCTTCATGGCGCACGGCGACTTCGACTCGGTCGTGCCGCCCGTCATCGCGGCGAGGAGCGCCGAGGTGATCGCGCAGGTGGACTCCGACCTCATCGCGCGCACCTATCCGATGGACCATGAGCTCTGCCGCGAGGAGATGCACGACCTCGCCGCGTTCCTGCGCTCGGTCGCGGACCGCGCTGAGCGCTGAGGCCGCCTTCAGCCGCCCTGACTCAGGGCGGCGAGAAACGCTTCAAGACCGGGCGCAGCCCGGTCTTTTTTTGAGAGGATGCGGGGGTCGGCGGCGTCGAGCCCCCAGTCCACCGCGAGCGCCGGGTCGTCCCAGCGCACCGCGCCTTCGGAGGCCGGATCGTAGTAGGCGTCGGTCTTGTAGAGCACGACCGTGTGGTCGGCGAGCGCCGCAAACCCGTGCCCGAAGCCCTTCGGGATGAAGAGCATCCGGGGCGAGCCCGCCTCGAGGTCCGCCGTGAAGACGCGCAGAAACTCCGGGCTTTCGGGCCGCAGGTCCACCGCGACGTCGCGGATCGCGCCCGCGGCGCAGCGCACGAGCTTCGCCTGCGCCGCCTCCGCGCGTTGGTAGTGGATCCCGCGGATCGTACCGCGCCTGAGCGACAGGCTCTGGTTGTCCTGCACGAACCGGATGGGAAGGCCGAGCTCCTCGAAGACGCGGCCGCTCCAGGTCTCCATGAATTCGCCCCTTTCGTCGCGAAAGACGGGCGGCTCGATCAGCATGAGGCCCCCCGCTCCGAGGGGCGTCTTCTTCCATTGCGGCATTCCGGAAGGCCTCCCGCCCCGCTCCGAGGGGCAAAACAAAACCCGAACCGCTCCCAGGCCGCGGCCCGGAAGCGCCGGAGAAGCACTGCGTCTGGAGAATCCCGGCGAAACGGGCGGATAAAAAAATCCCAAACCGCTCGAAGCGGTCTGGGATCCATGTCTGGTCCCCGGAGAGAGACTCGAACTCTCACGGTTTTACCCGGCGGATTTTGAATCCGCTGCGTCTACCATTCCGCCATCCGGGGGAGAAGCCGAAGTATGCCACAACTCGATCAGCCGAGAAGGCGGATTCTCTGTCCTGGATCGCGGCGGCGCACGGCCTCCACGAGATCGCCGCCGGCGACGCCTTCGGGCGAGCGCCAGCCGGGCTCAAGCTCGAGGAGCGGCACGAGCACGAAGAGCCGCTCCTCCATCCTCGGGTGCGGGAGCGTGAGCGCGCGCGTGGCGCGCGTCTCGCCCTCAAAGGCGAGCAGATCAAGGTCGAGCGTCCGCGGCGCGTTGTGCACGCCCGCCGGGCGCACTCGCCCGTGGGCGAGTTCGATTCTCTGGAGTTCGCCGAGCAACGCCTCGGGCGTGAGGGTGGTCTCGAGCACGGCGGCGGCGTTCACGTAGTCCGGGCCCGAAGAGTCCACGGGCGACGTGTCGTAGAAGCGGCTCGCGCGCACGGAGAAGACGCCCGGAATCCGGGCAACTTCTTGAAGGGCGGCGACGAGCGCCGCCTTCGGGTCGCCGAGGTTGGCGCCGAGCGAGATCCAGGCGCGGCGCTTCTCGGCCGTCACGATTCGCTCCCCGCGGCGCCCTGCGGGCGACGGGAGCGGCGGCGCGGACGCCGGCGGCGGCGGCGTTCCGTCCCTTCGGAAGCCTCGGGGAGCTCGTCGCCCGACTCGGCCGCGGCACGGCCGCGGCGGGCGCCTCGCGGATCATGTCGGCGCGGGTCTCCTCGTCGGCGTTCGCGAAGGCGTCCCACCATTCGGGGAGCCACGCCGGAACCTCGCCCACCTGGCTGCGCAGCAGCAGGAAGTCGTACCCGGCGCGGTAGCGCGGATGGCGCACGATCGCGTACGGCGTCTTGCCGGTGCGGCGCTCAAGCCGCGCCTGCATGAGCCAGAGGTCGTGCATGTCGGCCTGGAAGCGCCGTTGAATCGAGATCTTCTGGCACTCGGTCTCGAGCACCTCGACCGAGGCCTCATGGAGCGCGGCGAGCCGCGGCACGCCGCGGGTCTCCTCGTTGTAGCGCCAGCGGCGCAGAACCTTGGGCCAGAGGAGCGTGCCGAAGAGGAAGAAGGGGGAGATCTTCTTGCCGACCGCGAGGCGCTCGTCGGTGCGCTTCAGGGCGAGCATCAGGAACTCCTCGCCCTCGGGCGAGGAGAGCATGTTGTTGAGGACGGGCAGGAGCGCCGCGGCGAGGCCGTCCTCGCGCAGGCGCTTCACGCAGGCGACGGCGTGGCCGCAGGTGAGGAGCTTCAAGACCTCGTCGACGAGGCGCGCCTGCGGCACGTTCGTGAGCAGCCTCGCCATGCGCGCGATCGGGCGCTCGGTGTTGGACTCGATCGTGAAGCCCAGCTTGGCCGAGATGCGCACGGCGCGCAGCATCCGCACCGGGTCCTCGCGGTAGCGCTCCTCGGGGTCGCCGATCATGCGCAGGCGCTTCTTCGCGATGTCCTCGAAGCCGTGGTGGTAGTCGTAGACCTCCTCGGTCTTGGGGTCGTAGTACATCGCGTTGATCGTGAAGTCGCGGCGCGCCGCGTCCTCCCACATCTCGCCGAAGACGTTGTCGGAAATGACGCGCCCATCCACGTCCTTCCTCACCCCGGCGCCCTCGAGCGCGCGGAAGGTCGAGCACTCGATGATCTCCTGACCGAAGATCACGTGCACGAGGCGGAAGCGCCGGCCGATGATGATCGCGCGCCGCTGGCAACGCTTCACCTCTTCGGGCGTGGCGTCGGTGGCGACGTCAAAGTCCTTCGGCGTGACGCCGAGGAGCAGATCGCGCACGGCGCCGCCCACGATGTACGCGCGGTAGCCGCGCGCCTGCAGCGCCTCGCAGCAGCGCTTGGCTTGCCAGGCGACGAGTTCGGGGTCGATGCCGTGCTCGTCCTTCGTGATGATGCGTGGTTCGCGCACGAGGACCGAGCGGTCCTCAGCACCGAAAAAAGACTTCACGCGGCCAACAATAGAGTCAAACATGTGAGAGGTTCATCCTGCTTCTGTTTTGAAGAGCTCGAGCGTGCGCCACCCGCGCGTCCGGGCGATGCGCCCGAGCTCCGGGTCCGGGTTGACGGCGACGGCTCCGCCGGCGGGCCTCCAGCCCGCGGCAAATTCTAAAAGAGGAAGATCGGCGGCGGAATCCGACCACGCCTCGATCCATTCAATGCCTTCGAAGACGTCTCCGGCCCGGGCCTCCGTGCGGCGCATCCAACCGCGCAGCAGCGCGACCTTTCCCGCGCCGAAGGAGTCGGATCCGACGAGACGCCCCGTGAAGGAGCCGTCCGCGCGCTCCTCGGGCGTCGCGGCGAGAACCTCCTCAATACCGAAGAGGCGCGCGATGGGTTCGGACACGAACCGGTGCGTGCCGGTCGCGAGAATCACGCGGCAGCCTGCGGCGCACCGCTCCGCGACGAGCGCGAGGGCTTCGGGCCGCACGGCCGGGCGCACGACTCGGTCGATGAACTCCGAGCGCCAGCGCTCGAGCTCCGCACGGTCGTGACGCGCGAGCATCCCGAACTGATAGTGGATGAAGTCGAGCGCGTCGAAGGCCCCCGAATTCCAGTCCTCGACGAAGCGCCCGAACTGCGCCTCAAGCTCTCCGCGCGCCGCACCCGAGCGCTCTGCGAGCCAGTAGGTCCAGGCGTCGCCCGAGTCGATCGGCAGCAGCGTGCGGTCCAGGTCGAAGATCGAAAGCTTCATGGGTGTTGGGAGTTCAGGGAAACAAGAACGCCGGCGCAGGCGGACGAAAAACGGGGCTTCAGCGGCCTTCGGCCGCTTGCGCCGCGTCGGCCGCATCGGCCGCCTCGACGATCCGGGCGGCCTCGCGCACGACCGAAACGGTCACGCGGCGCTTGGCGTGCAGTGCGATCTGATTGGCGACGTCCATCACGCGCGTGAGCGAGCGCATGTCGCGCGGCAGGTGCATCGACATCCACTGCTCCATGTCGGGCGTGAGGAGGATGCCGCGCAGAGCCGCCTGGCGCGAGAGTTCGCGGAACCGCTCCGCCTCGCCCAGGGGCGTGAGCGCGTAGCAGGTGCCGCCCAGGAGACGGTTCTTCACGCTCTCGGGGAGCGGGAGATCCTTCGGGGGCAGCCGCCCGGCACAGACGAGCCGCGCCTCGGCGTCCGCCCAGACAGCGTTCTGCAGCTGCAGCAGCTCGCGGGCGTACCCGGCGTCGAGCTGATCCACGTCGTCCACGGCGTAGCGCACGACGCCGGGCGTGAAGCGCGGCACGCGCACACCCGACTCCTTCGTTCCGGGCAGGAACGCCTCGATCAGGTGCGAGAGCCCGACGCCCTGCGGGCCGTAGAGGTAGAGAAACTTCGGCCCGCGGCCCGCGGCCATTGAACAGAGCACGGCGAGCGCCTCGGTGTTTTCGCCCGGAATGAAGTTCGCGAAGGTGGGCCTGTCGCGCTCCTGAAGCTCAGGGAGGTCCAGAAGGTACTGGTCGGGAAGAGAGCTCGAAGTGTCCACGGGTGCGCGGGATGAAGAAAGTGGGTTGCGGTCTCGGGAGGGAGTACGTACTGTCAGGGACGGCGTGCGCCGGTTTTCCGGAACGAAAGGAGTGTACTGCTTTTGCTCGGAAAAATCGGGCTCGGCGAGCCCGATCGGCGCAAGCAGGGCGGGCTTTTCGGCGCTCGGGCGCGCCCCGAGGTCTTATACTTCCGCAACTCTTTTTCCCGACGCCCTCCGCCGCGGCCCGCGCCGCGGGACCCGCCCGGGCTTCGCTCCCGGCCGGTGGGTGCCTCACCTCCCCCACGCTGTCACGAGTTTCTCCATGACCCAGCTCTCCTACGCCGCCGCCGGCGTCTCCATCGACAACGGCGATGAACTTGTCGAACGCATCAAGCCTGCCGCCAAGCGCACCCTGATTCCGGGCGTGCTCGGTTCGATCGGCGGCTTCGGCGCGCTCTTTGAAGTGAGCCGCGAGTACCGCAACCCGGTCCTCGTCACCGGCACGGACGGCGTGGGCACGAAGCTCATGCTCGCCTTCAAGCTCGGCCGCCACGACACGGTGGGCCAGGACCTCGTCGCGATGAGCGTGAACGACATCCTCGTCCAGGGCGCCAAGAGCCTCTTCTTCCTCGACTACTACGCCTGCGGCAAGCTCGACGTGGACATCGCCGAGCGCGTCGTGAAGGGCGTCGCCAAGGGCTGCGAACTCGCGGGCTGCGCCCTGATCGGCGGCGAGACGGCCGAGATGCCGGGCATGTACCCCGAGGGCGAATACGACCTCGCGGGCTTCGCCGTCGGCGTCGTTGAGAAGGACGAGATCATCGACGGCAAGTCGATCCAGCCGGGCGACGTCGTCCTCGGCCTCGCCTCCTCGGGCCCGCACTCGAACGGCTTCTCGCTGCTGCGCAAGGTGGTCGAAGTGGCCGGCGCCGACTGGGACATGCCCTTTGACGGCGCGACCCTCGCCGACCGCGCGATGGCCCCGACCCGCATCTACGTGAAGCAGGTCCTGAACGTCATGAAGCAGGTGAAGATCAAGGGCATGGCCCACATCACCGGCGGCGGCCTCATCGAGAACGTGCCCCGCGTGCTCCCCGAAGGCGTGCAGTGCCGCATCGACGGCAACTCCTGGACGCGTCCGGCGATCTTCGAGTGGCTCGAAGAGAAGGGCAACATCGACCGTCACGAGATGTACCGCGTCTTCAACAACGGCATCGGCATGGCCGTGGTCGTTGCGGCCGAGGACGCCGAGCGCGCCGTTGCGGCCTTCGAGGCCGAGGGTGAGAAGGTCTTCCGCATCGGCACGATCGAGCCGCTGCCCGCGGGCGAAGCGCCCTGCGTCGTACTCTAAGCCGCAGACCGCCGGTCAGATCTGATCAGATCAAAAGGGCCGTCTCCCCGCACCAGGGAGGCGGCCCTTTCCTTTTTCAGGGGGCGGCGGCGAGCGCGAGGCGCTCGACCGCTTCGAGCGCACCGGGAAGGAAGGGATCGAGCTTCGTCACGCCCTCCATGGACCGCAGCCACGTGAGCTGGCGCTTCGCGAGCTGGCGCGTCGCGGCGATGCCGGCGAGCCGAAAGTCGTCGTACGTGCGCTCGCCGCGCAGGTGCTCGACCGCCTGACGGTAGCCAACCGCGCGCATCGCGGGACTCTCCGGGTCGAAGTCGGGCCGCGCCGTCAGGGTGCGGACCTCGTCGAGAAAGCCCCCGGCGAGCATCGCGTCGAAGCGCGCCTCAATCAGCGCATGAAGGCGCTTGCGGTCCCCGGGCACGAGCGCCGCGGTCGTCATCGGGAAGGCGGGCCGGGGCTCGCCGCGGTGAAAGCTCGAGAGCGGGCGCCCGGTCATGCGCCAGACTTCGAGCGCCCGGCCGATCCGCTGCCGGTCGTTGGGCGCGAGGCGCGCTGCGGTCGCGGGGTCGACCTTCGCGAGGCGCGCGTGCATCGCGGGCCAGCCGAGGCGCTGAGCCTCTTCGGCGACGGCTGCGCGCACTTCGGGCGGCGTGGTCGGCATCTCGTCGATTCCTTCGCGCAGCGCCTTGGCGTAGAGCATCGTGCCGCCCACGATCAGGGGAATGCGCCCGCGCGCGCGGATCTCGGGCACGAGCCGCGTGCAGTCCTCGACGAACTCCGCCGCACTGTAGGGCTCGCCGATTTCGCGGATGTCGATCAGGTGGTGGGGCGCGAGGGCGAGCTCCTCGCGCGTCGGCTTCGCGCTCCCGACGTCCATGCCGCGGTAGACGAGCGCGGAGTCGATCGAGATGATCTCGACGGGGTGCTTCTTCGCAATGGCGAGCGACAGGGCGGACTTCCCCGAGGCCGTGGGCCCGAGGAGAAGGAGCGCCTGCGGGCGCGCGGCTTCGTCAATGGCAGCGGTCATCAGCGGCCCCTCATGAAGAGTCGGTCAAGTTCGGTCATGCTGAGCGTGGTCCAGGTGGGCCGCCCGTGGTTGCACTGGTCGGCGCGCTCGGTGCGCTCCATGTCGCGCAGCAGCTCCTCCATCTCGGGGAGCGACAGCCTGCGGTTTGCGCGGAAGGCGCTGTGGCAGGCCATCGTCGAGAGCATGCGGTTGCGCAGCACCTCGATCGCCTCGGTCGCGGCGTAGTCCTTGAGGTCGTTCAGCACCTCGTGGAGGAGCGCCTCGAGCTCGGGCACGGGCACGTCGGAGAGCATCGCCGGGATGCTGCGCAGCACCACGGACCCCGAATCGGCCGCGGTGACGTCGAGCCCGAGGTCGCTCAACTTCTCCGCCGACTCCTCGAAGGCCGCGTACTCGAGCGGCGTCACCCGCACGACGATCGGAATGAGGAGCGGCTGCACGGAGAGCTTCTTCGCGTCCATCGCGCGCTTCAGGCGCTCGTAGAGCACGCGCTCGGCCGCGGCGTGCATGTCCACGATCACGAGCCCGTCGGCGTTTTCGGCGAGAATGTAGACGCCGCCCACCTGCGCGAGAGGCCGCCCCAGGCGTCCCGTGCCGCCCGTGTCGGCGGCGTCGCGCCCGTCGCGGTCGGTGAAGAGCGTCGGCGCGGCCTCCGGTTTCGGAGCCGCCTGAGTTGGCGGCTCCGGCCGGGAGGGCTCCGCGGGTTCGTCCGAAGGGGCGTCGTCGCGCGCCTGCGCCTCCGGAGGCGCGCCGCCGTAGAGCGCCATCGCCGAGGCGACGGCGGCCTGCGAGGGGCGCTTCGGAGCGCCGAAGCCGCCCGATCCGCCGAAACCGCCGAAGGCGGACTGAGGGGCGCACCCTTCGCCCCCGCGGGCGCGAAGACCGGGGAAGGCCGGCCGGTCGGCGTCGGGCGGGAGCCCGAAGGGCGATGCGGCGGCG
>ERZ833515.1239-NODE-1239-length-18354-cov-163.126728_pt1 | contig 18354 bp, 19 predicted proteins | sample MGYA00519949_ERZ833515 | MGnify/ENA primary metagenome ERZ833515 (study PRJEB31850, sample SAMEA3708741) | human gut metagenome | biome: human gut; feature: human-associated habitat; material: faeces | place: China | collected 2014 ...
GTGTCAATTGGCATGATGATAGTACAGGCAGTTGTGAATCCGTTCGGTACACAGGCGCTTGCAGGATATTCGGCAACGATGAGGGTAGAGAATGTTTTTTCACTGATATTTGTATCCATTGGAAATGCAGTTTCACCATTTGTTTCCCAGAATCTCGGAGCAAAGAAGACAGAACGTATCAAAAAAGGCTATAACGCTGCGCTGGTGTTAGACCTGTGTTTTGCAGTGCTTGCTTTTATAGTAATTGAAACACTGCATACTCAGATTTCCTCATTATTCCTGGGCAAAGACGGAACGGCCCTGGCATATCAGGTATCAGGGGATTATATGAGATGGCTTGGCTTCTTTTTCATTTTTATGGGTATCAAGATGGCCACCGATGGTGTGCTTCGTGGACTTGGCATCATGCGTCCGTTTCTCGCTGCAAATATGGTAAACCTTGCAATCCGCCTCTCGGTTGCCTTAATCTGCGCGCCGCGTTTCGGTATTGCATTTGTCTGGCTTGCTGTACCGGCCGGCTGGCTTGCCAATTTCCTGATTTCCTATGTGGCTCTCAGAAAATCATGGCCGGCGGAATAAAAGGTACTATAATTCAAGCTTCAGATAAATCTCATCCCTTTCATCCTGCTCGATTCCCAGATAATGCTGGGTAATCTCATATGATGAGTGATTATAAACATCCATGAGCAGAGCGGGAGGTGTGCCATTTTTCCATGCATGATAGCCAAACGTCTTTCTAAGTGAATGACAGCTGATGTGCTCATCCTGCACAGTTCTGCCGGCGGCAGTCTTTACAATACGATATGCCTGCGTCCTGCTTATAGGCTGGTATCTGCAGGTGTTCTTGGTAAAAATAAATTCATGGTCATTTGGATTACGTTCATTGAAATAATCTTTCAGAGCATCGGTGGCATTGTAGTTTAGAGTGACATAGTTATTCTTGCCGGTCTTTTGCTCGTTGATAAGAAAATGAGTGCGAAATTCATGATGTTTGAAATTGTAAACGTTGTCCCACTTTAATCTAAGCAGGTCACTGATTCTTAGTGCTGTGTTTAATCCCATCACAATTAAACAGTAATTGCGGCTGTTTGGACGGATGTCCTTATAGTACATCCTGAAAGCCGTGAGTTCGTCCTTGTTTCGGATTGGCTGTGTAGTTCCCATTGAATACTCCTTTATAGTAGAAAATGTTATCCGGCACGTACAATATGACAGACTTTCACCCTCAGAATATCCAAAATCAACAACACAATAATGGTAAGTTCAAAATAGAAAAAATGCAACATTTTGTAGTAAAATGTTGCATTTTTTGCTTTACACCTACTATATCGGACGCCGTTTTCAGAACTTAACCCCTGAAAAATATTTTTTTTAATAATTTTCTTTTCTTTTTTTCTATCATTTTTTGTTAGTCTTACCGGATTTAAGCATATCTGTGTCAAAGATAAAGTAATTCTTGATGAAATATGACTAAATTGGCGTAAATATTTGATGTTTTTTAATCCACTTCCTTTTTGACCCATTATCAATCCACGAAAAAATGCAACATTTTACTACAAAATGTTACATTATTCGGAAAAGCATGGACAAAGCTATTCCCTAGTGCATGGAGGTAGAAAATGCTCAAATTATCATTAAAGGAAGGGCAATATGTGAACATCGGAGACGATATCCGAATCGTGTTCGCGGGCGGAACCGGAAAGCACTGTCGATTACTGATAGATGCCCCAAAAGAACTGAATATCGCAAGATCCAACAACGAACCGAACCCTGCGAAGCGAAAAGATACATATTATCCCGACCCTGAGATTTCCAATGAGGCACAAAAAGAAATACAGCGCATCATCTGGAAGGAAAAAGCGCGTCAGAAAAAGACGCAAAGCAACTAACCATGTTAATAGGCGGCTGTGGCATTTGCCACACCCGGGAAGCCGCTTGTTATAGAAAACCGCAACTGCTTAAATAAAAATAAACACAAAGCAGCTGCAAAACCCTCGGGAAAAGGATTTCCAGAGGTCAAACATAATAACCCACAGTGTGGGACAAGGAGGATTATATTATGGTAGTACAACACAACATGCAGGCAATGAACGCCAACAGAATGCTCAACGTAACAACAAGCGCACAGTCAAAGAGCACAGAAAAACTTTCATCAGGTTACAGAATTAACCGTGCAGCTGATGATGCAGCCGGACTTACAATTTCTGAGAAGATGAGAAAGCAGATTCGTGGTCTTGACCAGGCATCTACAAACGCAGAGGACGGTGTTTCATCTGTACAGACAGCAGAGGGTGCTCTTACAGAGGTTCACTCAATGCTTCAGCGTATGAACGAGCTTGCAACACAGGCAGCCAATGGTACAAACTCAAAGGATTCAGACCGTCAGGCTATCCAAGATGAGATTGACCAGCTTACAACAGAGATTGACCGTGTATCAGAGACAACAAAGTTCAATGAGACATATCTGTTAAAGGGAGACAAGGGCGCTACAAAGAATGTTTATATGAATGGACATGATGCAGGTCTTAAAGGAACTCTTACAGATAGTGCAAAGTCTGCGACATTTGTAATGGATGATCTCAAGGCAGGAGATAAGGTTACAATAGGTGGAAAAGAGTACTCAATTGGTTCAACTGCAACTGATGTTAAAGCTGAAATAAAAGAACCAGTTGCAGCAACTGGAACAACTTCTGTAACAATTGATGGCAATACATATGATATTGTTAAAGCAGCTGGAGGAACAACTATATGTAAAGGTGGTGATACCACACCTTTAAAAGCTAATGAATTAGGTGGAACCGGAACTGCTAATGCAACTTTGGATGATTTAAAGGGATTAGTTAAAGATGGTTCGAAAGTTACTATATCAGGAAAAGAGTACACTGCTATGACAGATGCTATAAAAGCTGATGGAACTAATGGAACTGATGGAATTGATGATGACGATTCATCTGTAATTTCAAAGGCTGTAGCAGAAGATAAAATTGCTGCAGAATTAACTTTAGCTAATAATATTGGAACAGTTGATCATGCTGCAACAGTTGCAAAGACTGCAGCAAATGGTAAGACAACATACACAATTACAAAAGGCTATGCAACTGTTGCAGATACATTATCATTCAACCTTCATGTAGGTGCAGACGCTGATATGACAAACAAGATTAATGTCAACATTGATTCAATGGATTCAGCAAGTCTTGGTATCAAAGGTCTTAACATTAAGGATGATTCTGGTAATGCTGCAACATACGCAGTAGATGCTATTTCAGATGCAATCTCAAAGGTATCTTCACAGCGTTCATCACTCGGTGCAGTTCAGAACCGTCTTGAGCACACAATCAACAACCTCGACAACGTAGTTGAGAATACTACAACAGCTGAGTCTCGTATCCGTGATACAGATATGGCTTCTGAGATGGTTAACTACAGCAAGAATAACATTCTTGCTCAGGCTGGACAGTCTATGCTTGCACAGGCAAACCAGTCTACACAGGGTGTACTTTCACTGTTACAGTAATTTTATAACGTATTTGTGAAAAGCATGTAAATATAGGGAGCTCCTTTGGGGTTCCCTATTTGTAATAAAAAGGATAGAGGTATGAACGATTTTACGATATTACATTTGTCAGATCTTCATTTTAATGTAAAAAATAATGTATTACCAACGTTAATGAATAATTTATTAGATGATATAGCAGAGCAGGCTAAATTTATTGACAATAATATTATAATTGTTGTTACGGGAGATTTGATTCACAAGGGAAACTATGAGTATGAAGCTTCTGTACTAAAATTCTTTCGGACTCTTAGCAAAATAATAGGAGATAAGTTTCAAGATATATACATAGTGCCAGGTAATCATGACAAAGAGAGAAATGCAATTGATAAAATGATACTTGAAAAGTATGTATTTACGGCAAATGACAGCACTGCAAGAAAATTCAAGGCGAAGTATTGGCAGTATATAAGCTATGCTTTTAATAAGCATTTGAAATTGGTTAAAAACATATATAAAATATTTTATAAAAAAAATTTCGCTAAACACATAATAGACGAAACCTATGGTGTTAATGTTACAGAAATAGGGGATATAAGGATTGCATTTATCAGATTAAACACTGCATGGGCATGTGTAGGAGACAAGGATGAAAGAAAATTAAAAATTGGCTTATTTCAGCTTATGGATATATACGAACAGTATGAAAGTAAAAAAATACCAAGTAACAAAGAATTAAAAAATGAATATACAATAACTATAACACTCGCCCATCATCCATTGAACTGGTTGGATGGAAGAGAAGAAACAAGAGTACAATCATATCTGCTTTCAAATGCGTTACTAAATACAGATATTTATATAAGTGGACATATTCATGATCGTGATGTAATTAATTTTCATAATACTACACATTCTTTAAATACGCTTGTATCAGGTATCGGATGGCCGGATAGTGAGAATAATTTATCAAGTTCAGCATATGAACACACATATTCTTGGTATACATTTAATCTTGATGTAAATTCAATAGATGTATATGTACGGAAAAGTGATAAAGCAGGTACTTTTGAAACTGATACATCCATATATACACGTCCATTGTTTAAAGAAGAAGAAAAAATTGCTATGCCGATAAATGAGAACAAAACACAGGCATTTTTAGAAATAAGTACAATAAAAGGCAGAACAACAAAAGTTGCATATATGACAACGGAGTCATTAATTTGGATGAAGTCATATATGAATATAGCTATAAAAATAAAAGCACGATTAAATATGGAATTAGAAAAAATAAGAAAGCAGGCATATGAAGAACTTGCTGGTGATATAAATAGTGAAAATTTGATGGATTTTCTATTGGGGGGAGATAGCACCGCAAGAGATGAGCTGCTAATGTCAATGAATAAAAATGACGATGTAATTAATAAAGAATTTGATGCATTTTTAGGAGTTATATGCAGAGATATTTTAAAGATAATTGAAGATGAACTGTATTTGCTAGATAGGAAAAAGCATGATTTGAGAGTTCATTTCCGAAAACTTTATTTTGAGGAAAATAAATCTGTATACAAAAAACTCAGTGTAGATTGTAGCAATGGACGAAACGGAATAGGTATGCGCCCTATTAATGGGGAATTAATAATGGCAGCCTTTGAAACAGCAACACCATTAATTGCATCAGTTAATAAATCAATTTGTAGAGAAAGTATCAATGATAATAATAAAAAGACCGATAAAAATCAAATATGGAGTGATTTTATCACGATGATACCACAATTTACTGGTAATGAGGTTAAATATAGAGATGATAAAAATAATTGGAAAAGTATTCCGTGGATTACTTTTGGAGTAACAATATATAGTTGTATAGATAAAAGTCTGTTGTATTTAATGGACTATTATAGATTTGACAAATTGGTAACAGAGAGTATAGATGAGTTTTTGTGGTTCTTCCCAGTTGCAAGAGAGTCATTTGATAAGTATGTAAATACAACTGGAGAAAAATATGAATGGTAGAATTTTTATGGAAAAGAATTTAATAAAATTGAATGATGTTTTGAAAAGCGAAAATAAAAAAAAATACAGGGTAAACGTTAATTGGTTAAATTGTTTACTGCCTGTAGCTATGCGAAATATTGAAGAAAATAGAAAAAGGAAAATAGTAGCTGATCAATTTAGAAAAGCATTTAATAAAGCAGAAAATGACAGGACTGCATATGTTTCGATGACTGTTGAGGAAATAAGGAGCTGTGCAGGTGGTGTGGAGACTGCACCCCAAAATGCTTTTTTGGAGATAAAATAAGAGTCTTAAACTTCTCATTTGAATAAGTTCCTATGCACCTTGAAAATTCAATAATATTGGACAAAAAATATTGCAAAAGCATGAAACTATAGGGTTTAATGAGTATGTGAGGAAATCAACTTCACGGATTCAGGATTTTGTTTATAAAAGAGTAAGAAAGTAAACACAGCATTTTCACAATTGCCCCGTATACTGACACTGTAAACAAAAGAAATACTCATATTAATCTTTTTCATATTTTCAGCCGGGCACTCCACATGTACCGGCTTCCTCTTTAATAGTAAGTAATGAAAAATCAGTTGATTTCGTAAAGTCCCTCACCTATAATGCTATTAAGACAGAGAGCCTTTCAGTCGATGAATTTAAAGGAATGAAGCCGGAAAATGCTGGTATCTAATATTACAACCAGTCAGGAATTTAGAGAGGATGTGAGAATTATGTGTAATCTGAGTACAGGAATTGAAGAAAGAGCAACTAAAAGAGCTACTGAAAAGACAAGCGAAAAGTTTATTCTGAATATGTATAAAAAGGGTTATACATTGGATCGGATCGCAGATGTAGCTGAAACAGGTGTGGATGAAGTTGAGGCGATTATTAAGAAGAAAGAGCCTGCAATGGCATAAGCATCGTAGTGAGATAGCTTAAAATGAAGAGACGGCAAATCGTCAACAGGGTGTTGATAGTTTGTCGTCTTTGTTTGCATTTCGGATAATAGATAATGTTGTACAAAGCAAAAGAGCTCGAAAGGGCTCTTTTGTTGTGTTGCATTAATATTTTGTTTATAAAAGAGTAAGAAAGTAAACACAGCATTTTCACAATTGCCCCGTATACTGACACTGTAAACAAAAGAAATACTCATATTAATCTTTTTCATATTTTTAGCCGGTGCACTCCACATGTACCGGCTTCCTCTTTTTTATAGTGGCTGTTACTGTTCACACGCAAGCTTGACACTGCGCTGTCAAGCTATGCGCCATAGCGTTAATTATTGAGTGATTACAGCCCTGCCTCGTAGAGGCATTTTAAATGGGCTGTAATCGTTGCTGGTCGCACTGTTAGGTGTGAACAGTAACGGAAGGCTAAAAGTGCCTATATAAGTAATGAAAAATCAGTTGATTTCGCAAAGTCCCTCACCTATAATGCTATTAAGACAGAGAGCTTTTCAGTCGATGAATCTAAAGAAATGAAGCCGGAAAATGCTGGTATCTAATATTCCAATCAGTCAGGAATTTAGAAAGGATGTGAGCGTTATGTGTAATCTGAGTCAGGGAATTGTAGATGATACAAAAGCAGAAATCATACTGAATATGTTCAAAAAAGGCTATACATTAGAGCAGATTGCAGATGTAACAGAAAAGAGCATATCTGAAATTGAGAAAATTGTAAAGAAGGAGCCTGCAATGGCGTAACTATCATTAGCAAAAATAAAACGTAAATTCTTGCATAACTCCATAGGATATGTTACGATTTTACTGTTGTTAAGACGAATCTAAAGGATGATGCTTGCACGCATCATCCTTTTTAAATACAGGAGAAGCAAATGGATATCAATAGACAGGAAAGAGCGCCGATTTATGAGGCTCTTGAGGAGTTTAAGAAGAAGAGAGTGGTGCCGTTTGATGTGCCGGGACACAAGAGAGGCAGGGGAAATCCTGAGCTCGTGCATCTGCTCGGGGAAAAGTGCGTAGGGCTTGATGTCAATTCAATGAAGCCGCTTGACAATTTGTGCCATCCGGTTTCGGTAATCAGGGAGGCGGAGGAGCTTGCGGCGGATGCCTTTGGAGCGGCAAATGCTTTTCTTATGGTGGGAGGCACTACCTCTGCGGTGCAGGCCATGATTTTGTCCACCTGCAAGGCGGGAGACAAGATTATACTGCCGAGAAATGTTCATAAAAGCGCTCTTAATGCACTCGTGCTCTGCGGAGCGATACCGGTTTATGTCAATCCGCAGACGAATGCCAAGCTTGGTATTTCGCTTGGAATGGAGATTGACCAGGTGGCGAGGGCTATCGAGGAAAATCCGGATGCAAAGGCTGTGCTTGTAAACAATCCGACGTATTACGGAATCTGTTCTGACCTTAAGTCGATAGTTGCGCTGGCTCATTCGAAGGGAATCAAGGTGCTCACGGATGAGGCACATGGTACACATCTTTATTTTGGAAAGGGGCTTCCGATATCAGGAATGGCAGCCGGGGCAGACATGTCTGCGGTATCGATGCACAAATCGGGAGGAAGTCTGACACAGAGCTCGATTCTGCTCACCGGAAGGAATGTGAATGCTGATTATGTGAGGCAGATTATCAACCTCACACAGACCACGAGCGCATCTTATCTGCTATTGTCAAGCCTTGATATATCAAGAAGAAATTTAGCACTAAGGGGCGAGGAATCTTTTGCCAAGGTGGCACAGATGTCGGAGTATGCAAGGCAGGAGATTAATTCCATAGGCGGCTATTATGCGTATGGGCGTGACCTTGTAAACGGCACGAGCATATATGATTATGATGTGACAAAGCTGTCCATCTATACGCTCGATATAGGGCTTGCCGGAATAGAGGTATATGATCTGCTGCGTGATGAGTATGATATCCAGATAGAGTTTGGAGATATCTGTAATATACTTGCGTATATATCAATCGGTGACAGAATACAGGATATAGAGAGGCTTGTAGGTGCGCTGGAGGATATCAAGCGCCTTTACAGCAAGGACAAGACAGGGCTTTTGTCGGGAGAGTACATAAATCCAAAGGTGGCGGTATCGCCGCAGGAGGCGTTTTATTCGCAGAAGAAATCAGTGCGCATTATGGACGCGGTAGGCGCTGTAAGTGGTGAGTTTGTCATGTGTTATCCACCGGGAATCCCGATTCTTGCACCGGGAGAGCTTATCACAAAAGAGATTGCGCAATACATTGTCTACGCAAAGGAAAAGGGCTGTTCAATGCAGGGAACAGAGGATCCTGCGGTAGAATATCTTAAGGTATTGGAGCAGTAAACAGGAGGAAAAGCTATGCAAATGTGGTTTTCACAATATCATACTGTCAATGTCAAGCTGGATGTAAGGATACAGGAGCAGCTTTTTTCAGGGCAGAGTGATTATCAGAAAATAGATGTGTTTAAATCATATGAGTTTGGCAAAATGGTCGCGCTGGATGGCGAGATTGTTTTTTCGGACACAGATGAGTTTATATATGATGAGATGGTCACACATGTGCCGATGGCGGTCCACCCGAATGCAAAAAGGATACTTATAATAGGTGGCGGCGATGGCGGCGTGGCAAAGGAGCTCATCAAATATCCGTCTGTCGAGCATATTGATGTGGTTGAGACAGACAAAATGTTTGTCGATGTATGCAGGCGGTTTTTCCCGGAGGTAGCATGTGGACTTGAGGATGAAAGAATTTCCATGTTTTATGATGATGGTCTGCGATTTTTACGCAGAAAGCATGATGAATATGATCTGATAATCAACGATTCCACAGACCCGCTCGGACATACGGAGGGACTTTTCACAAAAGAATTTTACGGAAGCTGTTATAAGGCACTGAAGGATGATGGAATCATGGTTTATCAGCACGGCAGTCCTTTTTATGATGAGGATGAGCTTGAGTGCCGGAAAATGCACAGAAAGGTGTATAAATCATTTCCTATAAGCAGGGTATATCAGGCACATATTCCAACCTGTCCGTCAGGCTACTGGCTGTTTGGGTTTGCATCGAAGAAATATCATCCGCTTTATGATCTGGATGCAAAAAGATGGGATGCACTGGGGCTTAAAACCTGGTATTATACAACACATTTACACAGGGGAGCCTTCATGCTTCCGAAATATGTGGAGGATTTACTCGAGGAAGAGGAAACAAGGTAAAAAAATTAGAAAAACTATATCATAACCAAAGCGAATCAGGAGGAAAAAAATGAGCAGATTACTTATTATCGGATGTGGTGGAGTTGCGCAGGTGGCAATCAGAAAATGCTGCCAGAACAGCGAGGTATTTACCGAGATTATGATTGCAAGCAGAACCAAGTCAAAATGTGACGATTTAAAGGCAAAGCTTGAGGGAAAGACAAGCACAAAAATTGAGACTGCAAAGGTTGATGCCGACAATGTGGAGGAATTAAAAGAGCTGATTAATGCATATAAGCCGGATGCGGTTTTAAATGTTGCGCTTCCGTATCAGGATCTTACAATCATGGATGCATGTCTTGCGTGTGGTGTTGACTACATCGATACTGCTAACTATGAGTGTGAGGATACTGAGGATCCAAAGTGGAGAGCAATCTACGAAAAGCGCTGCAAGGAGCTTGGATTTACAGCATATTTCGATTATTCATGGCAGTGGGCATATCAGGAGAAATTTAAGGAGGCAGGGCTTACAGCTATTCTTGGAAGCGGATTTGACCCGGGTGTGACCTCTGTTTATTCTGCATATGCTCTTAAGCATTATTTTGATGAAATACATACTATAGATATTCTCGACTGCAATGGCGGTGACCACGGATATCCGTTTGCGACAAACTTTAATCCGGAGATAAATCTACGTGAGGTTTCTGCGAACGGCTCATACTGGACAGACGGTCACTGGGTAGAGACAAAGCCTATGGAGTGGAGAGCGCAGTACAATTTTGATCAGGTCGGAGAAAAGGATATGTATCTGCTTCACCACGAGGAGATAGAGTCGCTCGCCAAAAACATTCCGGGAATAAAGAGAATCAGATTCTTCATGACCTTTGGACAGAGCTACCTCACACATATGAAGTGTCTTGAGGATGTAGGTATGCTAAGAACAGACCCGATCATGGTGGACGGAAAGGAAATAGTGCCAATACAGGTGCTTAAGGAGCTGCTTCCTGACCCTGCATCCCTGGGACCTCGTACAGTCGGAAAGACAAATATCGGATGTATTTTTACAGGTGTCAAGGACGGAAAGGAAAAGTCAATCTACATTTACAATGTATGCGACCATCAGGAGTGCTACAAGGAGGTTGAATCGCAGGCGATTTCTTATACCACAGGTGTGCCGGCAATGATTGGTGCCATGATGGTGGTAAAGGGACTCTGGAAGAAGCCGGGAGTGTTCAATCTCGAGGAGATGGATCCGGATCCATACATGGAGGCTCTTAATAAGTTCGGACTGCCTTGGCAGGTAGTGGAGAATCCGGTTCCTGTGGATTGTTACAAGACTGAGGATGAGTCAGTACATATGGATTAGTCCGGAGGCCGGTATGAAGATAAATGAATTAAGAACTCCCTGTTATGTGATAGACGAGGGAAAATTAACTGAAAATCTTTTGATATTAAACGGTGTCATGCGAAGGACAGGTGCAAGGATTCTTCTGGCACAGAAGGCATTCAGCGCATTTTATGAATATCCTCTTATCGGCAGATATCTAAGCGGGACAACTGCAAGCGGGCTTTTTGAGGCCCGCCTTGCACATGAAGAAATGGGAAAGGAAAACCATGTATTCTGTCCCGCTTTTTTGCCGCAGGAGATGGATGAGCTGGTAGAAATATGTGACCATATTGTATTTAATTCCGTATCGCAGTATCTGCTTCACAGGGATAAAATCGAAAAGGCTGATAAAAAAATAAGTGTCGGGCTCAGAATAAACCCTGAGTGCTCCACACAGGAGGGACATGAGATATATGACCCATGTGCGCCGGGCTCAAGGCTTGGGATAACGAGAGAGGCACTCGATAAGGCTATTAAAAACGGGCTTGATTTGTCATGTATAGATGGCTTTCATTTTCACACGCTCTGTGAACAGGATTCGGATGCGCTCGAAACGACTCTTGCAGCGGTAGAGGAGAAATTCGGAGATTTGCTGTATGGACTTAAGTGGCTCAATATGGGAGGCGGACACCACATCACAAGGGCAGACTATGACATTGAGAGGCTTGAAAAATGCATTATGCATATGCGTGACAAATACGACCTGGAAATTTATCTGGAGCCGGGAGAGGCGGTTGCGCTTGATGCAGGATATCTGGAGACAACGGTGCTTGATATAGTTGAAAACAATGGCATAAAGATACTCATTCTGGATACCTCCGCAGCCTGCCATATGCCGGACGTGCTTGAGATGCCGTACCGTCCGCCGCTTATGGACAGTGGCGAGCCGGGTGAGAAAAAGTATACCTACAGATTGTCCTCATGTACCTGTCTGGCAGGTGATGTGATAGGAGATTATTCATTTGACAGAGAGATAAAAACCGGCGACAGGCTGTGCTTTTGCGATATGGCAATCTACTCGATGGTCAAAAATAATACCTTTAACGGCATGCCGCTTCCGGACATTGCAGTAATGGATGAAAATAACGATTGTAAGGTTATCAGGAGATTCGAATATGAAGATTTTAAATGCAGGCTGTCCTAGAGCAGACGGCTTTTATATGCCGGCAGAGTATGCTCCCCATAAGGGTACCATCACCATCTGGCCAAAGCGCCCGGGCTCATGGATTTACGGTGCAAGGCGGGCAAGAGAGGCTTTTGCGGAGGTGATATGTGCAATAGCAGAGTCTGAGCAGGTATATGTGCTCGCTGAGGCAGATGTGATAGACAATGCAAGGTCTGTTGTGGAAGCTGTCAGAAAGCAGAAAAATTATCAGGAAAATTTCCCGGTGAAATATATACAAATGGAGTCAGATGATGCCTGGGCCAGAGATGTGGGGCCAACCTTCGTGAAAAATGAGGATGGCGCTGTCAGAGGAATCGACTGGTGCTTTAATGCCTGGGGCGGCAAGGTGGACGGACTGTACGCAGACTGGACAAAGGATGACAGAGTAGCGGCTTTATTTTGCAACAAAGCCGGATACGACATGTATGATGCGCATCCGTTTGTCTTAGAGGGTGGAGCCATCCACACAGACGGAGAGAAAACTGTGATAGTGACGGAAAGCTGTCTGCTCAGCAAGGGCAGAAATCCGGAATTATCGAAGTCTGAAATAGAACAGAAATTAAAGGATTATCTCGGTGCCGAAAAAATTATCTGGATTCCTTATGGAATATACAATGATGAAACCAACGAGCATGTCGACAACGTATGTGCATTTACAAGCCCGGGGCATGTGGTGCTTGCGTGGACTGATGACATGGATGACCCACAGTATCAGATGTCCTCAGCGGACCTTGAAATATTGGAAAATGAAACTGATGCAAAGGGTAGAAAAATTGAGGTTCACAAAGTTTACATTCCAAAGAAGCCGGTGTGCATCACAGAATATGAGCTTTCGGGCTTCACCTTTGAGGAGGGTGAGGATGAGCGCGAGGCAGGAGAACGCTTAGCGGCAAGCTATGTGAATTTTTACATCACAAACGGCGGTGTGCTCATTCCACAGTTTGGTGATGTGATGGATGAGCCTGCGCTTAAGGCAATCGGAAGCCTTTTTGAGGGAAGAAAAGTGTATCCGATATATGCGCGCGACATAATTGTCGGCGGGGGAAATATACACTGTATCACACAGCAGATACCACAGTAATTTAATTGGTTGTAATCGTTTTCGGTCTCACAGAGGCTTGGGAAAAGCCCATTGTGAGACGACAGGATGAGAAAGGTGAATAGTATGAGAGAGGTTACAATTGCTGCAATCCAGATGAGCTGCAGCCGTGACGTAAAAGAAAATATTGAAAAAGCAGCAAAGCTTATAAGGGCTGCAGCAGGGGCCGGAGCGCAGATAATACTTCCTTCGGAGCTTTTTGAGAGACAGTATTTCTGTCAGGAGAGGCGGTACGATTATTATGACTATGCAAAGCCGCTTTCTGAAAATGATGCGGTGCAGAGCATGAAGGCACTTGCAAAGGAGCTTAACGTAGTGATTCCTGTGAGCTTTTATGAGGCTGGAGAGGGCAGACAGCTCTTCAATTCAGTGGCGGTGATAGATGCCGATGGAGAGGTGCTTGGAATATACCGAAAGACACATATCCCGGATGATCATTATTATCAGGAGAAGTTTTACTTCACACCGGGAAATACAGGCTTTAAAGCTTTTAAGACAAGGTATGCAACCATTGGAGTCGGTATATGCTGGGATCAGTGGTTCCCGGAAACGGCAAGAGGCATGGCTTTAAAGGGCGCGGAGATACTTTTTTACCCTACAGCCATAGGCAGCGAGCCGATACTGGAATGTGACAGCATGCCACACTGGAGAAGGTGCATGACCGGACATGCAGCCTGCAATCTGATGCCGGTTGTGGCGGCAAACAGGATAGGCACAGAGGAGGTTGTACCGTGTGCAGAAAACGGAAACCAGAGCTCTGCACTGACATTTTATGGTTCTTCGTTTATTACAGATGCGACCGGAGAGGTTGTTGAGCAGATGGACAGAGTAACGGAGGGCTTCATACTCCACAGTTTTGATCTGGATGAGCTGGAGAGTGAGAGAAAGAGCTGGGGACTGTTCAGGGACAGGCGGCCGGAGATGTATGGGGAGAATTAGTATAGATTACCCTAATGATTGCATATTAATTTAAAGTTAATTTAAAAACACAGGATACAGCAAAGGCGCTATATCCTGTGTTTTTTGGAGTCCCATATTAGTGTATTAGAACATCGGAAAAATACATATTATTGCTTCAACAGCACTTTGATGTCTTCCTCCGGTGTGGTAATAGGTGCAATCCCATAGTTTTCTACCAGAAAGTTCAGAATGTTAGGAGAAAGGAACGCCGGTAGAGAAGGACCGAGACGGATATTTTTTATACCAAGATGTAACAGTGTTAAGAGGATGCAGACTGCTTTCTGTTCATACCAGGAGAGTACAAAGGAAAGCGGAAGCTCGTTGACTGAACATCCAAATGCATCCGCAAGTGCTATTGCAACCTGTATCGCGCCATAAGCGTCATTACACTGTCCCATATCCATCAGTCGCGGAAGACCACCAATTTCTCCGAGATTTAGATCATTGAAACGAAATTTTCCACATGCCAGAGTCAGGACGATACTGTCAGAAGGCGTCTGTTTTACAAATTCTGTATAGTAATTTCTGCCCGGTTTGGCACCATCACAGCCGGCAACCAGGAAGAAATGACGGATAGCTCCTGATTTTACGGCCTCTATTACCGTATCCGCATGGGACAGGATTGCTGAATGACTAAAACCGGTTGTTACCTGTGTGCCGCCATTTATGCCTGTGAAGGTCTGATCCTCCTTGTAACCACCGAGCTCGAGTGCTTTTTCAATAACAGGAGTGAAATCCTTCTGTTCATCGATATGAACAGTACCCGGGAAGGCAACCACTTCTGTTGTGAACACTCTGTCGATGTAGCTGCTTTTTGGAGGCATCAGACAATTTGTGGTGTAGAGAATAGGAGCAGGAATATGATCAAATTCTTTTTGCTGATTCTGCCATGCTGTTCCGAAATTTCCCTTCAAGTGAGGGAATTTCTTTAAGAGTGGATATGCATGGGCAGGGAGCATTTCACCATGAGTGTAGATATTGATTCCCTTTCCATTTGTCTGTTCAAGCAAAAGCTGCAGGTCCTTTAAATCGTGTCCGGTTACTACGATAAAAGGTCCCTTTTCCACTGTAAGCGTAACATCTGTTGGCTCCGGTGTTCCATAGGTTTGTGTATTTGCCTTGTCTAGAAGTGCCATGCACTTTAGATTGATTTCACCTACCTTGAGCACTGTTGGAAGCAGTTCATCCATACTTTCTGCGTAACCAATCTTGAACAAGGCTTCACAGAAAAACTGATTTACCTCGGGATCTTCAAAATTCAGGACATATGCATGATAGGCATATGCAGCCATTCCGCGAATACCAAAGAGAATAAGTGACTTCAGGGAACGGATATCTTCATCAGCATTCCATAGCTGTTGCATATCATATTCGTCAGTTCGTCCACAAGGAGACTGACAGTTATTACAGTCGCCAACCAGAGAGGCTTTTTCTGCTCTGACCTTTTGTATCATATCTTCAATTGCTGCATTATCAAAACTTACATTTGTAATTGTGGTAAATAAGCCCTCGATAATGGTCTGCCAGGTCTTTTTTGAAACAGCTGATGTGTCATCGACAGCTCTCGCCAGACCAATCAGTGCGCCTGTCAATTCATCCTGTAACTGTGCAGTATCCGCCTTTTTTCCGCAGACACCTGTATTTCCGGTACAGCCGGTGCATCCGGCCGTTTGTTCACATTGAAAACAAAACATATTTTTTTCCTCCATCAGTAGTTTTTTATGTTTCTGACAGAATAATAGCGTTATAAAAACAACTTGTATGTTTGATTTCCAACATAAAGAATACTTTTGAAAAAAATTTATCTATTACAATTAGAATAGTTTTTTCTTAATCCCTTAACAATAATAAACATAGTCACAAATTCAGCTGCCGGAAAAGCAAGCCACACACCTGTCATGCCAAAGGCGGCTGAAAGTGCGAATGCGAAAATGCTTATAGCGATAAAACCACGCATGATAGATGCCGCGAATGCATATTTTACGGACTCAACGGCACTTAGGATAGCAGAACCTACTATATTAATTCCGGCAAAAATAAAGCCTGTAAAGTAAAGGCGCAGTCCGCTCTCGGCATACGAAGCAAGCCTGGCATCGTGCTCGCTGTTGAAAACAGATGTCACAAAAGGTGCAAAGGTGCATATGAACAAAATGAGCAGTGCAGCAATTAAGAGAGATGAAACGACAGCCATCCTGAGTATCGAACCTACATTTTTTCTAAGTCCTCTGCCGTAATAGTCGCTGATAAGAGGCTGTGAACCCTGTGCTATTCCGTTGAACAAAGCTACAGCTACCAGTGACGTATTGGCAACCACACCGTATGCTGCCACGCCGATATTTCCTGCAAGCCTCAGGATAACCATATTGAAGACAACAGTTATGACACCTGATGATATTTCAGCAACAAAGGAAGAAACACCAACCTGGCAGGAGTAAAAGAGTCTCTTGACAGATGGAACCGTCGGCTTAAGCTTTACGGAGCATTTGTCTGAGCAGAAATGAATACAGCATATCAGGATGCCTATAATCGGTGAAATAGCGGTAGCTAAAGCGGCTCCCTCCATACCAAGTCCAAGCGGGAACATGAGTATGTAATCAAAAACAATATTAAAAAGGCTGCTGAAAAGTGTGGCGCACATGGCAATGGATGGTGCGCCATCATTTCTTACGAAAGCGTTGCACACATAGTTGCACATGAAAAACGGCGTAAAAAGCATGAAAATACGTGTATAGTTTTTACCGGTATTTATAATTGCCGAATCTCCGCCGAGCAGCCCTACGAGCCTGTCCGGGATGAAAATACCAATCAATATGAATATAACGCTTATTATAATACACCACAGCAGGGCATGAAAAAAGTAGCTCTCGCTGGATGTATCGCCCTTATTTTTTTCTACGACGTATCTGATGGCGGAGCCGACTCCGATCATTGCGCCTATGGCAAAAATCAAATTGTATACAGGCAGCACCAGATTGAGCGCGGTGATACCGTTTGAGCCGACCGCCTTTGATATAAAGAAGGTGTCGGCAAGTATATATAATGACATACCAACCATGCCGAGTATGTTTTGTGAGACATATTTTACAAATAATTTTTTCATAATAGCTATATTGTAAATGCATCTGTCATTTAAATCAATGATATTTTTGATTAGCTCGGATGTAAAAAGTTCAAAATAAGACATTTTGACTATTGAAATAAATTTCTCAGTACATTATAATGAACATGTTGAAAAAAATTGGGATTACTAAAGGAGGATAATTATGGAAAACAATAAGCTTTCAACAGGTTTAACCGTATGGTTATGGATTATTTTCGTGGTGAATGTTCTTGCAGCAATTGGCGGTATTGTCGTTGCACTGGGTGCTTCAGTCGTAGGAGCTGCTTTAGGATTAGGTTCGATATATGTCGTACTGAGTTTCATTGGCGTTATACTACAGATTGTCATAACTGTTTCTATCGGTATTTTGCTTTTCGCACACAAAAAGATTGGTTTGGTGCTTATTTTTGCATTTGCAGCCCTGGGATTCATTGTAAGTATGGTTACATATTCTATTGCAGCACAGCTTAGTGCCGTTAATATTGCCAAAGCAATTATTTCAGCCATTCTTATGCCGGTTATTACATATTTATTGGCAAAGAACGACATTGCAAATGGCACAATAGCTTAGAGCAATAAAAAATAAGATGAAAATTGAATAATGTTTTATTAATCCGCTATACGATAGGTGAGTATAGCGGATTTTTAAGTTTGCGCGCCATGGGCGCGCTCTAACGGGTGCAAGTCCCGAACACGCCTAGATAGTGGGAAGTGTATAGCCGAACAGCAAGGGTGTCTACCGTGAGGTAGAATCTGAAGGAAGCTGTAAGCAAATGTGGCGGATATATGGAGAGAAAGAGCGTGCACCTTAAGCGTGGAGGTCTCACAGAGGTTTCATCAGCCTAGTAACAACGAACTGTGAGAAGTCAGCCGAGCCCATAGTAGTGAAGAAGTCTCTGTAATGGAGATGGAGTAAAGGGGCGAACAATCAATAAGTTTGAGTATGTCTCGTATTGCAGAAATGGCAACATCTGCCGTAACCAATCGGGAAAAGGGTG
>ERZ833515.1243-NODE-1243-length-18306-cov-318.581448_pt1 | contig 18306 bp, 15 predicted proteins | sample MGYA00519949_ERZ833515 | MGnify/ENA primary metagenome ERZ833515 (study PRJEB31850, sample SAMEA3708741) | human gut metagenome | biome: human gut; feature: human-associated habitat; material: faeces | place: China | collected 2014 ...
AATTGCATTAATTACTTCCATTCTACCTTAATTATTTATACTGGTTAATATCAATTGCCTTTGGCTGCTGAGCCTCATGCTTGTGCTCTGTGCCATCGTAAATGAAGAGGTTGTCCATCAAAGAGCGACCGAGAGGGCCCTTTGGCAACATACCCTTAACTGCGTGACGGAGGATCTTGTCCATTCCATCAGGACGCTTGCGCAACTCAGCTGGAGTATTGAAGCGCTGACCACCAGGGTAACCAGTGTAACGTGTGTAAACCTTATCAGTCTCCTTCTTGCCAGAGAATACAGCCTTAGCTGCGTTGATAATGATTACGTTGTCACCACAATCTACGTGTGGAGTGAAAGTTGGCTTGTACTTACCACGAAGCAACTTAGCTACCTTTGAGCAAAGGCGACCTACTACCTGGTCTGTTGCATCGATTACAACCCACTCTTTCTTAGCTGTCTCCTTATTAACAGAGATAGTCTTGAAACTTAATGTGTCCATTTTTAAATTTAAATTTACTACTAAAAAACGTTTTAATCTTTTCTTACTCACTTAATTTCGGATAGGTGATTCACTAACCGCAAATCCCGGCCACAGGATGTGCTATTAACACACCATACCCAGGGGACTCTAAGTGTATCCCCGAAATAATCGGACTGCAAAATTACACATTTTTATTTGATTATGTGTAAGTTACGAGCCGCAGTCCCTATCTTTTATAATAATTTAACTTAGTTTGTCGTGTTTTGTTATTTCCATCCGTTTTTATGGCTTTTAGGATGACCCAAGCATCATTCTGCCGGGGCATCCACAGTATAAACAAAACATCCTCTCTAAAAACCATCTGATTCTCTCTATATATAATAAGGTATATGAGATATAATAAGGTATATGAGGGCATAAAAACAGCAATGGGATTTCGATACCCCTATCGAAACCCCATTGTTATTCTTGTATAAGTAAAAGATGATGAAAGCGTTTCACAACGCCGTTTTATTTTTTCTGGTGCAAAGGTACAACAAAAACCGTATGCTAGGGGGTAATTTTTGGCATATATGGGGGTAAAATCTGTTTTTTCAACATATATCAAGCCAAAATTACCCCCCCCTAAACGAATTTTACTACCTAATCCATCTTTTTTCAAGGTCAAAATCTAAAGAAAAAGAACTTAAAAATACGATTACTACCATACCAATGAAACTATTCCGGGGATAGGAATGAAACTATCCCCGGCTACCAATGAAACTATTCCCAGGAATATCTATGAAACTATCCCTTCATCAGATGACAGTAATCCAGATACCTTCCCCCTGATTCTCCGCCTCCTGAATGCGATTCATCAGACGATGGAGCCAGATACGGGAGTTCACCACCATACCCTTTACCCGGTTCTCGCCCACCAGGATGCAGCCCTGGGTATCGTCGGGATAGTTGCCGGCATGGATGCGGATGCCCTCGAAACCGGGAACACCCTGCACATACGGCAGCCACTTCTTGAATCGCGGCGACTTGGTGATGAGCACACGATACGAACCCTCGGGAATGGCGGTATGGCCCGGAATCTTTCTCGCCACCTTGCCGCTCTCTCGGCTGAAACGGGCATTCTCCTCCTCCGGCTTCAGCTCTATCCCCTTCAGGTTACGCCAGGTTGGCTCCAGGGTGTCACAGAAGTAACTCTCCCTTGACAACTTCTCCATATCGAAACTATGCACGAAACTGCGCTTGTCACCGGCAGTCTTGCCGGAAAGCACCTTGCGCTTCACATCACCATCAGCCAACAGATAAAGTCGGCCGATGGTATAAGTATTCTTCTTAGCTATACGCTCTAAAACTATTTCCATAAGTAAATCAAAATAAATTAAAGTTTAGAAATTAAGATAATTCCTGCCCATCACATCTGTATTTCAGCTTCGTAAAACTGTGATAACTGTTACTGTGATAGTTCTCACTGCCACGTTTCACGTATTTTCTATACACCCAGGTAGAAAGCAGATGCGCCGTACCCTCTTCCGAGAGTCCCAGGGCTGCACGAGCCTCCACCACCTGCTGCTCGGTAAACGTATCCGGCAACGACTGGAGAAGATTGGAAGGACCACGCTTGTTGGAATGCTCGCCCACATTGTTCGCCTTCTGGATATCCTCCTCGAAGAAACGCATCTTGCACCACAGGTCGTAGCGCTCACTCCAGCGGATGAAATCCTCTATCTCCGGCTCCCATCTGCAGCCGTTGGCAACATAGAGCACGCACGCCTTCAGATAGGCTATCACGTTGGCACGGAACGTGAAGTTCTCGTAGATTCTGTTCTGCGTAACCTGCGAAAAATCCGCATTCTCCTCACTCAGAATCTCAGCCAGACGGTAAGCCTCGGGACAGTCTATCAAGCCGGTAGCCATACAGAGGTTCTCGATATAGGGCTTCAGCTCCTTGCGAAACTGATCATCGTAGGTGCCATACACCGGAATCTTATCGCCGATTTCTCTTTCGGGAATGGTACAGAAGTTGATTCGGCTCAGCGGACCGTCGGTCAGCACCTTGGAGAAATAACGCTGTCCCTTCTGGATGGTGGTAGAGGCATTCCAGTTGAAACGGACGGTTACTCGCTCGGTGACGCTTTGGGTTCCCACTCGTGTTTGTCCATATTGATTACCTGGATCAAAGGCGAGGCACATGATACGGAAATGCTGGTTGCCGATACCTTTCAGGGCATCAAACTGGTCAATCTCGTTGAGCGAAGTATAGAGGAAGTGGCCTTTGGCTTCTGCCGTACGCATCACGAAGGCAGGGTTGGTCATATCCGCATCTATCTCCTGTATAATGAGATTATCCGGTCTCTTGCGCTTATCCTTGTTGGCACCCTTACGCATCATCTCCTCTTTCCATTCCTTCTCACGCTTCAGGTTTTCCTGGTCACGCTTACGGATATCCTCCATGATCATCGAAATCGGCATCTGTACGCAACTTTTACCTGCGCCCGTACCTGCAAGGAGGCAGGTCATCAGGGTGGCTTCGTGCTCCACGTTGTCGATATATCTGAATCTGGTATTCCAGAGATGGGTAGCCAGCGGAGGGAAAATGGCATGCGCCACAGCCGGCTGATAGATTTCCGGAGTCTTCGAGATCAGCAGTTCTACCAGCTTCGGCAGCTTCTTGGGCATAGGAGGTGGAGGCGGATAAGAGGCGTTACAACTTTGAACATTGAGATTTGAACCCGCCAGGCTTGCCGGGGATTTGCAATCCCCGGCAAGCGAGCTATAACCATTTTGTCCAGAAAGAAAGTCCCCCGCCAGGTGTCCCGGGGATTTGCAATCCCCGGCAAGCAAGCTCTTAGCAGCCTGTTCCGCCAAAGCGTTCACGCGAATCACATCCCTCGAAAAAGGCTTCGAGCTATCCCCATATTTCGCATAGAAATCGTGAATCAGCTGATGGCAGTCATTTTCCTGATAATAGCTCGGCATTCTCTTCGCCACCACCTTCATAAGTTCCTCCTCACTCATCACACGAGAAGCGCCAGCGCTCATAATAGCGAGCAGGGAGGAGTGTCTTGACCCGACGGTATCGATATTCATCCCCTTCAGTCCTGCGGATTCCTGGAAGAGGTCGAAGGCTATGAGATTCTTCTCACTGGCACTTTCTGCTTCTTGGGCTGCCAGTCCGCCAGCTTTCTGAGCATTTCCAGTATGGCTGATATAATCATCATCAGCACGATGGCTATTACCAGGTTGGGCAGGCTGAATAGCAGCGCCAGAAGAAACAGCAGAATGGCTGTCAGTGCCCTGAAATCGATTGTTTTGAACATCGTCATTACTTTGAACTTTGAGATTTGAACTTTGAACTTTATGATTACTATCATTAGGTACTTGCCCCTGAAAGTCCCCCGCCAGGCGTTCCGGGGATTTGCAATTAGGTACTTGCCCCTGAAAGTCTCCCGCCAGGCGTTCCGGGGATTTGCAATCCCCGGCAAGCAAGCTATAGCGAGCCGTCCCCTTACCATCAATCGTTAAGCCACGCTTCAAGAAAGCCTCTCTGCGGGCTTGAATCTCCTCATCCGGCAGCACCCCATACCACTCCTTGGAGCGGTAAATCTCGGAGTCCTTATCCGTGATAAAGATGATTCTCTCGGGCGTGATGCAGCTCTTGTCGTAGGGAATCCCAGCCGCCTCACAATACGCCTTCTGCGTCTCTTCAATCGTCATCCCCATCGGCATACGGATATCAATATGCAGCTTCTTTCTAGCCGAATACTCCAGATGCAGCAGTTTCCCTTTCCATATCGTGTTGCTGCAGTTCAGCTCACGAGCCTTCTCCAGTGCAGCATCCACATAATCCACATCATCCACATCAATAGTCGTCTGAAAGAGGAAGCTTTCAGGTACTGCATCTTCACTAGAGCGGTGATTATTCCTGAACTTAGAATAATGAATGGCACGGATAGGCAGCTGTCTTTTCAGCCCCTCCTTCGCCTTCTTCACCGCCTTTTCATCACCAGCATCTACGCCGGGAATCGCCTTCTCCCCACGTATCTGCGCAATCACACCCTTCAGCCACGGCTGTGCTATCAGGGTGTCATAGACATACAGGGGCTGGGAAGAATTCAATCTTCCCATATTACCCTTGCGTGCCGGATTTAAAGCCATTACCTGTTGCTTTATCGCCATATTTACATTTTTAATGATTATCCCAAATTCTTCACCTCATACAGTTCAGCAAGCTCCCAGAATCTGTGGGCCAGATCATGGATAAACTTCCTGCCCTTCTCGGTCCATACGAGATAGGTATGCGTAACCGCCTTGCCCATCTTCTCCTTTCTGCCATCGCATTTCGGATCCAGGAAGGCATTGTATCGGGTGCGGCTCTTCGCCAGTCCCATGTGCGCATACTCCGCATAGAGCATATACTGCCCACTCTGGTAATACTGGATATGCAGGGCACAGAGCGAGCGGTTCAACTCCTGCGCCGTAACCCCCAACTCCTTCGCCACCTGGGTAGTAGTGAAGCAGGAAACGGAATCCAAGACATTATCCGAGTAGATTGCTTTAGGCAGAAGCCCATCCACCTGCTTCTCCAGGTTGATGACGTTCTCGCCCTGGATAGAAGCCCATCTCGTCTGCTCATCCAGCACGCCGTTGAGACGTCTGATTTCCACATCCTGCTCGCCGATGAGCTTCTTGTCAAGCCCCAACTGCACCTCCTGCTGATGCAGCAGCTTCTTCTGCTGCTCCAGCAGTTCCTCCTTCTTCTTCAGGGTAGCACGGAGAATCTCTTCAGCATTGCGAATCGTCTCCTCCTCGCTCTCCCCCTCCTTCACCGGGATATAACCGCCCGTTTTGCGAATCTGCGGCAGCACCACCGAGGTAACCCAGTCCTTGAACTTCACCGCCGTAGCCAGTTTCGAACCGAGCACCAGGGCATAAAAACCGCTCTCGTTGACGAAGATCATCGGAACAACCTGCATCTTTCCGTTACATTCGCCATAACGGTTTTTAGCAATTCTAGCGACGCACTGTTTTAGTGCATCGCTAGGGTTAACATGCTGTCTTACAGCATTATCAGCTCTTCTGTATCCGAGCACATCACACAAATCCTTCGCACAGAACCAAGGCTCGCCCTTCTTATCTATAGTAGTGCGAACCGTTCCGAACTCCGGATTCTCAAAAACAGCCACCTGTGCAGCCTGCTTCTTGTTGGCTTCCTTCTTGTCAGCCACCTTCTTACCAGTCTGCACACTCTTTTTGGCAGAGCCGGCATTCTTGCCATCCTCTGCCTTCTGAATCTTTGAATTCATCATAAGCAAAAAAAAAATAAGTAAATATATAAAAGGTACCCGATGGATACCTTCGTAAAAAATACACGCTAAAAGTTTCCGCACATATTTTATCTTTATCAGAATGCAAAACAAAAAAGCTAATAAAAATGTATCAACCTTGTCAAAGACCGATGGGCTGATACGCTGCGCCACTTACAACATGGCAGGAAACCTATCCCAGCAACCTGGCGATAGAAAACGCAAAAGCCCCAGACCTCAGAACCGGTATCGTTCTGAAATCTGGGGCAAAAGTAGAAAGAATACTCCGTTACGCCTTTTCCGCCGAATGCGCCAAATTGAATTCGGCGGAAACAAGAAAGGGGCAAAACCATCGTCTTGCCCCTCTATATCAATATCTTACAGAGATATAATTATTTTCTTTACGTCAAATGAAGTCTATCATTCGGCGCAAGATTCTATATATTGTGAGACTTTGCGAAATCCTCCACAAAACCCTCTACCTCATAATCTATATTCCCGTCATTGATCTTCTTTCTGATATAATTGCCATACGACTTTTGGGTAACACCCAGTTCCAGATGACAATCATCGTGCAGAAAACGAGTGATGGATGAGCCATTAGGAACACCAGCACTCACATAGCCCTGATTAGACCAACGCAGGAAAAACGCCACCACACTCTTGTTCAACAAACCATCGGAAGTGGAAAGCTGACTGTCCGAAATATGATGCAGCTTGAGATATTTCACAAAAGCATCCGCCATCTTCCCGGTAAGCCCCACATCCTTTTCACCCTCAGGAGTAGAAAAGAGATTCTCGGCACTTCTTCCCGCAGAAGATGAAGCACACTTCACCTTAACACTCTGTTCAAAAACAACTTCATCGGTATCATTCTTCATTTCAGAAGAATCATCGGAATCCTTATGTTGATGTTCATGACTCTCATAATAGTTCTCTATATAGGTTACGGAACCTGCAAAATGGAAATTTCTACTCATCAGTATGTGGTTTTGTGTCTTCATCAGAATTCTCGTAATTATTCTCTATATATTTGCTATTAGACTGTACATACACAACATTCTTGTACAAGCAAACACCACCGTTTTTACACAAAAAACGGATAATTCTAAAAAATGATATTCTATCCATATCTTAAGTAGTTTAAAATATTACTAAAACTTGATATGGTCCTCTAATTGGTACGCGGAGGGCTAGACTAGAATAGCCAAGGAGAGCTTCTTAGGGTGGCATCCTCGATGCCGGCAGACAAGTCTTCCCTAGGTAAGTGTATTAGTTCGTTTCATGTTGATTTTTTTAGATAAATGTTATTGTTATTCATTATTTATTTTTAGGCACAAAAAGCTTTTGGTATTTTGCTATATGTGCTTCCAATTTGTTAAGTTGCTTCAAGTCTCTTGCAAAAGTAATCCACTGCGAAAAGGCTTCATTGAAATTCTTCTCAAACTGACTCTTGTCAAACTTCTTACTTTCCGCCGTATGTCGTTTAGTCACTTCTTCAACGATTCTATCCCAATTATATAGGATACAGCAGCACCATCTTCTCTGCTGCAAAGGCTGAAGACTTACACTTCTCTTCAGCACTCTAAGCACTGTATCATACTTTATATGCGTGATATTAGAAAACTGATATGCAGATATCTGTTCAGCTTTGCCACCAATAAATGAATTGAGATACAAGATGATGCATTCTTCCTGTATCTTATCAATTCTTTTGTCTAGCTGAGCTAAATTCTCCAGAATCAACACCCTTCTATGTTCTGCTATATCCAGCATATTAATTGTAAATTTATGCGAATTTACTACTAATAGTTGGAACAGCCAAATACATTACCCACATAGCAAAAATAGGAGGGTATATTTTTCAGAAACGTTAATACTTGAATAAAAATTAACTACAGAATAACAAAAAAAGAGAGAAAGTGAGCATTTTTAGCACTACACTTCCTCTCCTCGACTTTTATGGATGGGTAGGTAATTCTATTACCATTTCCACAGCTATTTCGTCACGGCATTATACAATTCCTGATAATCCTTGACAACATCGTAAATGTAACCATTCTCGCTGATGGCTGCAAAATGCTTGCGGGCACACGCTATCTTGCTTCCCTCGATGCCTCGCAGATGTGAACCCTGGATATCATTACCCTTGGTTTCTGCCACAAAATAAACATGCTTCACGCTGCCATCACGGAATGCCACAGCCCAGTCGGGATTGTATTTGCCCATAGGCGTATTGATGTAGAAACCACGAGGCAGTTTGGTATAAACCACCACGTCATCCTGACGCTCCAGAGACTCGGCAAAGTTCCTTTCTACACCCATACTGTCGAGCACTACGAGGTCGTAGAGCGACTTCTTCGATTCAATGGCATTGATGCCCAACTTGCCTCGCAGCGCATCCGCAGTAAAGATGTCGGTAGAGAACTCATCATTCAGTTTCTCGTATGCAATACACTGGATAACGGCAAGAGCCTTGCAGTCGTTGATGATCAGTCCAGCCTTGATGATGAATTCCTCCGGATTCATCTTGAACATGCTGAATGTTTCCGGCTTGATACCCTTCAGGATTTCCACGATGGTTTTTCGCGTCAACCCCGTAGCAGTTACCAGCTGTCCTATCAGGTCGTATGTCACTTTCTTGCCCACAGCTTCCGTTACATGGATGGTCCGCACATCGCCCTGAGTCATAGCCACGCCCGCTTCAAGCGACTCCTTGTCTCTGATTTCATCCATCGAACCGCCTTCTACCACGATGCGGATTTCCGTAACCCTCAACTTTTCATCAAGTTCCTCGATGGCTTTCTTCACAAGACCAGAAGTTTCAAAGCTTACCTGATAGTAGGTGCGGCGGTTGATGCGCTTCCAGAGATTCTGGAACTCCTTCTTGGCAAAATTGTCCTTCTGCAACTTGGCAAGCTTAGGCTTTCTACCATTCTCCGGTGTTACTGCCGAAGGATTATAAACGGTATCAAGGGTTGCTATAATGCCATCCCTCCATTCATTAGCCTTACCAAAATCGAGCCTATCATTGCGCTTATCCTCGAAATATTGAGCAGTCAACGCTCCGTTATCATCTACGTAGTCTTTGCGGATGAGGGCATTATAGATAGCTCTAGCCTGATTGATGTCAAACTTGCCATTGGTTCCATCTGCCATCGTATATGACCTGCCCTCGAAAAGATGGGTGGTGATAACGATTGGGCGGTCGGCACAGGCTTCAGCCATCTCCGTCTGCAGTTTCTTGGCAAAATCATCATAACTCTCGCTGGCTATCACCGTGAGGATGTTAGTATCAAACACATGGTCGCCCAATACATCCGCATCCTGGCGTTCACCCTTCTGGTTCACGCAAAGGCGCATGCCTCGACCCACTTCCTGGCGCTTCTTGGTTTCGTTGTCCGAGTTCTTTAAGGTACAGATCTGGAACACGTTTGGGTTGTCCCAACCTTCCTTTAGGGCGGAGTGCGAGAAAATGAAGCGTACTGGCTCGTTCAGCGAAAGCAGACGTTCCTTATCCTTCATAATCAGGTCGAAGGCACGCTCTTCGTTCTCTCCCTGCTTTTCCTTCGATTCCACCGCCTTGCCCTTCTTATCCATGGAGAAGTAGCCCTGATGCACCTTGGATGCCGCATTGCGAGGGTCTGAAAGATAGCGCAGATAGGCTTCATCCGTAAACGATGGCAGCATTTCTGAAAGCACTCGGTTATATTCTTCCTCAAACATCTTGGCAAACTTACCCTTGCTATCCTCGCCTTCATAGAGGCGATAGCTATCCACATGGTCGATGAAGAACAGACTGAGCACCTTGATATGCTGACTGAACAGCTGGCGCTCACGCTCCAGATGGGTGCGGATAGTTTCACGAATCTGAATACGACGGATATAGTCTTCGTTCACACTGCCCACGGCATCGCCTTCATGGAGAGTCAGGCCATTGAGGAAGCGGACGATCCCCTGCCTGCCGTCTATGCGTTCTACGATGAAGTTGTTGTCATACTCGGCAAGTCCCCCACTCTGTTCCTTCAGGTTGAAGCGCTCATCCACGAGTTTGCTTACCTGTTTCGTACCGGTCTGCGTCTTGATGTCGAAGCTGATGCGAGCCTGCGGATTGCCCTTGCCGATGACGATTTCCTCCAGATAGACGTAGCCGTTGGTGGCGGTACTGCCTATCTGCCTGATACCCTTCACCTCAATCTTCTTCACCAGTTTCTGGTTGTAGGCATCGATGGCATCCAGCTTATACACCATATTATATATATCACCCTTGCGGTGGGTGGCGCTATACAGAAGGGTAAAGAGCGGCTTGAACATGGCAATACCCTTACGGGTCTTGTTTTTCTTGTCCACACCCAGCACCGACTGAGGTTCATCGATAATCATGATAGGATGGGTCTGTGCCAGCACGTCGATAGGACGGCGGGAACCGAACTCATCACGGCGTTCGAAGATGATGCGGGCAGCCTTATCAGCTTTCTTCAACTTGCCTTTCTCCATCTTATCGGTTGACTTCTCTTCATCCATAGATGCGTTGAATGCCTGGGTATTGATAATCATCACGTGCATGCCGGCATCGCTGGCAAAGGCATCAATCTTGCTGAGCTGCTTGGAGTTATACATAAAATATTGCATGCGCTTGCCGTATTCCTGGGCAAAATGCTCCTGCATGCTCTCAAAGCTCTTCAATACGCCTTCACGGATGGCGATGCTTGGCACTATCACCACAAACTTGGTCCAGCCATAGCGGGCATTCAGTTCATACATGGTCTTGATATAGGTATAGGTTTTACCCGTACCCGTCTCCATTTCGATGGTGAGGGCGGTACCTACGCCTTGCAGCTGCTGCAGCTGCTCAATGGGTTTCAGTCCTTGCTCTGTCTGTATGGCTCTTACATTCTCGCAGACGGCTTCCGGTGCGAGGATAACGTTCTTGTTGCCAAAGCCTTTTACTAGAAAGAGGTCTTGATTAACTCCCTGGTCCACGATATGGTCGCTCAGTCCGTCGCTTTTGGGCTGACCTGTAAAGGCATTAGCCACAGCCAGCGCCGCTTCGGTTTGGAAGCGTTGATGTTTATATCTGAGTTTCATAGGCTTAAATCACTCTAATATTCTTCACTACTTCCTGGTCGCTCCAATCCAGTTTCTGCTTGAAGGTTTCGTAGATATTAATCTTGTCGGCATCTTGGGCAAAGCAGCTGTCACGGAAAATGACACGCAAAGGCATCTTTTCTGCCATGGCTTTTACTACGTCTTCTGATACGTTCTCGGCGAAGCAAACCACCAGGTCGCCGTCGTTCACGGTATAGATGGTCTTGCCATCCACCACTTCCTGGGTCATAGGTAGAGAGAGCTGAACGCCCCAGTCGAGCATGCATCCAAAGAGCAGGTCGAGGTCGTTTCTGTCTGCCTTGATATTATTCAGGAACAGATCGAGCTGGTCTTGCTTGAATTCCTTTGGAGAACGCTTTACGTCCTCGTAATTGCCTTCGTCGAGACGGAAGACACGGAAGCCGGTATCGAGGTCGGCAGTGGTAAGAGGAGATTCCTCCTTAATTTTCTTGCCGGCTCTTCTTATTCTTTCCTTAGCGATATCCGGGATGGTGTTATAACCAGCCTTTCTTGCTTCGCTATCTTCCGGAGTTTCTTCGGGAAGCTGAACCATGATATATTGACGGTTGCCTCCATCTTCTGCATTGAGCTGCATCACGGCGTGGGCGGTGGTGGCGGAGCCAGAGAAGAAGTCGAGGATTAATGAACTAGAAGAAGTTCCTGTTTGAATAATAGTTTTTATATATTCCGTTGATTTCGGGAATGACATATAATCACCACCAAGGATTGCCTTTACCTCTTGTGTTCCTATTTGATTATTTAAAATCTTATCCGACCATATTGTTTTATACTTTCTTGTTCGTTGTTCTCCATCTTTATTTAGATAATCCTTAACAAAGATATCGAATTCTCTTCGAGTAGAAACAAGCTTAGCCACTAGTCTATTGCTTTCATTTATACATTTCTGTTTGCCCCACATCCAACGGCCTTCTCTACCATCTGATTTCTTAGGTATTACTTCTTCCCAGTCTTCAACATAAGTCAAAGAAATAGAAGAGTCTTCAGGGTTCACCCAAATAGGGAAAAACATTTCTGGTCTATCTTCTCTTAGTGAAGCAACACCTCTCTGCCGCAACCCCAACAAGCGATAACGTCCAATTTCATCTTCATATTTATACTCAGCTTTCTGCTTTTCTGAAAGAGACATTCCGTTAATAGTTGCAGAATCGATATTACCGGCATAACACAACAAATATTCATGGCTTGTAGCAAAAAAGGCATCAGATTGTCTTCCTCTTGGATTATTTTCAATGACCAATTGAGCAATTTTATTGCTCTCTCCAAACACCTCATCGCAAATCTTTCTCAGATTCTCAACCTCGTTATCATCAATAGAGATAAAAATCACACCATCCTCTTTCAGCAGCGATCTCGCCACCATCAATCTAGAATACATCATAGAGCACCAATCCGAATGAAAACGTCCATTCGAATCTATGTTCTTGATATATTTATTGCCTAATTCATCTACTACTCCCGAAACCTCAGCATACTCATCAGCAGACATCGCAAAATCATCATGATAAACAAAGTCATTACCCGTATTGTAAGGCGGATCAATATAAATCATCTTTACCTTACCCAGATAAGACTTCTGGAGAAGTTTAAGCACTTCGAGGTTATCACCCTCAATATAAAGGTTTTGGGTGTTGTCCCAATCCACACTATCCTCCTTTACGGGACGCTGCGTCTTCTTAATAGGCTTCAAAACTTCGGCACGAGCTGTCTGCTTGCCAACCCAGTTGAACTCGTATGCCTCAGGAGCATCTTCTACTGCGTTGTCACCAAGAAGCTGGCGAAGTACGTCAAAATTAACTACACGTTTTACCCCCCCGTATCAGGGTCGGCTACCTCCGTAAAGCACGAAGGCGCAATCAAATAAAGCGCATCCAGATTCAGCTGCGCTCCATCTGCCGACTGCAATTCCATTCTTTTAGGATTATCCATATAATTTATTATTTTTATTATTGCTTGCTATTTTTCTCCAATTCTGCCTCAATATCCTCAATACTAGGTAATGAACTCTTAAACTCTTTAGGCAGCAAGTTTACCCCCTCAAACTCAGAGATTCCTATCGGCTGATTATAACCTTCAAGAGAATATTGCGCAAATATATTATCTTTCGATTTACAGATGAGCAAACCAATCGTAGGATTGTCAGCATCACTCTTAAGTGTATGGTTTACAAACGACATGTAGGCTGATAGTTGTCCCAGATATGAAGGTTCAAACTCGGTAACTTTCACCTCTATCACCACATAACTATGAATTCGCGTGTTGTAGAAAAGCAAATCAAGAAACTGCTCTTTCGAACTAACCTGTAAACGATATTCTTGCCCCATAAAGGCAAAACCGCTTCCCAATTCCATAAGAAATCGGATAATATTATCTATGAGAGCCTGTTTCAGTTCTTTTTCTTTGAAACCTTCTGTCATCGTCAGGAAGTCAAAGTTGTATGGATCATGCAACAATTCCTTTGCCAATTCACTCTGTGGTGTAGGAAGTGTGTTACAGAAATTGTTCACAGCATTACCTGTGCGTTCGTAAAGATCTGTGTCAAGATGGTTCAACAATACAGCACGACTCCAGTTTCCCTCCATTGCCTTTGCAACAAAAAACAATCCTTTCTGTACATCACCCTTTATCTTGTCAAGGATGAACTTATGGTGTGTCCATGGTATTGAAAAAAGCATCTCCGCAATGTCTTGCTCCTTTTCTCCAACTTGAGGTAAGAATTGAACAGAATGTGGTGTTTCAATTTTTCCCCCAACTTGGGGGAAATTTATAACTATCTGAGAATAAGTAGTATAGAACTTTTTGATATAATAGAGATTCGTCTTAGAAAACCCATTCTCTTCCGGCATAGCATCCTTCAAATCCTGACTCAGCGTTTTCATAATGCCTTCACCCCATCGCTCTTCAATATTCATATTTACCATATCTCGCCCAAGCTGCCAATAGTATATCAGCAACTCACGATTCACCTTCACAGCAGCCTTAATCTGTGCACTGCGAAAGCGATGTTTCAAATCCGCAACCCATGCGGCATATTCTTTATCTGTTGATATTAATTTGCTCATATATCTATTGATTATTTAGTTCATTTTTTTCTTTTTCCCACTCAGCAACCTTCTTCTTCAACGCCCGAGTCTCGGCGTTCAGAAAAAGAGGCTGCAGCTATTGACACATGAGATCCTTTAGATAATTTGGTCTTCAAATCATCTATCACCCGTTCTGATATGTTGTTTATAACCTTAATCAATTCCATGTTCAATTCGTTGATTTTTATAAAGTTACGTTGTTCCTAAGTTCTACTTTATTTATTTTATCCTTCAAAAGTACAACAATATTTTGGAACAAGCAAGAGATTTCTTCAAAAGTTTCAGAAAAAGTTTTTCAGCAGCATGTTGACAAGCAAATGAAATCACCCCCAAATCCGCAACTAAGCCCTTTCAGCCTGTTCAACCGTACAGTTAGAAAAGGTGCCGCATTATTACAACTACCAGCTGATACCGCCTAGCGGACTTGCGTTCTTGAAAAACTAAAAAAGGGTGCGTTATAGACTTATGACACACCCTCTTATATCTTGTCAAGAAAACCTATTAATACTTCTTTGCCAACGACTTCAATGTCGTTTCACACCATCCCCTCGGCAGCTTACTATATTGGGGATTATCACAAGTGATTGATGCGTTTGAGCAATTGTTTAATCTTCCTCTAATTTCTTTATTTCTTCATTCTCCTCAAACTCCTCAATCCATTCCTTCACCTTGGCTTGCAGCAAGGCTTTGTCGGGCAGATAGAGCTGGTAAGCCGCTGCATAGACGTTTGCGTCTTTAGGAAGAGTGAGTTCTACAAGTGCATCGTTTTTCCGTTCGCAAAGCAAGATACCAATCGTCGGTTTTTCAAACTCCTGTTTTATATGCCTGTCATAATAGTTCACGTACATCTGCATTTGCCCCAAATCTTGATGTGTCAATTTGCCCATCTTTAGGTCAATGAGTACATAACATTGCAGCAGGCGGTTGTAGAACACCAAATCAACAAAGAAATGTTGCTCGTCAAAAGTAAACCTCTTTTGCCTTGCCTCAAAAAGAAATCCCTTGCCTAATTCGAGCAAGAACTGTTGCATTTTATTAATAATAGCATTTTCTAACTTCGATTCAGAATATGCTGTATCTGGATTTAATCCTAAGAATTCCAATGTCAGAGGATTCTTTATTACATCAGATGACTTTTCTACAGTTTGCCCCTCTTTAGAAAGTCGCATTACTTCTTCCTTGTTACGGCTTAATACCAAACGCTCATACAGGCAACTCCCCACTTGTCGGCTCAGTTCTCGCACGCTCCAATCTTGTTGTGTCGCTTCAATTTCATAAAAGCGGCGTTCCTCAACTCGCTCAATACGCATTAGAATAAGATAATGCGACCATGAAAGTTGGAATTTAGGGACTTCATTCAATTGGGGCAACGGTGTTGCCCCAATTTGATATGGACTATATGCCTTATAGAAAAATCTGCATCTCTTTAAGGTATCAACAGTCCATCCGTTTCCATATTCAGCACAGAGTTGTTCAGAAAGTTGCTTAAGCACTTTCTTTCCGTATGCGGCACGTTCATATCCATTCTGCTCATCCTCAACAATGTATTTTCCTATTCCATAATAGGTATATACCATTGCTGTATTAATAGCAGTCTTTGCTTGTTTCCGAGATTTTTCAATCAATTTAGAGATGTGCTCAAAGAGAGCATCCTCACGCTTCTGTATATCATTCATTTTCATCTTCCGACAATGCAATATTATAATATGGGGACAAAAATACAATAAAAAGTTGAAAATAATTAATTTGCTGTTGAATATTTTATTATTTTAGCAGAAATATGTAGATTCTAAGTCCTTAAAAAAATGAATTACCGCCCCAGTTCGTGCATTTTTTTAAGGAACTGTCTTTTCGCTTACGGAGAAAAAGTGGCAATATTGCCAAAAATCTTCGTAAGATATCATCCAGATAGCACTCGATGATATCGAAAATTCAGAACTTAGGGAGCCACTTACTCTCTACAGACACATCAAAGCCAAGATGATAGACGACGACCTGTACTATATCCTTCTTGACGAAGTGCAACTGGTACCCAGATTTGAGGCACTGCCAAAAATCTCAGAAAATACGCAAATCTTTTTAGCAGAAATATTAGAAAATACGCAAATCTTCTATAATATTGTAGTAGTTTTACCAACCTTCTATAGAAAATGGTCTCCTTGCTAAGGATTAACGAGGGGACGTTATATTCTGCCGCAAATCGCTAAAAAAGCATAATTGCGGCAGATTATAGTATATTATATTTTGCCGCAAACTATATTTTTTGTACTTTTGCGGCAGAATATAATAAGTTTTGAGACTATGATAGTAGGAAGAAAAGAGGAAATTGCAGAATTAAACAAGTTGTATTACAGTGACCGACCAGAGTTTGTCGCCGTATATGGCAGACGACGTGTGGGCAAGACGTTTCTTATCAAGCAGGCACTGAAGGAGCGCATTACCTTTCAGCATACAGGGGTTTCGCCAGTTGACCAAGATAGTGACAAAAGTCGGATGAAGGTTCAACTGGAGAGCTTCTATTATGCGCTTCTTAATCAAGGACTTGAGGGATATAAACAACCTAAGTCCTGGATGGAGGCATTCTTCCAGCTGGAACAGTTGTTGCAGCACTTGGATACAGGTGAGCGACAGGTCGTCTTTATAGATGAACTGCCATGGATGGATACACCTAGGTCTGGCTTTCTTCCTGCTTTCGAGAACTTTTGGAATGGATGGTGCAGTGGCAGAGATAACATCATGCTGATCGTTTGTGGCAGTGCTACCTCATGGATTCTTAGCAATTTGTCGAGAAACAAAGGTGGACTTTATGGCAGATTGACTGCAGAAATCAAACTGTCTCCTTTTACCTTGCGAGAGTGTGAAGAGTATTTTGAGCATACTCAAATCCAAATGAGCCAATATGATATCTTGCAAAGTTATATGGTGTTTGGAGGCATACCTTATTATATAAGCTATTTCCAGAAAGGATTGAGCTTCGAGCAGAATGTGGATAAGATTCTGTTTGGTAGCAAGCCTCGTTTGCGTGATGAGTTCAACCGGCTTTTTGCTGCCATCTTCAATAATCCAGAGGATAGCAAGAAGGTAGTCAGGCTGTTGGCTACTCGTCATGCAGGTTTCACTCGTGAGGAAATCAGTAATGCCACCGGTATTCCTTTGGGTGGTGGACTAACGAATACGCTTGCAGCTTTGGTGGAGAGTGATTTTATTAAGAGATATCATCCTTATGGTAAGGCGAAGAGTGTGGAATGCTATAAGTTGATGGATAATTTCTGCCTCTTTTGGCTGAAATATGTGAAAGCTAATGCATGTGATGCAGGATTTGCCAATGATAACATGACTTCAGACATCCTGAAGGCTTGGCATGGGGTGGCTTTCGAGGAGGTTTGTTGGCAACATATAGAGCAAATCAAGCGTGCTCTTCAGATTGCTGGCGTCAAATCTTCTGTTTCTGCCTGGAGTGTGAAGGGAGATGATGAACAAGAAGGCGTGCAGATTGACTTGTTGATTCTTAGGGATGACAACGTGGTCAATCTATGCGAGATGAAGTTTGCCAGTGCTCCTTATCATATAAGTAAGGATGAAGAAATGCGTTTGCGCCATCGCATAGAGGCATTGAAGAGCACTTTGTCGCCCAAACAGACTGTTCATCTTACGATGATTACCACTTATGGTGTGGCGTATGGCAAGCATAGTGGAATTGTGCAGAAAGAGGTTACAATGGAGAATTTATTTAAGTGATCCCTGATTATTTGTCGGATTTCGACATTACTATTATTTTTACAGCTGATAATCAAATAATTAAAAAGATGCAAGAATATATCAGTAGAAATATCGACAAAGAGTTCATCGCTTGGAAAGACGATTCCATGCGCAAACCACTCTTGCTCCGAGATGCCAGACAGGTAGGAAAACGTCCTCGTTTATTTGGGCAACAGGTTGTTGCCCAAATCCTTCTTGTAATTGTGCAACAAGTTGTTGCATATTTACATCGTCTAATTTGGCAACAACTTGTTGCCAAATTGTAATTCGCTGATTACAAAGCTCATACCATGGCGAATATACATTAGATTACGATAGGAACTAAGGCTAATGCCATTTCGCCTACAAAGATAACTGATTTTTACGAAAAGAAACTGAAAATCAGGAATCTTTTTAAAGAAATCGGAGATTTGTAGAACTTTTATTCGGTGATTTGTGAAACTTTCATTCGGTGATTTGTGGATTTTATCCTCAACCTTGATGCACTGTTTTAGTGCATCAAGAGTGATCACAGCTATCACAATAACAGTTATCACAGTTTTTACGGAGGGGGTATCTGAAG
>ERZ833515.1255-NODE-1255-length-18161-cov-9.013642_pt1 | contig 18161 bp, 13 predicted proteins | sample MGYA00519949_ERZ833515 | MGnify/ENA primary metagenome ERZ833515 (study PRJEB31850, sample SAMEA3708741) | human gut metagenome | biome: human gut; feature: human-associated habitat; material: faeces | place: China | collected 2014 ...
TGCCGACAATACTTGTCTGGAGACGGACCGGGAAGATAGGTCAATGCCAACACAAAAGGCCGCAACCATTCGGTTGCGGCTTTTTGCTGTCTATTGCATGGTGATTTGGGCGCAGTTCTCTTGACATTTTTTCAAGAATAAGTATACTGGTGGAAAAATCAAGAAACGGGGGCTGCGCTATGAGAAGACATTCTTGGTCTAAGCTGGTCATACTGCTTGCGGTGGTTTTGCTGCTGGGCGCTGTGCCGGCGGCTGCGTTTGCTGGGTTTGCAGATGTACCGGCGGACGCATGGTACGCGCCTGCGGTACAGACCTGCGCAGAGCAGGGACTGTTCCAGGGAACATCTCCGACCACCTTTTCACCGGATCTATCTATGACCCGCGGTATGTTTGTGACGGTTCTTGGCCGGATGGAAAATATCGACCCGACACAGGCTGACGCTTCTGGTTTTATGGACGTTCCGGAGGACGCCTATTATGCGGGCTATGTCGGCTGGGCTGCGCGCAGCGGAATCGTTGCAGGCGTTTCGGATTCCGTGTTTGAACCGGAACGCGGCATCAGTCGTCAGGAAATCTGCACGATTGTGCACCGTTATTTGGTTTGGAAGGACGTTTCTCTCCAAACCGTACCGTCTGCGCAATTTGCGGATGATGCGCAGATTGCCGAGTGGGCAAAGGAATCGGTGTATGTGTGCCGCAGCGCGGGGATCGTCTGCGGTGTAGGCGATAATCATTTCGCTCCGGACGTGGCGGCTCGTCGCTGTGAGGTGGCACAGATTTTCAAAAATCTGCTTGCGGTTTTAAAAGATGCGCTCGAGCCGAAGCCGCCGGTTGAGCCGGAGCCGCCCGTGATTCGCTATGTTGCGCACAGGGGTTATCATGTGCAGGCACCGGAAAATACGATGCCGGCCTTTGCGGCGGCGGCGGAGGCTGGCTATCAGTTCTTGGAATCGGACGTCCACTTCACAAAGGACGGCGTGGCAGTTTTGTGCCATGACAGCACGATCAACGCTACGGCGCGCAATGCTGACGGCAGTAAAATCGTTGGTGTGAAGTCGATCCAGTTCATGACATATGAGGAGCTGCTTCAGTATGATTTCGGCATTGCGGCGGGTGAGGCATACCGGGGGACCAGAATTCCCACATTCCGGGAGTGGATCGCGTTCTGCCGGGAAGCGGATGTGACACCCTATATCGAGCTGAAGTCCTACATGACGACAGAGCAGGTGCAGACGCTCATGCAGCTCGTGGAGGAGGCGGGGATAACGGATCGCGCCGTGTGGATCTCCTTCACATGGAATTTGCGGATGCTGCAAGATGTGGTTGCCGCGAACCCGGAGGCGGAGGTCGGACTACTGAGCAATGGACTTGCCAACACGACCGTGGCGATGGCGAAAACGCTGCAGACAGGGCAAAACCGCGTCTTTTTGGATGTGCTGCATACCGCCGTGAACCGGCTGTCGATGCAGCTTGCTGCGCAGGCCGGGCTGGAGGTCGAGGTATATACCGTGAATGATGCGGAGCTTGCGAATGCGCTGACGTCGCTCGGCGTCGTTGGAATTACGACAAATACACTGCTGCCGGCTGCAGCAACAGCAGAGCCGATGCAGCTTCAGGATGCAGAGGCGATTGTAGCGCGTTTCGCGCAGGACTTTACCATGACATCTGAACTGGAGCCATAATAGAACTATGAGCATTCGCTCCAGTCGAATGCAAAGCCGCAACCATTCGGTTGCGGCTTTTTGCTTATCCAAACCATTTTCCGCGCCGCTGTGATACAATGGCCCTGCCGCGGTAATCTCAGGCGCGGCAGAAGAAAAAACGCAGATCTGCTGTAACCTTTTGCGCGCAGCGGACTCTTATAGACAGAACACCGAGATGGGAGGGGCAAGGATGGACACGTTTGACGTCATATTTACAACCTACAGTCCGCTCGTGTTCCGTTACCTGCGCTCCCTGAGCGGAGATGCGGCCGTCGCCGAAGAGCTCACGGCGGAGACCTTCTACCGCGCCTACACCCATTTTGATTCGTTTCGCGGCGACAGCAAGCTCGAGACATGGCTGTGCGCCATTGCGAAAAACGCGTATCTCAAGGACTGCCGGCACAGCGCGCGCACGGTCGGCGCGGATGCGCTTGCGGCCCAGCCGGCGGAGACGGATTTTGTCGAGCGCTTTCTTGACCGCGAGCAGGCGCGTCAGATCTACCGCCACGTGCACGAGCTGGGCGCGCAGTACAAGGAAGTGTTTCTGCTGCGCGTCTTGGGGGAGCTCAGCTACCGGGAGATCGCGGACATCTTCGGCAAGTCCGAGTCCTGGGCGAAGGTCACATACTTTCGCGCCAAAAACAAAATCATCGAACGAATGGAGGGATCGACATGAACCCGATCACCTGCGGCATGGCAGCGGATCTGCTGCCGCTGTATCTGGACGGCTGCTGCAGCGCCGACAGCCGTGCGGCGCTCGAGGCGCACATGGACACCTGCCCGGCCTGCCGGGCGCAATACGCGCAGCTGCGGCGCGATCTGACGCCCGCTGCGGACACGGAGCAGGATCGCGGCACGGACGCGATCGCACGCGCTCTGGCGCGGAAAATACGCCGCCGCAAGCGCTGCCTGCGCGCGCTCGGCGCGATGCTGGGCGTGCTGCTGGCCGTGCTTCTTGTGTTCCTCGGCAAGACCTTTGTGATCCTCGGTCAGCCGGGCAGCACTGCGTCTGCCGCGCTCCCGGCCGGCGCGACCGACCTCGCCGGGCGTGCGGTCAGCTGCAGCGCCGAGGAGGTCGGCGCGTATGTCTTTGCGACCGGAACGGCGCGGCTCATCGTCTCGGCGGATGCGCTGCCGGATGCGCCTGTAACCGTGCGGCTCTGGCAGGTGCGCGAGACGCGCGACAATACCATGGTCGCAACGCTCGACGCAAAGCACCGGTCATGCATCTTCACGAATCTGCCGCCGCAGACGCTCTACGCGGTCACGGTGGACGGTGCGCCGGATGTGCAGCTCACCGTGCGCAGCAGCCTCACGTTCCGGGAGGCGTTTTCCCTCATGCTGCAGGAGCTGTGAGCAGGGATAGAAACCGGACAGAAATCGGAAAGCCCCGCCGGAAAACCGGCGGGGCTTTTGGGGTGTTGCGAAAAGAAAGGGATCAGATCAGTATTTCTGCAGAGGGGCGTATTTCTCGTGCAGCGCCTCCTCGCGCTCGAGGTCGGACTCGATGCGTCTGTGGCGTGCGCGGATCTGCTCGTGGGTGTGCATATGCGGCACCTTGTACATGTGGTTCTCCTCGACAGCCTCGAACAGGTACGGACCGACGAAGGCGGGGTTCATGCCCTTGACGGTGATGTTCTTGTCGAACAGATGACGATAGTCCCAGTAGCTGTCGGTGGCGTAGAACGGGTCGCACGGGACGCTGTAGTCGGCCGGGCGGTGATCCTCGCTGTTGTGGATGTTCGTGTGCACATATTCGGGACAGAACACGCTCACACCCATCATGCTGTAGTCGGGGTCGTTCTCGGCGAGGTCGCGCACGGCCTCAGCGATGCAGACGGCGGCATGCTTGCTCGCAAGGTAGGCCGTGTTGTAGCGCAGGCCGGTGATCAGGCCGGCGATGGACGCGGTGAACAGGAAGTGGCAGGGCGTGCCCTGCTGCTTGAAGATGGGCAGCACCTCGTGCACGTAATAGGTCAGGCCGAGCACGTTCGTGTTCATGGCCCAGGCCCAGTCCTGAGGCGGATGGTTGTAGACCCAGCCGGCGGTGGCGATGCCGGCGTTGGCGAACATCAGGTCGAGCTGGCCGTACTCCTGCATGACGCGCAGGATGCTGAAGCGGACCTCTTCATACTTCGTGACGTCGGTCTTGATGGTGACGACCTTTGCCGCACCGGCCTTCTCGCAGATGGCCTTGGTCTCCTCGAGCCCCTCGGTGTTGATGTCGATGAGGGCGAGGCGCATGCCGCGCTTGGCAGCCTCTTCGGCGAAGGCGCGGCCGATGCCGGTGGCGGAGCCGGTGATGGCGGCAACTTTGTTCTTGAATTCTTTCATGTCTGGACTTCCTTTCTGTAGATCAGGATGGGATCGCGGGGCTCAGGCGAGACCCGGGAACAGGACGCACATGAGCGTGACGGCGGCAGTACCGACGGTCGTGGCGATGACGGTCGTCACGAACAGGGCGGGGTAGACCTCCTTGAGCTTCATGTGGCACATGGGCAGCAGCATGAGGATGCTGCCCGAATAGGGCATGGAATCGAGCGTAGTGGCCGCAAACGCGGACACGCGGTGGATGGTGCTGGCCGTGAGGCCGAGCGCCTGCAGCTTCGGCGCGATGATCGGCAGCGCGACGAGCTGGCCGGTGGACGAGCCGCCGGTGAGCATGCACATGAGCGCCACAACGACCCAGCAGATGAGGATCGGCGCGATGCTGATGCTCGTGATGGCGGTGATCATGGACTGGAACGCGTCCGTGTTGGTGATGACGCCGGCGAAGCCGCAGATCGCGGCGACGGTCATCGTCATGGGCACGGAGTCGACGGCGCCGCTGTTGAGCATGGCCTTGAGATCCTTGCGGCGCAGCTGCGGCCAGAACAGCACGAGGGACAGCGCGATGGAGCACAGCAGGCAGATGTTGATGTTGAGCTTCCAGATGTTGAACAGCAGGAAGAGAACGACCATCGGAATGAGGGCGACGATCAGCTTCGGCTTACTGCCTGTGCTGTCATAACGCGGGTCGAGCGGGTGGAGCTCGAAGTGCTCGCCGCGTTTGCGGGCGCGGTTGATGAGCAGGTTCATGATGACGAGGATCGCGGCGATCTCTGCCGCCGCGCCCACGAGACCGGGCACCAGCGCCACATCGGCCGCCGTGCCGAGCACGGTCATGGCGGCTACGTTCGTGACCTGCGGGCTGCCGGGGATGGTCAGCGTGAAGGTGAAGGAGCCCGCGCCCAGAATGCCGAGGATGAACTTCTTCGGGATATCGCAGCGCTCGAAAATGACCAGCGCGATCGGGTACATGAGCACGATGACGACACCGGCGATGATGCCGCCGAGGTTGAGGATGGTGCCGATGACCAGGATCACGGCCATGGCGATGAGGTTTTTGCCGGTGCTGCTCATGTTCTCCTTGAGCAGGCGGTTCATGACGGAGTCGGCGATGGTGTAGGCGGCGCCGCTCTCCGTATAGATCTTCGACTGCAGGCAGCCGAAGAGGATCATGAAGAAGAAGCCCTTGACGGCGGTGAACATACCGCTGACATAGTCGCCGACGAGACTGTCGATAAACGGCAGCGTGTTGCAGGCGATGACGACGCACGCGCCGGCAAATGTGGCCAGATAGACCGACCAGTCTTTATAGCAGAGATAGATAACGATCAGAAAACCGAGGATACAGCCGATGACGCCCAATGTTGACACCTCTTCCGATCGGGATTACACGGATTCGGCCTGCTTCTCGGCCGCATCGAGGGGCTTACGATCCACCTTCGGGATCAGGTACATGGACGCAACGGCGACGCACGAGAGCACGATGCCATAGATGAACGAGGCGGTGTAGCCGCCGGTGGAGGCAACGAGCGCGGCGCTGATGCGCGGCGTGATGAGCGTGCAGAAGATCATGTAGCCGAACAGGGCCACACCGTAGATGCCGCCGGCGTAGACCGGACCGTAGGACTTGTTGATCGTGACGGGGTAGACGCTGTTGGTGGCGCCGAAGCCGAGGCCGAGCAGCGCATAGCCGAGGTAGAACATGAACAGCGAGTGTGCGGCGATCAGGCAGATGGCGGACAGGATGCACAGCGCACCGCAGATGCCGTAGACGTGCTTGTAGCTGATCTTGTCGCACAGCGCGCCGAGGAACAGACGGCTGAGGGTGTTGGCGATGAAGTAGATCGACACGCCCAGCGTGGCCGCGCTCAGCGTGAAGCCTGCGTCGGTCATGTACACGGAGAAGCGCGGGAACATGATCATATACATCGTCGGGAAGAAGGCGGTGCACACGATCAGGTGCCAGATGGGACGGGTCTTGAGTGCGCGGCGCACGTTATAGCTCTCGAGCTGCGTCTCCGCGCTCGAGGCGGAGCCGGCAAAGCCGGCGGGCGTGTAGCCGACAGGCGCCTGACGGACGCCGAGCGCGCACACGACGCACACGACCAGGGACACGAGGCCGACGATGCGCAGCGTGGAGATGATGCCGGTGGACTGCACGAGCTTCGAGCAGATCGGCGCGAGGAAGGCGGACGAGCCGCCGGTGAAGGCCATGCACAGGCCGGAAACGAGGCCGCGCTTGTCCGGGTACCAGCCGGTGGAGACATAGGTGGCCACGGTGTAGGCAAGGCCGTTGCCGAGGCCCTGCAGGAAGCTGAAGGTCACATACAGCAGCCACGGGGCCGACTGCGGCACGAAGCTGCTGGTCAGCGTGCCGAGCGGGAACAGCACGGCGCCGAGCAGCATGGCGTTTTTTGCGCCGATCTTCGACATGAGCGTGCCGCCGATCAGGGCGCCGGGCGTCCAGCACAGCAGCATGGTCGTGCTGACGTTTGCGATGGCGTCTGCGGTCCAGTTAAAGTGCGTCGCCAGCGGGGAAACAAATACGGCCGCGGAGTTGGTCACGCCGGTGATGAGCAAAATCACCAGGCAGCGGATCAGGATTCCAAGGCGGCTGCGATCCATATTCTCGATCGTCTTTTCCATCGAGATTCTCCTTTCTATCATTGACATGGTCCTGTGCTCCGGCAGCCGGGCAGACAGCCGTCCGGAGCGCTCCGCACCGCCGTGACGGCCGGCTGCGGAGCTGCGTTCGTGTGTCCCTGCGGGATACACATCGGTTTTGTTCGGTTGTGCCCATTATATTTGCTTGACAGGAAATCGACAATGTTTGCCGTGCACAGTATCCGGTCAAAATTTTGTCATAGAGACCAATCCGCATTTTGCTCCGGAAACCGTTTTTGACGCAAAAAACCGGACCGGCAAGCTTTGCCGGTCCGGTTTTCAGGCTGCGGCCGCCGTCAGAAGGCGACGTTGTTGAGATAGCCGTCGATCAGAAAAGACAGCTGGAGCGAAAACAGCAGCTCTGTCGTCGAGAGGTCGATCCCGCAGATGGATTCGATCTGTGCGATGCGGTAGTTGACGGTGTTGCGGTGCAGAAAGAGCCGCTCGGAGGTGTGCGCCTTGTTAAAGCCGCATTTGGTGAATACGCGCAGCGTCTGGTAGAGCTCGGCGCTTTTTTCGCGGTCGTAGTGGATGAGCGTGTCAAGCGCGGGATGCCGGATGAAGGACAGCAGGCTTTTGTCCTCGACCTGATCGAGCAGCGCATAATACACGTAGTCCGAGAAAAAGAAGAGCTTCTGGTCCGAGCGCATCTGCTTGGCCAATTGCAAGGTCTGCAGCAGCATGTTATAGTGGAGTGAAAGCTGGTTGTTGGCCTGAAAACAGTTGCTGATGCCGACGATCAGCCGGTGCCCCTGCGTGTACTGCTCCAGCGCTGCGCGCTGTTCGGGCGTGATGGTGCCGCCGTCCGCCGCCGTCAGCAGCAGCACCAGATCGTTCTTGACCACCGAAAAGGCCGTCTTGCCGAAGATGGCCTGCATATCCGGAATGAGGCGGGATTTGTAGTAGGCAGGCTCCTTATAATAGACCGGCCGGATGATCGCCAGACATTTCTGCTCCGGAAAGCTCAGCTTGGCCAGCTTCATGCGGCGCTCCATGTCCACGTTCTGCGCGCCGGCGAGCATATCGGCAAAGATGTTGTTGAGCTGGGAGGCGCGGTAATCGATCCAGTTGCCGTTGTTGCTTTTGACGATGCGCTCCTTTGCCGAGCTGGACAGCAGCGGGATGATCTGCTGCTCGGCCGCGCTGAACATGCCGGTCTTGCTCACGATGATGACGTAGCCCATCATGAAATTGTCGTAGACGATGCGCGTGCACAGCAGATAGCGCTGCATGTGCTCGCAAAAGAGCGTGAAGGGCTTGTCCGAGAGGGAATACTCGTTTTTGCGCCGCCGGTCCTCGATGTACTCCATTAGAATATCGCTGCAGTATCCCTGCTCGATGCTCCGCATCCACAGCGGGTAGTCCACATAGAAGTTTTTCGTCTTGGCCACGAGCTTTCCCGTGCTGTCGATCACGACGAACAGGTCGCCGGTGACGTCGGTCATTTTGGTCAGCACCCGGTCCAGCTCCGCACCGTTGCAGAGCATATACAGTACCTGTGTATAGAGCTGCTGGTCGGACTGCTGGTAGCTCAGCAGCTCCTTTACGGTCTGAAACAGCACGGCAAATTCACCGCGATCGATCATGGCGCTGTTCGTCAGTCTGTCTGCCAGCTCCGGCGGCAGCGTGCCGTAGTACAGCAGGTTGGTCGGCAGCACGGTGTCCGGTGTCAGCTGCCCCGCGTCGGCAAAATAGAGCGTTCCGGCCTGCACATCGCTCTGACCGGAGGCTAGGATGTTGACGTCCGCCAGCTCGCAGTCGGAACGAATGTCGATGTACATGAGCATATGCGGCTGGCTGGCCGAATGCAGCTTTGTGATCAGTTCGGAAAATTTCACGGTCGTGCCTCCTCGGATATACTAAAATTGTTAAAAAAATATTTAACTCAATTATACTACACGCAGGGGTGCGGGCGCAACCGCTGCCGTTGTGCTGCGTGACAAAAAGGCAGCTGGTCGTTGTGCACGGCACACAACGGCGGTCGTTTCCGTGTCGGGCGGGATCGTTGTGCACAGCGGCGGGATTGTCTGTCCCGCACAAAATCAAGCTTTTTTTGGTGTTTCATGCATATGGAAATCCGTGAAACAGATGGTTAAAATATTTGCAAAGGCACGGATGCGGCGGCAGAATCCGCATCCCCTGTCGTTCCTGCACAAGCAGACAGCATCGGTTTCGGAATCCTCCAAAGAAAGAGAAGAAACGCCTCATGAAGTACGAAAAACTGTTTCAGCCCGGAAAGATCGGGAACCTTGAGCTGCGCAACCGCGTCGTTATGACGGCCATGGGCGCGCTCATGGGTGACTGGAACGGCTGCACCACGCCGGAGCAGATCCGTTTCTATGAGGATCGCGCCAAGGGCGGCTGCGGCCTCATCATTCCGGAATTCACCTCCGTGGACGCCGACAGCGGCCACTGCAACCCCATCCAGCTCGGCATCTATGACAGCCGGCAGATCAAGAGCTTCCAGCTCATCTGCGAGGCGGTGCATCGCCACGGCGCGAAGATCTTCATCCAGCTGCATCACGGCGGCCGCGAGGCGCCCCCGGCCTGCAACGGCGGCCGTCAGGCCATGGCTCCGAGTGTGGAGCTCAACTCCGTCGTCGGCCGCGCGACCATTCTGCCGCGCGAGATGACCATTGAGGACATTGACAATCTGGTCGAGAAGTACGTGCAGGCGGCGGTCAACTCCGAGCTGGCCGGTGCCGACGGTGTCGAGGTCCACGCGGCGCACGGCTATCTCGTGCAGCAGTTTTTGAGCCCTTACACCAACAAGCGCACCGACGAATACGGCGGAAGCATGGAAAACCGCTGCCGCTTCCTCGTGCGCATCCTCACCGGCATCCGCGCTGCTGTCAGCCGTGATTTCGTCGTCGGCGCGCGCATCAACGGCAATGACTTCGTCGAGGGCGGCAACGATCTCGCCGCCTGCACCGAGATCGCCAAATACCTCGAGCCGTATGTGGATTACTTCAATGTGTCCTGCGGCGTGTATGCCAGCGCACCGACCATGATCGAGCCGTGCTACAGCCCCGAGGGTTGGAGAAAGAACCTGGCCAAGACCATCAAGGCCGCTGTGCACGTGCCTGTCATCGCCGTCAACACCATCAAGCACCCCGAGACGGCCGAGCGCTTCCTGCAGGAGGGCGTGAGTGACTTTGTCGGCATGTCCCGCATGCAGCTGGCCGATCCCGAGGTGGTCAAAAAGGCTATGGCCGGCCGTGAGGATCTCATCCGCAAGTGCCTTGGCTGCATGAACTGCAACAAGTCCGTCGTTGCGGGCAAGAACCTGCACTGCGCCATCAACCCCGTCACCGGCCGCGCCACGGTCTACGGCGACGAGAACCTGGTCAAGACCGGCGCCGGCCGCACGGTCGCGGTCGTTGGCGGCGGCCCCGGCGGTATGCAGGCTGCGCTCCTGCTGAAAAAGCGCGGCTATTACCCGGTCATTTTCGAGAGCCGTGACCATCTCGGCGGCAGCGCCGTGCTGGCCTCGAAAGCGCCGTGCAAGGGTATGGTGGCCGAGCTCATCGAGACCATGAAGGCCGAGATGAAGGAGTACCACATCGAGGTGCGCCTGAACACGCCCGCCACGGTCGAGACGCTGCGCGCGCTCGATCCCTACGGCGTCGTCGTCGCCTGCGGCGGCGATCAGATCGTGCCGAACATTCCCGGTGTGGACCGCAGCAACGTTTACTATATCGAGGATGTGCTTTTGCGCCGTGTCTCCTTCGAGGGCAAGAACATCGCCGTCATCGGCGGCGGCCATGTCGGCCTTGAGGTCGCGCACTTCCTGTGCGACAACAACAAGGTCACGGTCGTTGAGATGCAGAAGGAGGTCGGTGTCACGATCTACCGCACGGCGCGCTACAAGCTGTTGTCCCTGCTCGCCGAGAGCGGTGTGGAGGTCCTGACCGAGCACGCCATTGCCGGCGTGACCGACGGCGCGGTCGAGCTCAGGAAGACCGACACCGGCGAGGTCGTCACCCGCCCGGCCGATATCGTCATCATGGCGCTCGGCAATCGCCCCGACAAGAGCTACGAGCAGCAGCTCAAGGATGCGTTCGACAAGGTCGTCTTTGTCGGCGACGCCAACAAGGGCGGAACGATGGCCGATGCCACGCTCAGCGCCTACGAAAACTGCTGGTTCTTCTAAACCATATTGAATTTTTTATAAAAGGAAGGCTTTATTATGAAAAACAATCTGTTTGATCTTTCCGGCCAGGTTGCGTTCTGCTGCGGCGGTTCCTCCGGTCTCGGCCTTCAGTTCGCCAAGGCGATGGCCAACGCGGGCGCAGACATCGCGCTCGTCGCCCGCCGCACCGACCGTCTGGATGAAAACGCCAAGGAGATCGAGGCGGAATACGGCGTCAAGGTCTATCCGCATTACATGGATCTGCAGGATTCCAAGAGCATCACGGACTGCGTCAGCGACGTCGTCGCGCATTTTGGCAAGATCGACATTCTGGTCAATGCCGCCGGTATCCCGGGCGGCGGTGACCCGGCCACGCTCACGGACGAGTACTGGCTCAACGTCATCAACACCGACCTCAACGGGCAGTTCTTCACCTGCCGCGAGGTCGTGCGCCAGTCCATGAAGCCCAATCAGTACGGCCGTATCATCATGGTCTCGTCCATCCACGGCGTCTGCGGCCGCAAGGGCGTGGACACGGCGCCGTATGCGGCGGCCAAGGGCGGCATCGTCAACCTGACGCGCTCGCTCGGCAACTCCTGGGCGCGCGACGGCATCACCGTCAACTGCATCTGCCCGGGCTACTTCCCGACGGAAATGACCGCGGCCTACATCGACGCGCCCTTCTTCAATCAGGCGCACCTCGAGTGCTGCCCCATGGAGCGCCACGGCAAGACCGGCGAAATGGACGGCCTGTGCACCTACTTTGCCTCCCCGGCCTGCAGCTACACTACCGGCCAGATCGTGTGCGTGGACGGCGGCTGGAGCGCCATCTGATCTCCGCCTGATCCGGCTTTCGCCGCGGCGCATAGCGGCGAAGCCGTTCCTCTCCGCGTCGGGCGGCTGTGTATGCCCGGCCGCCCGGCGCGTCATGTTTCCCGTATCACCATGCGTATTTCTTCCTTTCATTCCCCCCACTCCATGGCATACGCCCCTTCTTTTTCTTCGCGCGGCAGCAGTTTTTGCTGCCGCGCAAGGCGTTTTGGGCATTGCGTGCGCGCTTGCGCTGCGCGGCGATTTGTGCTATCCTGCGCGTGAGGTGATACGATGAAAATTCTCATGATCAACGGCAGCCCGCACCCGCGCGGCTGCACATACACCGCCCTGCACGAAATGGAGCAGGTGCTTCAGGCGGCGGGGGTCGAGACGCAGATTCTGACCGTCGGCGCAGAGCAGGCCGGTGGCTGCACCGCCTGCGGTGGATGCAATGCGACCGGGCACTGCGTGCGCGGCGGCCTGGTGAACGACGCCATTGACGCGATGGGGACGGCGGATGCGCTCGTGCTCGCGTCCCCGGTGCACTATGCCGGGATCTCCGGCGCGATGTCGGCCTTTTGCGACCGGCTGTTTTATGCCTCCGACGGCTGGGCAAACAAGCCCTGCGCGTGTGTCGTCTCGGCGCGCCGCGCGGGCACGACGGCGGCGCTCGATCAGCTGGTCAAGTACCCGATGATCTCGAACATGCCGGTCGTCTCCTCGCAGTACTGGCCGATGGTGCACGGTGCGTGCCCGGAGGACGCCGCGCAGGATGCGGAAGGGCTGCAGACCATGCGCCAGCTCGCGCGCAACCTGCTCTGGATGGTGCGGTGCATCGCCGCCGGTGACGCGGCGGGCGTTGCGCGCCCGGAGACGGAAGCGCGCACATTCACCAATTTCATCCGCTGATTTCCGGCAGTATGACAAAAGACCAGCCGCCGCAGGAAATGCCTGCGGCGGCTGGTCTCGTATTTGGGGAAGTGTGCTCAGCTGTGCTTTTTCACCCGGCGCTTGCCGGTCATGTGCTCCACGGTCAGGCACAGCACGGTCGTGCGCGGGATGACCGCCGTGGAAAACGGGAAGTCCGGCGCGCGGTACTGCGCCAGGAGCACACGCAGCGCGTGCTCCTTGCCGCTGTCCGGCACGACGGCAATGCGCCCCTGACCGATGACGCTCTCATACGTCATGGTGCAGTTGCCGTGCTCGTCGTCGAGGATGAGACCGTGGCCGCGGTCCATCTCAAACGATGCGTTCGGGTTTCTGGCGATGAGGTCATACTTCGTGCCGGTATCCGCACCGTGAAAGTACAGCCGGACGGTCCCGCCGTCGACCTCAAGGCCGAAGTTCAGCGGCAGGATGTAGGGATACGGCTCGTCGTGCAATGCGAGGCGGCACACGTCGCACCCGCGCATGACGGAGATGAGCTCGTCAAAATCTGTGATCTCGCGATCTGCTCTGCGCATGAAAATGCTCCTTTCCGATTAGCCGATGGGCGCGCCGAGACGCGCCAGCACGTCCTGAAAATAGTCCGGCAGCGGGCAGGTGAACGTCACGAGCTCGCCCGTGCGCGGGTGCACGAAGCGCAGCGCGCGCGCGTGCAGGCACTGTCCGCTCAGCCCCTTTTCCGGCCGCTTACGCCCGTAGACAAGGTCGCCGAGCAGGGGATGGCCGATGTGCGCCATGTGCACGCGGATCTGGTGTGTGCGGCCGGTCTCAAGCTCGCAGCGGATGTGCGTGTAGCCGTTGTAGCGCGCGATGACCGACCAGTGCGTGACGGCGCGGCGGGCGTTTTTTTGCGTCACGGCCATGCGCTTGCGATCGGTCGGGTGGCGGCCGATGGGCGCGTCCACCGTGCCGGCATCGTCGCGCAGATTGCCGCAGACGACGGCCTCATATGTGCGCGCCATCGTGTGGTCGGCCAGCTGCGCCGAGAGCGCCAGGTGCGCGAAGTCGTTTTTCGCCGCGACGAGCAGCCCCGACGTGTCCTTGTCGATGCGGTGCACGATGCCCGGCCGCCGCTCGCCGCCGACGCCGGAGAGACTCTCCCCGCAGTGGGCGAGCAGAGCGTTGACGAGCGTGCCGTCCTCGTGGCCGGGCGCGGGGTGCACGACCATGCCGCGCGGCTTGTTGACGACGATGAGATCCGCATCCTCGTACACCACGTCCAGCGGCAGATCCTGCGCCACGAGCTCAGACGGCGCGGCATCCGGCAGCGTCACGACAAACGTGTCGCCGGGGACGGTTTTGTAGTTTTTCTTCACGGGCGCGCCGTCTTTTGTCACCGCGCCCTGCGCGAGCAGCCGCTGGGCGGCGCTGCGCGTGAGCCCGGGCAAAGAGCGCGCGAGGAGAGCGTCGATCCGCTCGGCGCTCTCCTGTGTTTGAATCGTTCGTTGTTCCATTAGAAATCCGAAAACTCCGCCAAAATGTCGTCGAGTGAGTACGCTGCGCTGTCGGCACTGCCGTCCGTGGCATCGTCCGGCTTGGGCGTTTCCGGCTCGGCGGGCGCAGCGGGCGCGCTGTTGAGATAGGCCAGCAGCGGATCTGCCGCCTCGGCCGCAGGCTGCGCCGCCGGTTTCGGGGCGGGCGCCGCCGGTTTGGGCTGCGCGGGGGCTGCCGGTTTGGGAGCCGGGGCTGCCGCTTCGGGCGCGGCGGGTGTCACCGGCTGCGCGGCAACGGGCGCGCGATCCCACGCGGCGAAGAGATCATCCTTCGCCGGAGCGGTCTCCGGCGCGGCGGCAGCAGGGGCGGCGCTCGGTGTGGGCTTCGCGCTCGCTTTGGGTGCGGCGGAGGGCCTGCGCCTTGCGGGCAGGTGCAGCCTGCGCGCCTTGGGTGCGTCGGGCGCTGCCCCGGTGCGCTGCCTGCGCGCGGTCTTCGGCGCGGCGTCATCCGCACCGGCGTCCCCGCGGTAGAAGATCACGTGCAGGCACAGCGTGATGCCGGCCACGACGATGAACACGTCCGCCAGATTGAACACGGCAAAGCGCACGAAGAGGAAGTTGAACATGTCCACGACGTAGCCGCTGAGGATGCGGTCGATGCAGTTGCCGACCGCACCGGCGAGCACCAGCACGACCGACCAGCGGCCGACCTTGCCGTGCACGACGTTGCGCCGCAGGCAGAACACCGCGATGGCGGCGAACACGAGCGTGAAGATGATGAAGATCCAGTGCGGCGCGTGCTCGAGCATGCTGAACGCAGCGCCGTTGTTGTGGATGTTCGTCAGCTCCAGCACGCCCGGAATGAGCGTGACGTGCCCGGTGTCGAGCGCGATGTTGACGGTGACCCAGTATTTGAGCCCTTGGTCAGCGATGAGGATCAGGATGGCTACGATGGCATACCACATAGCGGTTCCTCGCTTTCGGATCAGGATTTTGGGAGCGGGTGATTACTCCGCCTGCTGCGCGGCCACGACCGCGGCGCAGCGCGGGCACAGTCCGGTCTCGGGGTCGGCCTGCTCGGAGTGCATCCAGCAGCGCGGGCATTTGGTGCCGGGCGCGTTGCGCACGGAGATGTGCAGACCGGGGAAGTTCGTGCCGGTGCCGGTGACGGCATCGGCCGGCACGTCGCCGCCGATGAGCGCCTGCGATACGATCAGCAGCTCCGGCAGGTTCATGCTCTGCACGTCGTCGAGCGCGGCCTTGGCGGCGTCATCGTCGGCGCGCAGCGTCACGGCTGCCTCGAGCGGCTTGCCGATGCGCTTTTCGGCGCGGGCGGCCTCGAGCACACCGTTGACGTCCGTGCGGACGCGGATGAGCTGATCCCACTTGGCAAGCTCGCTCTCGCTGAGCGCGTAGGCATCGAACGGCTGGTTCATGACGTTGAGCAGCACGTTGCGCGCATCGTCCTCGGCGCGGTGCGGCATGGCCTGCCAGATCTCGTCGCAGGTGAAGGCAAGGATCGGCGCGAACATCTTCGTCATGCTGTCGAGGATGAGGAACAGCGCCGTCTGCGCGCTGCGGCGCTCGAGTCCGTTGCGCTCGTCGCAGTAGAGGCGGTCCTTGATGATGTCGAGGTAGAAGCTCGAGAGCTCCACGACGCAGAAGTCGTTGATCGCGTGCGAGACCACGTGGAACTCGTAGTTGTCGTATGCCTTGGCCACGCGGCGGATGAGGTCGTTGAGCTTCGTGATCGCCCAGCGGTCGAGCGGGAGCATATCCTCCGGCGCGACGAGGTGCGCGGCGTCAAAGCCGTCGAGGTTGCCGAGGCAGTAGCGCGCGGTGTTGCGGAACTTGAGGTAGTTTTGCGTCAGCTGCTTGAAGATCTCCTTGGAGCAGCGCATATCGGCGTGGTAGTCGGCGCTGCCCGCCCAGAGACGCAGCATATCGGCGCCGAACTCGTTGATGATCTCGGCCGGGTCCATGCCGTTGCCGAGGGATTTGTGCATGGCGCGGCCCTCGCCGTCGACCGTCCAGCCGTGGGTCAGGCACTCGCGGTACGGAGCGCCCTTGCCGAGCGCGCCGACGGCCACGAGCAGCGACGACTGGAACCAGCCGCGGTACTGGTCGCCGCCCTCGATATACATATCTGCCGGCCAGAAGCCCTGGTCGCGCTGCATGGCGGCGACGTGGGTAGAGCCGGAGTCGAACCAACCGTCAAGGGTATCGGTCTCCTGGGTGAAGTGCTTGCCGCCGCAGTGCGGGCAGGTGAAGCCTTCGGGCAGGATGTCGGCCGCCGGGCGGTCGAACCATGCGTTGCTGCCCTCGCGCTCAAACAGCTGCGCGACGGCCTCGATGCTCTCCTCGGTGCAGACGGGCTTGTGGCAGTCGTCGCAGTAGAACACCGGGATCGGCAGACCCCAGCGGCGCTGACGGGAGATGCACCAGTCGGCGCGCTCGCGGATCATGGCGGCCATGCGCTCCTTGCCCCACACGGGCAGCCAGCGCACGTTCTCGCACGCGGCGACCGCGTCCTCCTTGAAGGAGTCCACGGAGCAGAACCACTGCGGCGTGGCGCGGAAGATGATCGGGCTCTTGCAGCGCCAGCAGTGCGGATAGCTGTGCACGATGTCCTCGGATGCGAAGAGCGAGCCGGCCTCCTTCATGTCTGCGAGGATGATGGGGTTGGATTCCTCCGTGCTCAGTCCCGCATACTTGCCGGCGTAGTCGGTGTGGCGGCCCTGATCGTCCACGGGCACGACCATGTCCATGCCGTAGCGCTTGCAGGTCTGATAGTCGTCCGCGCCGAAGCCGGGCGCGGTGTGCACGCAGCCGGTGCCGGAGTCCATGGTGACGTAATCGGCGAGCACCAGACGCGAGGTCTTGGGCAGGAAGGGATGGTCGGCGAGCATATTCTCAAAGAATTCGCCCGGGTGCTGCTCGAGCACCTCGTAGCTGTCAAAGCCGCCGATGTGCATGACCTTCTCGGTCAGCGCGTCGGCCATGACGTACACCTCGCCGTTGGGCGCCTGGACGAGGTTGTACAGCTCGCGCGGGTTGAGCGCGATGGCGAGGTTGCCGGGCAGGGTCCAGATCGTGGTCGTCCAGATGACGAAATAAAGCTTGCTGTGGTCGACGTTCGGCAGTTTGCCAAGGTCGTCGTGCATCGGGAACTTCACGTACACGGTCGTGCACGGATCGTCCTGATACTCGATCTCCGCCTCGGCGAGGGCGGTCTCGTCGTGGGCGCACCAGTACACCGGCTTGAGCCCCTTGTAGATGTGGCCGTTGCGGTACATCTTGCCGAACACGCGCACCTCTTCGGCCTCAAAGCCCTTGTTCATGGTCTTGTAGGGGTGCTCCCAGTCGGCGACGACGCCCATGCGCTTGAAGCCGTCCATCTGGCGGTCGATGTATTTCTGCGCATAATCATGGCAGGCGCTGCGGAAGTCGGCGATGCTCATGGCCTTGTGGTTGAGCTTCTGCTCCTTGATGATGGCGCTCTCGATGGGCATGCCGTGGTTGTCCCAGCCGGGGATGTAGGGCGTGTAGTAGCCGCGCATGGCGTAGGAGCGGACGATGAAGTCCTTGAGCGCCTTGTTGAGCGCGTGGCCCATGTGGATGTTGCCGTTGGAGAACGGAGGGCCGTCGTGCAGGCTGAAGCGCGGCTTGCCGTCGTTCTTTTTGAGCATCTCGTTATACAGATCCATATCGTTCCAGCGGCGGAGCATATCGGGCTCACGCTTGGCGAGGCCGGCGCGCATGGGAAAGTCTGTTTTCGGCAGGTTGATCGTGGCGTTGAAATCGTTCTTGGACATGGTAAAAATCGTTCTCCTCTCAGAGTAGTTTTCCGTTAAAATTGTGCAGGGCGGTACGGCACCGGCCGTCCCGCCCTGGTTGATTGCTGTTCACTCAGCTGTTGTGCAGAAAGTGATAGAGCTGCGTGGCGTCATCTGCTGCACTGTCGGCCGCGGCATCGTCAGCTTCCACGGGCTGCGCCTCCACGGGGGCGGCGGACACGGTTTCTGCTGCATACACGGGCTCTGCCTGCACAGGCTGCTCGGCGGCCGGAGCTTCCGGCTGCGCGGCAGGCACAGGCTCGGCCGGCGCGGCGGGCGCAGGCTCGGCAGGTGCGGCGCTCGCGGT
>ERZ833515.1264-NODE-1264-length-18045-cov-3.878432_pt1 | contig 18045 bp, 14 predicted proteins | sample MGYA00519949_ERZ833515 | MGnify/ENA primary metagenome ERZ833515 (study PRJEB31850, sample SAMEA3708741) | human gut metagenome | biome: human gut; feature: human-associated habitat; material: faeces | place: China | collected 2014 ...
TATTTGTAAGCGTGATATAATTGCCCTGCAAAAAAGACAACCGGGAATCATCATCCTTAAAATAAAGTGTCTCTCTCATCCCCGGCGGCATCTGATCAATAAAACAGAACATGCATTTATTGGTACAGGAACGATAATCGCTCATAAGACCGTTTTCAAACTCCATCCCAAGATCATCATCATAATCCTTCTCGATCTCAAGCAGCCATTCTTCTCCATATGATTTACGGATCAACACCTCTATATATTCATCTTTGATCATATAACGATAATCAAATACATCTTTTATTTCTTTATCGTTGATTGCAAGCAGATAATCACCCGGTTCTATTTCCATCTCTTCTGCAATGGAGCCCGGATAGACTACCGTAATTAAATGTTCTATTTTCTTCACAGTTATTCCTCATCATTTTCTAATGTATCTTCCCCATTATACCATTGCAAAATAAAAAAGAAAGATGATAAATATGCAAAAACGATGCTTTTTTGAGAATTTTTGTATGCTTCTATGGCGTATCCTTCTGTACATAAACAAAAGACAAAGGAGCCAACATCATGTTGCATATATTTGGAACTGTAATTAAGAAAAAGAAGGTCATAATTCTGGGGATCATCTATATACTGTTACTGATACTTGTAATCCTTGCAGGAAAGGCAAAAAAAATGAAACTTCAGGAACAGGTCTCCCAGTCAGACTCCAGGCCCATCACAACAGAACAGGTTTCTGTCTCCGAAGATTCCACCGAGAAAACCAAAGCATCCTCCGGCAGCTATTCTTCCTTTGATACTGCATCCGTTTTACAAACGCTTGCCTCCGCAACAGAAGCAAAAAACAACGGGCTGCTGACACTGGTCAATATGTCTCATACCCTGCCAGCCGACTGGACCGTTGATCTGGTCGAACTGCGAAACGATCAGTCGATCGACCGCCGTGCTTATGACGGGCTTCAAAAAATGATGGACGATGCAAGAGCCGAAGGTCTTGACCCTCTGATCTGCTCTTCCTACCGTACAAATGAAACACAGGAACGGCTCTATACAAATAAAAAGAATTCTTATCTGGAGCAGGGTTACAGCGAAGATGATGCTACAGCCCTTGCTGCTACCTGGGTTGCCTATCCCGGTACCAGCGAACACCAGCTCGGCCTTACCGTTGATATCTGTTCCATTGGCAACCAGGAGCTGGATTCCTCCCAGGAAGATACCGCCACCCAGCAATGGCTGATGGCAAACTGTTATAAATACGGCTTCATCCTACGTTATCCGGCAGATAAATCCGATATAACAGAAATCTCTTATGAACCCTGGCATTACCGCTATGTTGGTGTTGAAGCTGCTACAGAAATGTACCAGAAGCATCTTTGTTTAGAGGAATATCTGGAACAGCATACCAATTAAAAAAGCAGTTCAGTCTCCGGTGATCTGTTCTTCACCATCCAGACTGGACTGCTTTTTATTTATATTCTTATTCTGCCGGAATAAATGGAAGGTCGATCGGTTGATCTGCTTTTGTGGATGGATCCGTTGTAGCTTCTGTCGTAGCCTCCGTTGTCTTCTCTTCCGTCGTTTTCTCTTCCGTTGTACGCTCTTCTGTCGTCTTTTCTTCCGTTGACGGCTCTTCGGTTACGATCGGCTTCTGTTCCTCGGTCGTTACAACCGGAAGTTCATCTTCGGTTCCCGCTGCCGTTGTTACCTCATACGTCGTAGAGGCTTCCGTAGAGTAAGATGTGTGTGAATCATAGGTATTATATTCCGATGTTACTTCTATTTCTTCTTCATTCTCGGAATCGTCATTAATATTTGTAGTTGGCAAAGGCTCTTCTGTAACAATATTTACTTTCTTCTCCTCAGTAGAACTCTCTTCCTGTTGCGTCTCCTGCTTTGCCTTTTCATATTTTGCTTTATTTGTCTGAAAGAACACACCAAAGAAGGTATATTCACATATGATAAGTACAGCAAGCACTGCAACTATGATCTTCAGTATATTATCCTTCCTCCAGAACCGTTTCTTTGCAGGAACTTCATCCGTTTCCGGAACATCTGTCTGATGTGTCTCTTCCGGCTCGGTTTCATCTATATCTTCTGTCTCTATGATCTCACTTACTTCATCTATATCTTCTGTTTCAAATATTTCTGAGTTATCCGTATGAATCTTTTTATCCATATGTACCTCCGACTATTATTATCCATTCTGGCACATTTTATACATGCCCTTTACCTGTTGGTTACAAACACGTCTTATAGTATAATACACCGCACAAAATCTGTAAAATCATTTTACGAAAAATTATAAATCTTTTACATTTTTGTTACATTTACAGTGTCAGGTCCGGAGCGAATCAAAGGTATTATACACATTCAGGATTCCATAGCCCCACTCCGGGTTCGGATATTCCCTTGCAAACAGATATCCCTCTGTATCGTTCATGACATATGAAAACGGACTTCCTGCCGTTCCCGGACGAACTGCTCCCCGAATAAAATAATTACGGATCTGATTTCCATTTACAAACCGTGCCAGATCCCGGTCTCTTGCCCATTGCAGGATTAATGCCGCACACCCGGCACAATGCGCTGCTGCAACAGAAGTACCTGTTTTCCTGACAAATGTTCCTGCTCTGCCCGGACCATATACATCAACACCCGGAGCAACAAAATCCGGCTTGATATCATCTGCCGCCGTATATCCCCTGCTTCCATCCAGAAACAGTGTATCCGAATAATGATCATATGCCCCCACTCCCATCGGAACTACTCCTGTAGCCGGATTCACAAGCGTTGTTTCAGGCGTTGGTCTTATAAACCGGGTATCCGGGGAAAGAAATGCCGTGATCGGCAGCCATGCATGAAAGGTCTTCTCGGTATCACCGCTTCCATATACCCGGATCCGCCACAGACCATTTGGCGGATCAAAAAAGCGCATCATGATCAGTTCTTCTCCCGACTGATCCTCCACAAGAAAATAATCGATATATATGATCCCACCACCAAAAACCGGACGTATGACTTCACTTTTATCAAAGCGGGGAGTAATCTGACTTACAAACTCCCCACCCGGAATCTCAAATGCCACAGAATATGTATTGGGAACCGCTCCCCAGATTTCAAGTGTAAAGCTGTTATTTCCCGTAACATTAATCTCCATTTCCGTATAAGTGCTTCCCCCTTCGATCCTGCCTCTGAAATGATGCCCCGCAATTCCCTCATTTCCTGCCGGAACGGACACAGCGACTCCGGTCATGATACCAACATTTGAAAGCAGTGCTTCTAATGCAGAAGAACCAGTATGGCTCCCACTGTTCGAACCAACTCCAATCAGGATCGATATATTTTTCCGAAGTCTGCTTGCCTGTCTCCGCAGAAATGCTACCCCCATCATAATATCATTTTCCTGATATGCTTCTACGTCCTCCGGCACACCATATAATCCTCGCAGATTATTCTTTGCCTGCTTTAATTTTACAATCACATATTCTGCTTCCGGCGCCACTCCTGTGAAATCAGCTGTCCGTTTTCCTGCTGCAATCCCTGCAAGAAAGGTTCCATGTCCATTTGCATCTGTCAGGATATCCGCTTCATTTCGTATGGCTTCATTAATATCCTCCTGCTGATATACCGTTCCATATCCGGGATTTTCTTCCTGATCTGACGGTCCCGGCACGGACTGATCCCATGCTGCAATAATTCTTGTATTTCCGGCAACATCCAGAAACAGATCATTCCGAATATCAATCCCGGTATCGATAATTCCGATCAGAATTCCCTTTCCGGTAAGTCCAAGGATCGATTCCTGCTGTATATTCACAGCTCCGACTGCTTCTACACTACTGGTATCCATCAGCCCATACAATTTGGGGAAAAGTGTATATTCCAGTCTGGAAAAGATCTGCATATAATCCTCCGGCTTCTCCCTGTATAAAACAGCAAACCGCTCATCAATAAAGAGCAGGCAGCCGTTTTCTCTGTAAATATCCAAAACAGCTTCCCGCTCTTCGTTGTATTCAATCAGATAGTCTGCATAATCTTCCCTGTACGCTACATTTTCACATTCCATTTCGATTCCCATCGTATGCTTTTCGTATACAGTCTATTCCGTCTGATTTCTTTCTATACCTTTTTTTGCACCTGTTATATGATCGGCCCCTGCAGCTTCTTATCCACTTGTTCCTTCAGTATATCAAACTGACATGGACCTGTTTCCAGAATAATCGTGTTAAATGTTTTCAGGTCAAAGTCATCTCCCATTTTCTCTTCTGCATAATCCCGCAGTTCTTTCATTTCATAATATCCGGTCGAATAACTCTGATATACTGCCGGATCTCCGACCATTGTCGTGTACAGCTCCTGTGCAGCACTGCCATCCATTCCATTCTTTGTCAGATAATCGGCTGTATCCTGCAACGTCCATCCCTCATAATTGATTCCCAGATCCACTCTTCCCATCATAAGATAACTCATCTCATCATTCAACTGATAAAGGGCTGCAATGGTGTCTCCATATTCCGGTTCCTCATACTCATAGTAATATAAAGAATCATAACATGCATACATCGCCCATCCTTCTTTATATCCTAAGAAGTTCATCAAAGTCCGGACCGGCTCCGGATCCGTTGACATATAATAAGCATTTTGCAGCATATGACCCGGATATCCCTCATGTGCCAGTGTCGTCCACATGCCATCCGTATGCAGACCATTCACCCGGATCAGATTATTATCCGGATCATCGATTGCCGGCGCCATATAATAAGCCAGTACATCATCCATGATCGTTTCGAGGTTCTTATCCAGCGCCTCTGCCTTATAGTTTATCGTTCCTGCATCCGGATAATGCTCTGATGCCGTTTCCATCATTTTATCGACCATTTCCGAAGCTGTCATCTGATCGGTTTCCGCAAACATTGAATCATAATTGGAAGCAAAATATTCATATGCCGCCTGATTTCCCAAATAATACTGATATAACGATACCATGAGTTTTTGAAGCTCTGTATCCAGCATATCGATTACCTCTTCCGGCGACTTGGCTGTTCCTGCAAAATTTTTCAGCAGATATTCATAATATTCCTTGCCACCATCATAGTTGCAGATACCACCATCATTGGTTCCGGTTCCCTTCAGACCGGAAAGCACCGCTGCAACATTCTCAAATGCCGGAAGCAGGGAATTCTCAACTGCCTGCTTATTAGCCTCCTTGTATTCTGCCTTTTCCTCATCCGTCAGAAAATCAAGTGCGTCAATATTATCATTAAATGTTGTTACCATAAAATGATTTTCTTTATCTGCAACAAAATCCTTGCACTGACTGATGACTTTATCGCAGACTGCATCACTCATAAAATAACCTTTTTCTGACTTTTCCTGTTCAAAATCCAGATACTCTGCAAAATAATCCGGAATCTGACCAAGCAGTTCAATATAACGTTCCACATCTCCCTTATCATCAAATCGGTAATCTGTGAAATTCGTTGCAATATTGGCCTGAAGTCCACGCATCGGGGAAAACGGCTCATACAGATATACATTATCAAAAATTCCCGCAGACACTTCAAAATACTCATCCAGCACATCATAGGTCAGCTTCTGATCCTCTGTCAGGCAGGAACGGTCAATAGCATCCAGCTTCTTTACCCAGCCTTCAAACTCTTCCTTATCCTGTCCGATCTCCTCTGCTGTCATTCCCGGGTCTCCCAGTGTGACCTCCGGTTCTTCCAGACCGTAATCCGCACCATCCTTGATCGTATAATTATACGTCAACGTGTCGTCCGTAACAACATCCTTAAAATAATCATCCAGATACTGTTCAAATTCCTGCTGCTCCTTCAGCGCATCCTCGGAGAAAGACTCCTGCGCCCTCTCTGTATTTTCAGTTGTATCGTTTTTGTCATTCAGATGTCTGCGCTCTCCCTGCGTCTCTCCACAGGCAGATAATCCAACCGCAAGAGAAATGCAGATAGCTGCAGCCATTACATTTTTACAGGTTCGTAATAATCTCTTTTTAAACATGCCCTGCTCCTTTTCGCTTTTTTTCATAGTATCACAGGATTCTGCGACCATCAAGGACTACCTTGATACAAGACTGCGGTATCAGCATCGGAAGAGTCCCTGATCATCTTTCTGCAATACATCTGTATTTTTCTTTTATCTTACCCAGAGATAACCATTTACATACTGGTGCCGCTGCAATACAACACATTCAAAAATTCCGGTAATGTTCCATTTCTGCTCTGCAATACCATCTCACGATCTAAAAATTATGATCCAATATAATAAAGGCTTAAAGACCGTATATTTTCTGTATACAATCTTTAAACCTTATTAATTACAGTATTTTTTCTTATTGCATCAATTATTATGATTGTTTTGTCGCACAGGCTTCGATCTGCATCGGCTCTACACCACGAAGCTCGATGATCGGATTGCCCTTGCCATTTACATAATCTCCGGTTATGATCACCCTGCCAATGCTATCATCTCTTGGGATCTGATACATGATATCCAGCATGAATTCCTCAATGATCGCCCGAAGCGCTCTTGCTCCTGTATTCTTTTCAAGTGCTTTTTCTGCGATCGCTTCATATGCAGAATCATCAAACTGAAGATCTACCTCATCCAGTGCCAGCAGCTTCTTATACTGTTTCAGGATTGCATTCTTCGGTTCCTTTAAGATCTTGATATACATATCCTTATCTAACGCATCCAATGTGAATAAGACAGGCAGTCTTCCAAGAAATTCCGGTATCATACCGAATTCCCTGAGATCCTCGTTGGTCACCTTCTTTAAGATATTCGGATCCTTGTCGTATTTGTCCTTCAGATCTGCGCGGAAACCGATCGAGGACTGTTTATTCAATCTTGCTTTAATGATATCTTCGATTGCCGGGAATGCCCCGCCACAAATAAATAAAATATTCTTTGTATTGACCGTTGTCATAGGAACCATTGCATTCTTGCTTCCGGAACCAACCGGAACCTCAACATCTGCGCCCTCCAACAGCTTTAACAAGCCCTGCTGAACGGATTCTCCACTCACATCACGGCTGTTGCTGTTCTGCTTCTTTGCGATCTTATCGATCTCATCGATAAATACGATTCCCTTTTCTGCTTTTTCAACATCATTATCAGCGGCTGCCAACAGCTTTGACAATACGCTTTCTACGTCATCACCGATATAACCGGCTTCCGTAAGTGTGGTCGCATCTGTGATCGCAAGCGGTACATTCAACAGCTTTGCGATCGTTTTTACAATATAAGTCTTACCACAGCCTGTCGGCCCTACCATCAGCATATTGGATTTCTCAATCTCGATATCATCCATGGAATCTGTCAGTACACGCTTATAATGGTTATATACTGCAACAGACATTACCTTCTTGGCATATTCCTGACCGATCACATATTCATCTAACATTGCTTTGATCTTATGCGGTGCAGGGATCGTTGCAAGTGTCATTTCCTGCTCTTTTTTCTTCGGCTTTGCCGCTTTCTTCTTCACCTTCTGTTTATCCGGTATATCATTCATTCCCATCAGTCTGCTCATGTCAATATTTCCCATATTGGAAAGATTGGAGAGATCCAGGAACTGCATTCCGCCAAATCCGCCCTGATTCAGATTATCAAAGGTCTTCTGCATACAGTCTGCACAGATATGTATATTGCCCGGCATATCGATCAGCTTTCCGGCAACACTTTCCGGTCTTCTGCAGAGATAACAATATTTCTCGTATTCGTCCTCATGCTTGTCTTCTGTTTTATGATCATCAGTCACCGTCTGACTGGTCAGTTCTTTATTTTCATCATCATTTCTATAATCAGACATTTTCATCCTCCATACTTTTGTTTCCTGTCTAAAACAGCTATCTATATTAAATGATATAACTCTGCTACATGATACCACAGATTCCACCCATATGAAAACAGTATTATTTCTGGTAAAACGGTTAAATTTTTCTAAATAATTTTCTTATTGCCACCCTCGATTAATTAAATTAAGTACAGCTACTCTCATTCCTCCCTGTTTTCCTGTTCTTTCTTCAGATAATATACAAAATCTCCCATTCTGTTCCACTTGTAGAAATGAAACCGAGAATATGGTATCATATCTTTAGTTATATATGTATAGAATGGAGGGTTATACATGAAGAAATTATCAATTATTGTCCGTTCTGAAAAACTGGATGATGTAAAAGCCATTCTGGACGAATGCGGATCCACCGGTGCTACTGTATCAAATATTATGGGATATGGTAATCAGAAGGGTTATAAAACAACATACCGTGGAAGTGAATATGTGGTTAACCTGATTCCGAAGATCAAGATTGAAACCATCGTCAAGGATGATGTTGCCGATAACATCATCTTTAAGGTATGTGAAAAGATATCAACCGGAAAAGTCGGCGACGGCAAGATCTTCGTCTATGATGTTGCCGATGTCATCCGTATCCGTACCGGCGAACACGGTGACACCGCCTTATAACATCTACCTGTCATACAAATAAATCCGCTGTGCTATACCACACCTGTTATTCCGCAAAACACTTCCGTTCTAGTCCTCGAGCAACGGTACATAAAGCTGCAAAAGACGCAACTTAAGTACCGGTCTCGGACAAGGTTTGCTTCATAACAGTGTAATATAGCACAGCGGATTTGTTTGTATGACAGCTACGTAAGAATCAAATGCAAGTGTTCTGCGAAATAAAGTTATAGCTACCACAAGCACAGGCTTTTATAGCGGCTGTTATATTCCGCGAGCTTTGCGGACACAGGCTTTCATTGCTTCGATCACGGAGGAACGGAAGCCTTTTTCTTCTAAAACGCGAACAGCTTCTATCGTTGTTCCGCCAGGTGAGCAGACCTGATCCTTTAATTCACCCGGATGTTTTCCCGTTTCAAGTACCATCTTTGCACTTCCAAGCACGGACTGTGCTGCAAATTTATATGCCTGTGCTCTTGGCATACCATCTGCCACTGCTCCATCTGCCATAGCTTCGATCAATATATAAATATATGCCGGAGAACTTCCGCTGACCGATACACATACATCCATCAGATTTTCCGGTATTGTCTCTACTTCACCAAAGCTTCCAAGAATCTGAAGAACTGTTGCATAATCTTCATCGGTAACATATTCATTCCGACATGCTCCTGTCATACCCTCACCAACCAGTGCCGGTGTATTTGGCATTGTCCGGACAAGCCTCACAGCTCCTCCAAACTGTTCCTGTAACCAGTCTAATGTTTTTCCCGGTGCTATACTGATCACAATCTGCTCTTTACGGACTACGTCCTTTATCTGAGCGATCACCTCCGGATAATACTGTGGTTTTACCGCCAGAACCAGAATATCACTGTTTTCTGTTACCTCCAGATTATCGGTTGATACCTTTACTCCAAGCTCTTTCTGAACTCTGTCAAGTGTCGCTTTCGTCTTTGCAGATGCTATGATATTCTCTGCATCTATGATCTGCTTTCTGATAATTCCCTTTATGATCGATGTTGCCATATTGCCACAGCCAATAAAACCAATCTTCATATTTCACTTCTTCCTTTCTAATTATACAGAAAAAGCAGCATCCTTATGTTAAGAACGCTGCCCTTCCAACTATTTATAGATTAAAGACTGTAAGAACCTGATTCTCCATCAGCTGTATAGTATACCATACCTGTTTCTGGCTGGTAATATACGTTCAATTCCTTAACTGCCTTATTGCCAAGTGCTTCTTTTGCTTTTGCTACAATGTCAGAAACATTGATCTGTCCATTGTTATATTCAACAAAAACTGTCTCTGTTGTCTTAGCTGCTGGCTTCTTTGCTGCCGGCTTTTTAGCTGCTGGCTTTTTCTCTTCTTTTACTTCTGCCTTTACTGGCTCAGCCTTTACTGCTGCTTTTACTTCTTTAGCAGCTTCAGCTTTCTTTACAGCTTCAGCTTTAGCAACAACGCTTTCTACTGTTGCCTTTTTTGCAACAACCTTTTTTGCATCTTCAGTCTTCTTAGTAGCCATGATTAACACCCTCCGTTTTAAAACTAATTTCTATCACTTTACTTATGTAACAATTCATGTATGTATTCTTTATTCAAGCTAGGATTGATATTACTCCATTTTCCTTTTTTTTTCAATACAAGTACTGTTTTTTCTCCGTTTTGTACCACAGAGTGTTTTTTTTCATGAAAATCAAAGTCATTTTAGACAAACAAAACTACCAAATTTTATGAAATTTGGTAGTTTATATGGTTGTTTTGTATAATTTGCATAATTAATTCGTAAGAATTTTGACAATTTCGTCCATTTTCATGCCGTGTGATCCCTTGATCAAAACAACATCCTCTGGTCTCATAATAGCCATCAGATAAAGTGCCACTTCTTCATTATCCATAAATGAAAATGTTTTTGCATACTTTGTGTCGCAGACATCCAGTGCCTTTTTAATCTCCAAAGCTTCCTTTCCGATTACCACAACCTCATCGATCTTCTTGTCCCGCAGGTATTCTCCGATCTGATAGTGATAGCTGGCACTGTCAGCTCCCAGCTCAAACATATCTCCCAGTACTGCGATCTTTTTTCCCTCGCAGTCCATATCACAAAGCACATCAATGCTTGCCTTCATGGAATCCGGGCTTGCATTATAGGTATCATCGAGGATCGTATATCGATTCTCCATATGGATGAGTCTCTGTCTCTGTCCTTCAAAATGTTCAAAGGCTTTTGCTGAAATTGTTATCGGAATTCCCATCTGATATGCAACTGCAATACCTGCCAGTGCATTTCTCACGTTATGTTTTCCGAGGATATCCATGGTAACATGAACGGTCTCACCATTATGAGTACAATCAAATTCCATGCCCTGCTCTCCACATTTTACATTGGATCCCTGAAAATCACAAATTTCATCTATACCAAAAGTAAGTGTCCGACATGGCATATCCGCTTTTATCTCACGCAGTAATGGATCATCTCCATTTAACAGCAACAGGCCGTCCTTATTCATATGATTGATAATAGACAGCTTCTCTTTTCTGATATTCTCCTGGGTTTTCATAAATTCAATATGTGCAACACCGATAATCGTCACCACACAGATCGATGGCTTTACAATCTCAGACAATATCTCCATCTGACCAGGTTCACTGATCCCCATCTCGATCACCGCAGCATCATATCCATCTGTCATTCTGGAAAGTGTCATCGGTACACCGATCTGTGAATTTTCATTTCCATTTGTCTGAAAACAGCGTTTTGCTGTGCTGACAGCCGCTGCAATCATCTCTCTGGTCGTTGTCTTTCCTACACTTCCTGTCACTCCAATATACGGAATATCATACCGGTCACGGATATCCATTCCAATTGCCTGAAGTGCTTTCATCGTGTCATCAACACGGATAAACGGCTTCTCTGAAATAACAACATTATCATGCTCCGATGTCAGAGTTGCAGACGCTTTCTCCATAGCGGATTCAATAAAACGATGTCCATCAACTTTATTACCCAACAGAGGAATAAACAAATCTCCCGGCTGTGCTTTTCTGGAATCAATACACAGGCCTGTGATCGGTGTATCTTCATCGCCGCAAAGCAGGAAACCTCCTGTTGCTTTCACAATATCTTTTACTGTAATATTTTTCATTTTTCCCCTATCTGCCTTTCCAGAACAGTTTCATAATTTTATATAAAAGCATGCACTGCATGCAGGCTGTAAAAAATGCCTGCGTTCATTCTATCACATGTATATGCGAATTTCCAGTATTCTTGTATATATATTCCCGTTTTCAGGAAAGATTAAGATTCGACCAGAACTGTTCTATGCTCTGCGAAATCTGATCAAAATTTCCAAAGACCGCATCCTGCCACTCCACCGGAAATAACGAATTATATTCCCCGGTTCCAAATCGTTCATCTAGCAACAGGATCACTCCGGCATCCGCTTCTGTCCGGATCACGCGTCCGGCTGACTGAAATACTTTATTAATGCCCGGATACAGGTATGCATATTTAAAACCATCAACCGATGAGCCAGCATATGCCTCCATACTCTTTCTGGCATTAAAATAGTCCATCATGATCTTTCTCTCATTGCACACCTGCGGAAGTCCCGGACCTACTACAACCGATCCGATCAGCCGTTCTCCGGTCAGATCAATCCCCTCAGAGAAGATCCCGCCCATGATACAAAAGGCAACCACATTTCTTTTCGCTGAAAAATGATCCAAAAATGCTTCCCGGTCTGCCTCCTTCATGTTCTGTTCCTGACAGAGCAGTTCCATGCCAGAACAATCACCCTCTATCATCTGCTCATAGACCTCCTGAAGCATCTTATAGGATGGCAGAAACACCATATAATTTCCGGAATGTGCGTTAAACAACTGCCTGATATATTCAGCCACGCGCTTATACTCCTTTACAGACCGTCTGGTATATTTCGTAGATACATCCACACCAACCATGATCTGTCGTTTCTCCGGATCAAACGGAGAAGGAATATAGATAGCCTGATCGGTCACCGTATCGGACAGCATCTCCATGTAATATTTTACCGGCAGGATCGTTGCCGAAAAGAAAACAGTCGATACACCCTTATCCAGGCAAAGCTTCAGATTATTCGCCGGATGGACGCAATATAACCGAACCATAAATCTGCCATCCGACTTAAGCTCATCATAGATCACATAGCTGTCATCGATCAGATCCGCAATATTTAAAAATGTCGTAAGTGCAAAATAAAACTCCAGTATCTTCTTACGTTCCGGGATCTGTTTGTAATCTTCTAAAAAAGCCTCCATCGTCGTATGAAGATGCAGCAGCTTCAGATATAGAACCCCAATATCATTTAAAATCTGATATCCATGCTCCGGACATTTTTTCTTCAATTCCAGGAGCTCCCGGTTGCAGGATTCCAGACTCCATGCCAGTTTTTTGCTGTACGGCATTACCAGCCTCTTTACAGCAAGGAAATCTTCTTTATACAGCGTGGCACTGTACATGGACGATGCCCGGTCCACCAGATTGTGTGCTTCATCTACCAGAAATACATACCGTCCTGTATCATATGCTGTCTGTGAAAAGAACCGCTTCAGATTCACTCTCGGATCAAACACATAGTTATAATCTCCAATAATAGCATCTGCAAACAGGCTTGCATCCAGTCCCAGCTCAAAAGGACAGACCTGATACCTTTTCGCATAAGCCCGGATGATCTCCCGATCCATTTTTTCCTCCTGAGTGATCAATTCAAATAATGCATCATTAACCCGGTCAAAATGTCCTTTCGCATAAGGGCAGTGCTCTGCATCACATTCCATCGTCTCATTCAGACATATCTTCTCTTTGGCAGTCAACATAACGGAAGAAAACTTCACTCCACGTTCCCGCAGCAATGTAAGTGCCTGATCCGGCACGGTTCCGGCGATCGTCTTTGCGGTCAGATAAAAGATTTTCGATACCAGCCCGGTTGCAAATGCCTTAACGGAAGGAAACATCGCTGCCATCGTTTTCCCGATTCCGGTTGGAGCCTGCACAAACAATCTGCGCTCCCCTTCAATCGCCTTATACACACAGGCAGCCATCTGCTTTTGTCCTTTCCGATATTCATATGGAAATTCCAATTCTGTAATTGACGCATCTCTGCTTCTTGCATGTGATACAGCATGATCAACCCATTTCATCATCTCATCCACTGTATCATGAAACCATTTCTCAAGAAATGAACAAGAAAACACATAAAAAAAATGTTTTACTTCTTCACTTTCCAGATTCACATATGTGATCTGTACATTGATCCGATCCAAAGACTGCTCTTTTGCATAAATATAGGCATAGCACATTGCCTGTGCTACATGAACTGTTTCCGGCACTTCGATATCAGCAAGTTTTCTGTATACACCTTTGATCTCGTCGATCGTAACATCCGCAGGCTCATTCATTTCCTGCATCTGACCGATTGTTCCGGCAGAATTTTGTTCCATGAAGTCTTCACCGACTTCCAGATCCAGACTCTCCGTTTTTTTGAGCAGCAGCCGGCTCCAATATCTACCCTCTACCCGAATCACCTGCCGCTCAATTTCCTTCTTCTTCCTGCTTCGGTTCTTTTCACCTCTCAGATCTATGATCCCATCTGCTCTGCCCTCTACCGTAACATCCAGATCATGAATTCCTTTCTTCATCGTGATCTTTAAAGGAACTTCTGCATCATAATAAGACCCTGCCATTTTCTGAAGCTTCCGATGCATCTTACTTCCTGCATTCATTGCTTCCTTTGACAGAGTCCCATTACTGCTGCTTGTAATATCGCCGCATCTGTATATAAATTCTACCATATGCCTGACCGAAACTTTAAATTCCATAATTCTTATTTGTAAACAATAGCTGCTGCCAGCTTCTCTGATGTATCCTGATCTGTCAGGATCTCAACCAGCTTCAGACCAAAATCAATAGCTGTTCCCATACCTCGGCTTGTAATTACCTTACCGTCTGTTACTACACTGTCATATAATACTTCCGCACAATGAAGTCCCGCCTCCATTCCCGGATAGCAGGTAGCCTTCTTATCCTTTAAGATGCCAAATGCTCCAAAAGCAGTAGGTGCTGCACAGATTGCTGCAACATATCTTCCTGCTTCATACTGTCCGCATACAAGATTCCTTACCTTCTCATTTGCGATCAGATTCGTCACACCGGGCATACCACCCGGAAGTACGATCATATCTGCATCATCTGCAAGTTCACTGATTTTCTCATCCATCTTTACTGTGATTCCATGTGAACCTGTAACCGTATCCTGATCGTCTGCTGCCACCATAAGGCAGTCAACCTTTGCACGTCTTAACAGATCTACAACGGTCAATGCTTCTACTTCTTCATATCCTGTTTCAAATAACATTCTGACTTTCATGCTTCTGCCTCCATTCTTAATGTCCGAAAACTCTTGCCATAAATGCAAGTCTCTGTTCTTCATTCATACTGCTTAATGCGCTGTTATGATACGCTCCATCCATAGATACATCTCTGGTAAACCAAGCCGGTGCTGCGAAATTATCTGCATCTTCCTTTGTCTCAAATTCGACTTCTGCATAGATCAGCCCCTGATACAGCCCCTCAAAGACATCCAGTTCAATCTTAAGTCCTGCATCTTTTTCCTTATCGCCGGTTGTTCCCTCTGTATCCGTAAGCGGGATGATATACCGACGTTTCGTCACCAGATTTCCATCAACCTTACCAAGCAACCGTTTATAATCCGTCTCATTCATCGGAAGCTCGAATTCCTGTCGTTCCAGTAATCCGCTTGACTTTACTGTAAGAATATATTGTTCATCTGCCTTTCGGATACGGATGACGGGGCTGGTCGAGATATACCCCTGCTCCAGTTTCTTATATGGATACGCTTCCAGTGAAAACGGTATCTCTTTTATCAGATATTTTCTTTCGATCTCCATAAAAGCCTCCTTTTATATCGCCCTTTATAACCAATCCTCCGGTGGTGCCGTTGTTCCCACATGACTTGCGATACCTCTGTTTATCATGGAAAATGCCAGGATCAGAGTGATCACAAACATGATCGATGATGGAATCAGGAAGTCCAGACAGGTATTCACGGATGTCAACAGCATCGGTAAAGTCAGTCCGTAAAGACATACCCGGAATACATTTCCATAGGACAGCCCTGTATGAAGACCTTTCGCAAGTGTCCGTGCAACGATCGAAAATACAAGTGCAAGGAAGATCATCTTTATTACACCTCCGAACATCATTACAATGTACATAATGACAATAGCCACATAGAACGCCGGCACTGCGGATGCAAGCTGATCATTGTTAAACCCATCATAGAATAATTTGTCGAGATCCATCGTTGAATATTCATACGTCTGTCCGCCGTTTATCATTCCCATAACTACATTCTCTTTGCCAAATGCAATATACACGCCATTTGTCTTGATATCATCAAGTGTAATTCTGTCATAATCCGTATTCATATATATCGTTGCATTTCCAATATCCAGTGACATCTCTGATTCTGCCGTAAGCTTACCATCCTCGATCACAAACTGCGGAACCTTATTCGTGATCAGGTTATTTAACCCTCCCACATGCATGATAAAGGTAATGACACCGATTCCAAACTCGATAAAGGTCAGGATAAAAGCAATCAGAATCATAAATCCTGCCGTCTTGCTCGCTTTTAACTTCGTCAGATGCTTATAATTTTTCGGGCTGGATACTGCGATGGCTAACTGATCGACCATCGTTACTTTTGAATATTCTTCGTCCATTAGATAATCTCCATTTTTTTCATAGCTTTATAGATTCCGTCTTCTCTGACATCATCCGCTACAAGACGGACTTTCTTCTTCAGATACTCCGGACCTTTTTTCATTATAATACTATTTGGCACATATGCCAACATCGGTTCATCATTACTTCCGTCTCCAAACGCATAGGCATTTTCTAATGGCAGGTCAAAATAATCAAGCAGATACCGGATACCGGTTGCCTTCGTATATCCCTTTGGTACGACCTCACAAAAATTTCCCTCTCTCTGGATATACATATAATCTTTTTCCAGATATGTCTTAAACTCTTCCAGATACGGAGTGTCAGCATCATACCATGCACAAAATTTATCAAAGATATGATCATTTGCCGGATCATCATTCTCCATATAGGTGCTGGTCGCTTTAAAATAACTGATCAGTTCTTTTAAATGCTCATTATCGGAAAAAGCAGAGCTGGTAAATACCTTGTCCGCGTGTTCAAATACGGCATCCATTCTATATTCCTTACATTTCTGAACAACGCCTGCACAGACCACATATGGTGTATCATGATGAAACAATGTCTCTCCATTATAAACAATATGCGTTCCACAGCCGCAGACAAAGCCATCAAAGCCTGCGCTTCTGATCTCTTCTGTCACATTGCAGAATACTCTTCCCGTATTGATAAATGCCAGGTGCCCGTTCTCTCTTGCCTTTTGTATTGCCTCTTTTGCACTGTCCGGAAAATACCGTTTTCCATCATCCGTGATCAGAGTTCCGTCGATATCAAAAAAGAGAATCTTTCTTGTCTTATTCATATCTATTTCCTCCGTTTATTATCGCATAAGAACAAAAACGCTCCACGCAGTATGAATACATTCAGGGTTCTATGACCTTTGCATCATAAAACCCTGAACCTTCGTTTATACTATGCAATTTTTATAACTGCTTCATCAGGTCAATCATCTCAAGTGCGCCCATTGCACAATCGTAACCCTTGTTACCTGCCTTTGTTCCGGCACGCTCGATTGCCTGCTCAATATTCTCTGTTGTTACAACACCGAACATAACAGGAATACCGGATTCAAGTGAAACAGATGCGATTCCCTTGGACACTTCATTACATACATAATCATAATGACTGGTTGCGCCACGTATAACTGCACCAAGACAGATTACTGCATCATATTTGCCGGACAATGCCATTTTCTTTGCAACCAACGGAATTTCAAATGCTCCAGGTACCCACGCAAGAGTAATATCATCGTCATTGACACCATGTCGAACCAAGCCGTCCCTTGCACCACTGATCAATTTTGACACGATAAATTCATTGAAACGAGCTCCTACAATACCAATTTTTAATCCTTCTGCTACTACTTTTCCTTCTACTGTTTTCATGCTTATACCTTACCTTTCTTCCATTATTTATTTAAGATGCAGCAAATGCCCCATCTTTTCTTTCTTTGTCTGTAAATAGAACCGATCGTATTCTCCCGGTTCCATTTCAATCGGAACACGTTCTACGATCTCTAACTGATAACCTGCCAAACCATATACTTTAGCCGGGTTATTCGTGAGAAGACGCAGCTCATGGATTCCCAGATCCACCAAAATCTGTGTTCCTATCGTATAATCCCTGGCGTCCTCCGGGAAGCCCAGTTCCAAATTGGCCTCGACCGTATCTCTTCCATGATCCTGCAATTCATAGGCACGGATCTTATTAATAAGACCAATACCTCGTCCCTCCTGACGCATATATAGCAAAACGCCTCGTCCCTCTTTGGCGATCATCTTC
>ERZ833515.1265-NODE-1265-length-18042-cov-3.154612_pt1 | contig 18042 bp, 18 predicted proteins | sample MGYA00519949_ERZ833515 | MGnify/ENA primary metagenome ERZ833515 (study PRJEB31850, sample SAMEA3708741) | human gut metagenome | biome: human gut; feature: human-associated habitat; material: faeces | place: China | collected 2014 ...
CACCAGCAAGGATGATGCGGAAATCAAAACCTGTATCAAAATGCTGATGGATACCGATGCCGGAACAGGCTTTATGCATGAATCTTTCCACAAAGACGATCCGAAGAACTTCACCCGTGCCTGGTTTGCCTGGCAGAATACGCTTTTCGGAGAACTGATTCTTAAGTTGGTCAACGAAGGCAAAGTAGATTTATTGAATAGTATCAATTAATAGAATACCATGAAAAAGTTATGTGTATGGGCAGTTGCCGCCCTCTTAATGGCAGCTTGTACACCGAAAGCCGAGAAAACAACGGATTCCGGTTTATTGCAAAGTAACTTCCAGATGGAAGTGGATGGAAAGAAAACAGATTTGTATACCTTGCGCAACAAGAACAACATGGAAGTTTGTGTAACGAACTTCGGTGGTCGTATCGTTTCAGTGATGGTACCCGACAAGGACGGACAGATGCGTGATGTAGTGCTCGGCTTCGATTCGATTCAGGATTATGTCAGCAAGCCTTCGGACTTCGGAGCAAGCATCGGCCGTTATGCTAACCGTATCAACCAAGGTCGATTTACTTTGGACGGTACTGAGTATCAGTTGCCTCAGAATAATTACGGTCACTGCCTGCATGGCGGTCCGCAAGGATTCCAGTACCGTGTGTTTGATGCCGTTCAGCCAAATCCGCAAGAACTGGAATTGACTTACATGGCAGAAGATGGCGAAGAAGGTTTCCCGGGAAATATCACTTGTAAAGTGTTGATGAAGCTGACAGACGATAATGCGATCGATATCCGTTACGAAGCGGAAACTGACAAGCCGACCATTGTGAATATGACCAACCACTCTTACTTCAATCTTGACGGAGACGCAGCCCGTAATGAGGCGCATCTGCTGACAATTGATGCTGACTATTATACTCCGGTAGACAGTACCTTCATGACTACAGGCGAGATCGCTCCGGTTGAAGGAACTCCGATGGACTTCCGCACTCCGACTCCGGTAGGCGCACGTATCAATGACTACGATTTCGTACAGTTGAAGAATGGTAACGGTTACGATCATAACTGGGTATTGAATACCAAGGGCGATATTACCCGTAAGTGTGCTACTCTCGAATCACCGCTGACTGGTATCGTACTCGATGTATATACTAACGAACCGGGTATTCAGGTATATGCAGGAAACTTCCTGGATGGTTCGTTGACCGGAAAGAAAGGTATCACTTACAACCAGCGTGCTTCCGTATGTCTCGAAACTCAGAAGTATCCCGATACTCCGAACAAACCGGAATGGCCTTCGGCAGTACTTCGTCCGGGCGAGAAATATATGAGTCAGTGTATCTTTAAGTTCTCTGTAAACAAGAATTAAAGATAAGTATATTATATCATTAGTTTATCCTATCCTGTCATTCAGAGCGTAGCGAAGAGTGACAGGATGATACTATTTTAGAAGCATGAAAAACAACCGAAGCAGATGGTATGCCCTTCTTTTAGTCGTGTTATCTATCATGACACCGTCAGTTGCACAAAATACAAAGTATGTCAACTTGTTTATCGGTACTTCCGGTGATAACGGACAGGTAGCTCCGGGCGCTGCCGCTCCTTTCGGAATGGTTTGTGTGTGTCCGGATAATGATCCGCGTAGCCATGCCGGTTATGATTATGCAGTGACGAAAGTCTCCGGTATCTCTGTCAACCGCCTCTCCGGAGTGGGATGTAGTGGCGGAGGAGGAAACCTGCGCATTCGTCCGGTAGCTCCTTCACAGGAATTGCATATTAAAAAGTCCCGCGAGAAAGCAACTCCCGGATATTACTCGACAGCTTTTACCAATGGTATCAAAACTGAATTGACAGCGACCAACGCTATGGCGGTGGAACGCTATAAATTTCCCCGAAGCCTTTCCGCTGCCCTTTGGATAGACTTCGCCTCTACGTTTGAAGACGTAGCTACCTGCCATAACAAACGTATATCGGAAACTTGCATCGAAGGCTATGTACAGGCAAAGAACGTCTGCGGACATGGACGCTACAAACTCTATTTCTCCTTAAATACCAGCCATCCTTTCCAGTTGGAAGAACAGAAAGAGACGACTGCCTGCCTTACCTTTGGCAAAAAGGTACGTTCGGTGGAAGTCCGTATCGGACTGTCTGCGTTAAGTTCCGAACTGGCGAGCTGGGAATGTGCCCGTTGGGAAAAGATGGACTTCGAAGATGTGAAATCCCGGACCGCTGATCAGTGGGAAAAACAACTGTCGGCTATCGACGTCAAAGGAGGCAAGAAAGATGACAGGGTCATTTTCTATACTTCCCTGTATCGTACTTACCTGAGTCCGGCGGATGTCAGTTCTCCGGACGGAGCTTATCTGGGTACGGATGGAAAAGTGTATATCTCAGAAGACTTCCGATATTACAGTAACTGGTCGTTATGGGATACCTTCCGCACTAAATTCCCTTTGTTGGTACTGACCGAACCTGCGAAGATGCGGGATATGGCGACTTCCCTGATTCATCTGTATGCAACGGGAAAGAAAGACTGGTCCACCGGATTCGAGTCTACCCCGACAGTACGTACGGAACATGCCGTAATTCTTTTGTTGGACGCTTACCGGAAAGGAATTACCAACCTTGATTTCCGTAAAGGATACGCTGGTATGAAGCAGGAAATGGAGCGGTTGCCCATGCGTTCGCCCGACCAGAAGATGGAATCGGCATATGACTTGTGGGCAATGGCAAAGATTGCGGAAATCATCGGTGAAAAGGCGGATTCCGAACAATACCGGCAACGTTCGGTCTCTCTTTTTGAAGAAACATGGAAGAAGGAATTTATGAATGTGACTCCCGCTTTTGAAGTGATGAAGAACAACGGACTCTATCAGGGAACCCGTTGGCAATACCGATGGGCGGCTCCACAATACATTGATAAAATGATAGAATGGGTAGGGCAGGACTCTCTTCGTTCGCAGCTTACCTATTTCTTCGACCATCACCTTTATAATCAAGGAAACGAACCGGATATCCATGTTCCTTACCTGTTCAACCGACTTGGGGCACCGGAGAAAACCCAGCAGATAGTGCGCAGTCTGATGACCGAACCGATGATCCATAAATATGGAGGTAACTCGGAATTTAAGACTCCTTATCTGGGTAAAGCATTCAAGAATGCCCCCGAAGGGTATAGTCCCGAAATGGACGAAGACGACGGTACGATGAGTGCCTGGTACGTGTTCGGGGCAATGGGTTTCTATCCTCTGCTTGTGGGAGATGAATACTATGATCTGACCTCTCCGCTTTTCGACAGGGTACTGTTGCGGTTGACGAATGGAAACGTACTTACTATTCAGACAGAAGGACGGAAAAAGAAAGACGCACCGATCAAAAGTATCCATTTCAACGGGAAAAAGATTGCTGACTACCGTATATCTCACAATGAACTGATAAAAGGCGGAGAATTGATTTATAATTATAAATAAACCGAATTAAAACAAGGCTGACTAAAAAGTCGGTAGTATCTCCAAAAAAATATTCAAAATGAAACAGAAACGATCTTTTAAAATAGGTGTTGCGGGTACGCTGCTGACTGTCGGGTTACTGACAGCAGCTTTTACTACACGCACTGCCAGTGAGTCTGTAAGGGTGATGGACCGCCCCGACACAGAATCGACGAATGTGAATTATGTGAGCTATCGGGCCCCGCTCCGTCCGTTGAACTTTATTAAGCTGCCTGTCGGCAGCATCCAGCCGGAAGGCTGGGTAAAGAAGTACCTCGAACTGCAACGTGACGGGCTGACCGGACATCTGGGAGAAATCAGTGCCTGGCTGGAGAAAGATAATAACGCCTGGCTGACAACCGGTGGTGATCATGGCTGGGAAGAAGTACCTTACTGGCTGAAAGGTTATGGCAACCTTGCCTATATCCTGAATGACCCGAAAATGATTGCAGAAACAAAAACATGGATTGAAGGTGTATTTGCCAGTTGCCAGCCCGATGGATACTTCGGTCCTGTCAACGAACGGAACGGCAAGCGTGAGTTGTGGGCACAGATGATTATGCTCTGGTGTCTGCAATCTTATTATGAGTATTCTCAGGACCAACGGGTTATTGACCTGATGACGAACTACTTCAAATGGCAGATGACTGTCCCCGACGATAAACTTCTGGAAGACTATTGGGAAAACAGCCGTGGCGGTGACAACATCATCAGTATCTATTGGCTTTATAACCATACCGGAGATGCCTTCCTGCTGGACCTTGCCAAGAAGATTCACCGCAACACAGCCGACTGGACAAAATCAACCTCCCTGCCCAACTGGCACAATGTGAACATCGCCCAGTGTTTCCGCGAACCTGCCACTTATTATATGCAGACCGGAGATTCCGCCATGCTCAAAGCCTCTTATAATGTACATCATTTGATCCGTCGCACTTTTGGCCAGGTTCCGGGCGGTATGTTCGGTGCCGACGAGAATGCCCGTCTGGGATATATCGATCCTCGTCAGGGAGTGGAAACCTGCGGACTGGTGGAACAGATGGCTTCCGATGAGATCATGCTCTGTATGACAGGTGACCCGATGTGGGCTGAGCATTGCGAAGAAGTAGCTTTCAACTCTTATCCTGCCGCTGTGATGCCGGACTTCAAGGCTTTGCGCTACATCACTTGTCCGAATCATACTGTCAGTGACTCAAAGAACCATCATCCGGGTATTGACAACCGTGGTCCGTTCCTTTCCATGAATCCGTTCAGCAGCCGTTGCTGTCAGCATAACCATGCACAAGGCTGGCCTTATTTTTCGGAACATCTGATATTGGCAACTCCCGACAACGGTATTGCTGCCGCCATCTATGCTGCTTGTAAAGCTACGGTAAAAGTGGGTAATGGAAAAGAAATCGTCCTTCACGAAGAGACTAACTATCCTTTTGAAGAAGGCATCAAATTCACCGTTTCTACCGATGAAAAGGTCGATTTTCCGTTCTACCTCCGCATTCCTTCATGGACTGAAGGAGCCGAAGTGCGTGTCAACGGAAAGAAGATCAGTGTGAAACCTGTATCCGGTAAATACCTTTGTATCGAACGCGAATGGGCGGATGGTGATAAAGTAGAAATGACTCTTCCGATGTCTTTGTCCATGCGTACGTGGCAAGTCAATAAGAACAGTGTAAGTGTGGATTATGGTCCGTTGACTTTATCTCTGAAGATTGACGAGAAATATATAGAAAAAGACAGTCGTGAAACGGCTATCGGTGACTCCAAATGGCAGAAAGGTGCTGACCCGAAGAAGTGGCCTACTACTGAAATCTATGCTAACAGTCCCTGGAACTATTCGTTGGTATTGGATAAGAAAGAGCCTTTGAAGAACTTCAAAGTCGTTCGTAAGTCCTGGCCTGCTGATAACTTCCCGTTCACGGTGGCCAATGTGCCTTTGGAAGTGAAAGCTACCGGCCAGATGATCCCCGAATGGCAGATTGACGAAACCGGACTTTGCGGTGTATTGCCCGAAGAAGATGCGGTGAAAGGCGCTAAAGAAGAGATTACATTGATTCCGATGGGAGCGGCCCGGTTGAGAATATCGGCTTTCCCGAATACAAAGGAGTAACTGGTGATGGAATCAGTTTACTTGCATTTGCTATAAGATAAATCATTTTGATTTAGAAAGATATAAGTGTTTATGATTGCATCATTGGCGAAATGACTGATTTGTGCTATTATTTGGAAAGAATGTTGCCTCCAAACTATCAGAATTTCGCCAATTTTGCAATCTAAATAAAAGATGTTTGTTGAACTAATTTATAATAATACTTATATCAACCATGAAGAATTTAGCATTATGGGCTGTTTCTGCCCTTTTTGTAGCTGCTTGTACCCCGAAAGCCGAGCAACCAACTGACTCCGGCCTGTTAAGAACTAACTTCCAGACTGAAGTAGGTGGTAAGAAAACCGATCTGTACACCATTCGTAACAAGAACAACATGGAAGTTTGTGTGACGAATTTCGGTGGACGCATTGTTTCTGTGATGGTCCCCGATAAAGACGGTAAGATGCAGGATGTAGTTTTAGGTTTCGATTCTATTCAGGATTATATCAGCAAACCTTCTGATTTTGGTGCCAGCATCGGTCGTTACGCAAACCGTATCAATCAAGGTCGATTCACATTGGACAGCATTGAATATCAGTTGCCTCAGAATAATTACGGTCATTGCCTGCATGGCGGTCCCAATGGATTCCAGTATCGTGTGTTTGACGCTGTGCAACCGAATCCGCAAGAAGTGGAACTGACTTATGTCGCTGCGGATGGCGAAGAAGGTTTCCCGGGTAACATTACCTGCAAGGTTCTGATGAAACTGACGGACGATAACGCTATCGATATTCGCTATGAAGCAGAAACGGATAAGCCGACCATCGTAAATATGACCAATCACTCTTATTTTAACCTTGACGGCGATGCGGCAAATAATGCAGATCATCTGCTGATGGTGGATGCCGATTATTATACTCCGGTAGACAGCACATTCATGACAACCGGCGAGATTGTTCCGGTAGAAGGTACTCCGATGGACTTCCGCACTCCGACTCCGGTAGGGGCACGCATTAACGACTACGATTTTGTACAATTGAAGAATGGAAATGGTTATGACCATAACTGGGTATTGAATGCCAAAGGGGATATTTCCCGTAAATGTGCTTCACTCGAATCTCCCAAAACGGGTATCGTACTGGATGTATATACCAACGAACCGGGTGTTCAGGTATATGCCGGCAACTTTCTGGATGGTTCTCTGACAGGAAAGAAAGGTATCACATATAATCAGCGTGCTTCCGTATGTCTTGAAACTCAGAAGTATCCGGATACTCCGAACAAACCGGAATGGCCTTCGGCTGTGCTTCGCCCGGGAGAAAAATACATGAGTCAGTGTATCTTTAAATTTTCTGTAGATAAGGAATAATCTGCTCGCTCCCAAGAAATAAAAAAAAAATTAGTCTCACGGTCTCACTGCCTTTCTGTAAAGATCAGATAACTAGATGAATAATGAATGAGAGATACCTTCGGAGCAGGGTGTCTCTCATCGTTTTATCCCATAATATGCTCCCAAACAGTGTATCTCTCATCCTTTTTTAAGTTGTCTCTCATCATTCTTTCTGCTACAGACTACAGCTGTATTGATTTTACTCTGCCTATCATTTGTATGTTGTGACACTTATGTCCTTAGCATATCTCCCTTACATTCTTATATTATCTTACCGACATCTTCATCGTTCCACCCGGGTGAACTGATCATTGCACCTGGGTAAACCGATCGTGTCACAGACGTAGACAGTTCGTTCTACCCGGGTGGAACGATGAAGATGGCCCTACGAAAAACTGATAACAATAAGTGAAAATCAAGCGATTATAGGGTTGCTTGGACGAAGAGAAACGGTAAATCAGACAATAATTGCCGCAGTTTATAATTATGTCCGTTATTTGTTTGCCTTTAAAGTTTTGGCAATCTCTTCGACCATAAAAGGCGTATTCTTATTTATGTTTTCGCCTTCCAAATGCACTGTTGTGTATGCTTTTAGTACAAACATGTTTTTCTCGATAAATGATGTTTCATCTCAGCCTTAATTTTTTGAATGATTGTAGAATTCTTTTTTACAGGTTTTTCTATGATTAATTGAGCCAGCCTATTTGCCTTTTCTGCCTTTCCCTGTTTCATGTAGACATAATGTAACCTATAAAGAGGTATAAACCTTACAGGACACATTAAGGTAGCTTTCTCTAAATGATGTTTGGCTGCATCATATTGTTTTAGGCCAATATATGCCTCTGCTTGTACTAATTCTAAATTGTAATCTGACCAATAATTACAGCAAATAGCCGTTATTGCTAAGCATTCTTTATATTTTTCGGCAACACAAAGTTCGGCAGAGTAATTATATAAGAAATAAGGATTTCTTCTAAAAGTATGTAGTAAATTATGGTATCGTGGTAACATGTCATTGGTTCGTCCACAGAGCGACATATGCGCTACTTTTCCCCATTCCAGTTCTGCTTTAATTCTGCTCACCACTTCAATAAGCAAAAATAAACTTCCTATTAATAAGAAAAAAGCAATTCCTCTTTTTATAATTGTTGTTTTTTGAAACAAGGTATTTTCATAGGCTTTTCCTATTAAAGTACTAACACTTAATGCACTAATAATCCAAATGAAGGGATAAGTGAATGGATAAGAGAAAAAAGAAAAAACTGCAATGGAAAGTAAAGAGAGCAGAGACACATATCCTGCTTTGGTTGGGTGCTTCCTGTGACAAAGAATCAAGAAAATACCAGCAGCTATCAAAAGTACCCAAGTTAGAATACCAAACTGGACTCCGACAGAAAGGTATTCATTAAAAGGACTCTTAATATTGTCTGCTAAAATTGCAAATTGACTATCCGGATGTTCCTTGAAATATTGGGCTTGATAATCCATATAGTGTGCGCTGAATCCTCCGACTCCATATCCTGTAAAAGGCTCATGTTTTATCATTTCCCATGTGCAACGCCATATTAATAATCTACCATCTGCCGAATCTTTTTTTAGATGATAGACTGTTACAGAAATGACAAATATGCTAATCAGCAGAAAGGATAGACAGAGTAAGAAGCTACCGATATGTTTTTTATAGTGGAACTTATTCTTGTTTTGGTGAATAAAGTAAATTACTAATACGGTAAATATACTAATTGACCCGGCGCGAGATTCTGATAGCAATACTCCTAAGACAATAACAAACAATGCACACCAACTGGCCCATTGAACCTTTTTGTTTGAATATTGTAAAAAATAGAAGGTAAATGGTAACCCTGCGCATAAACTTCCTGCAAAACCGGCAGGATTATCAAAGCTACCGACAACATTGTAGGTGATGGAATGTGAAGACAGTATATTGAAAAATTGTAATATACCGTATCCGGCTTGAAGAAAACAAGATATAATAACCGTGTAGTAACAACATTTTGCATTGCAAACAAACCTTTTTCCCAGGAAAAGATAAAATGAAAAAAGACATCCAATTACTCCTAATCCTGCGAACATAAAAATCCATTTAGGGAAAATTTGGGAATCTGTAAATGTGTTTGCATTTACGAATAAGACTCCCAAACTCAACAGAAAATATAGAATAGAAGAAACTGGAATGCTTTTCATTTATTTATATTAGTTGCTGTTTCAAGGCTCTAAGACGAAATATTTGGTGAAATCTTCACTGTGAGTCGCACCTTTTTCGTCTTTGAAGAAAAGATTTCCGTAGCAGGTTCCTTGCAGCTTTCCTTCGACTTCGTTATATTTTACAATTGGCAGGTCGTTGCATGTAATCTCTATTCCAGAGTAACTAATACACTCTAATTCATTTTTTATCGGATATACTTTTTTATTCATTTTGTCATATCCATAAATCACAGTTAGTTTATAATGCGCATCATAGCCGTCCCTGCTGGAATAAATAATACCGCTTTTTTTCCTGCATTCTAAGATTTCGGTGTTCCAATTTGTCAAGGAGTCAATTTTAAATTCATCAGCTACACAAAATAAAGAGCCTTTTTCGATATTGTATGAACCATTTTGGATTCTTGACACAGTGTTTTGCAAGAGGTGAAGTATTTCTTTTTTTCTTTCTTGAGAGATATCTTTTTTGAGAAAAGAGTAGTCAATTTGAAAAACAGAACTCATGACTTCCCATAATTTATATTCCTCATGATTAACTTTTTCTTTGACCCACTGTGGTACTTCGTCCAATTTGGAGTATTCCTGAGCATTGCATTTAAATGGCAGATTACAAATCCCTGCAAAAAATAGGACGAATAATAATTTATAGATGGACGTATGATTGGTACTTAGAATGTTGTTCATGGTGACTATTATTTTTAATTGTTCTATAACTTTTTTCAAGATCTGAATAGAAAATCACAAAAGAGTACTAACTGTACCAAGATTAATCTTGTGTATATTCAAATTGATCATGGGATCATGAATCCTGTCTTTTGTACAGTTACCTCAACCTTTCTGGATCCATCTTTGAATGATAAAGTTCCGCTACACGATGCGGCTATTAATTTCTTATCCTTATCGTAAGAAACACTGGAAGCACCAGAAAAACTCGGGTCATTTCCTAAATATGGTGATCCCGTATAAACACTCGATGACGTAATTGTAACATCATCATCGGATTTTTTGTAAGTAACAGCAGCTTTTATATAGGGACCTAAGCTATGTGTATACAATGTACATCCATTTGTCTTATATTCAGCTCCTCCTTCTGGTGATCTTGTTGCTATTCTGCCAAAATATTGTGAGTCTGATAGGGTGGTGCCATCTTCATCTGCTATATTTAGGAATCCTTCATATTTATTAATCTGCCCTTTTTCTATTCTTTCACAGATGTTGTTGATGCAATCATAGATTTCTTTTTTCCTTTTTTCTGAAATATCCTTTTTTAAAAAGGAATAATTTATTTCATACCTTGAACTCATGGTTCTCCATAGTTCGTATTCTTTAGGTGTCACTTTTTCACTAACCCAATCAGGAATAGTATTGAGAGGAGCGTACTCTGGATTTTCTTCAAATGATTGCATCGGTTCATTTACAACCCAGTCTTCATTTTGTTCGCATGCCATTAGTGATATAAAAATACATAATGACATTAAATGTCTTAATCGATTCATAAGTGATATTTATTTAAAATTAAATGGATGTCATGTTCTTTTTTAGGACTTCATACTCTTTTTGCAAAGGTACGAATCTTTTAAGTGTGAAAAAAGGGAATGTTACACTTGATTTTGTGGTTTATGATTGATATTCAAACTATTATCATTGCAAAAAAAAGGTATTATCCATTGAATTGTAACAATCGTCCTATTGTTTTAATCTAAAAAAGTCTGATTTCAATACAGACACCCTATTTATTACTTGGGGAATGCAATAAAGAAATTCCGGTAAATCAGACAATAATTGCCGCAGTTTATAATTATGTCCGTTATTTGTTTGTATTCTAATAATAATTAGAGTATATTTGTAAGAATGTATAACACAATGAAGTTAACTTGACTTCATCAACAAAACTATTATATGATGAAAAAAATCCTTTTCTTAATGGTGATCTGCGTAGCCACATCGCTTACTTCTATTTTACCGGCTTCGGCTCAGAATTCAGACCAGACCGACGAGTACAAAACTTTACTAAAAAAGATCATGACGCTTTCCGGCAGTTCGGCATCCTCTGAAGCTATAATGTCTCAATTGATGGCGAGTATGAAAAATGGGCCTTTCCAACAAGATGAGGCTTATTGGAAAGATTTTGCTTCAAAATGGACACGGAAGATTGAAGATAAAGTCATGGAAGTATATGCTCCTATTTACCAGCAACACATGACATTGGATGAACTGAAAAAAGTGGTTGCTTTTTATGAATCTCCTGCGGGAAGAAAACTTGGGGAGACTGCAACTGCCGTTGCAACTGAATCAATGCCGATGATACAACAGCTGTCAATGGAAATGGTGCAGGAAATGATGCCGAAGCTTCAGAAATCAAGAGAGTTGGTAAGGGATGACGCTGCCGAACAGGCCAAGACACGCGATCAAAAGTTATTTGATGCGGCTTATACAGCTCCTAAAGATAGCATAGAGATCGTTGCCGATAGAACCTATGAGCATGGCATGGGTACAAAGCCTTTATTGCATTCTATTGAAAGAAGGAAAGATGATACTAAAGTTACGTTCCTGCAACCCATCTATTTCGACTGGCAATGGATGTACTATAGCCCGGGATTTAAAATAGTAGATAAGAAAACCGGTGATGAATACATGGTGAGAGGATACGATGGTGGCGCACCTATGGATAAGTTGATGATTATTAAAGGTTGCAATCGTAAATACATATATGTCAGCCTGTTGTTCCCCAAATTGAAAAAGAACGTGAAGGAAATCGATATAATAGAGGCGCTGACTGATAAAGAGGAGTTGCCTTCCAATGATGACGGTAAAGCTAAGTCTTATTTTGATGTAAAAGTGGACGATTATTTGGTACTTTCCAGAGAAAACAAGAAAGTCTATTATTGATTAAATCTTGTAATAAATAAAAGATATGATCGGTTTAGAAATACGCATAAATGATGAAGATCCGATTACTGTGGCTTCTGATAATTTGGTTTTTGTAAACTTATTACATGGATATTCTTCCGATCGGATTATGGTAATGGGAAGTGATCTTTTACATTACCTTACCTGGTTCGACGGAAGACCTGAAGTTGGTGATAAGGTATTAATTAGAATTGTTGACACTGATAAGGTGGCACCAGTTTTGACCATGAAGGACTGTGATAGGTATGAAATAAAGCAGTGGTATGAACGGTTAAAGGTTGAACTGCAAGAAAAAGGACTGATATAGAAGATATGAAAGGATTGATTATAAAACGAGGGAATGAGGTTTGTAAAGCGGGCATCCCTGATAACGGGGTTAGCTTGATGGTAAATATTACACGTTATGAGGGTGCTTACTGGAACGTGGGTGGTTTGAAAATGCCTGGAGATGTTCATGTTACATGGAATGGAGGTACGCTTGAAGTAGGAGATGAAATAGAGGTGGAATTTGCGGAGTTTGATGAGGCTACGCTGCCTGACACAGAAGAAAGCCATAAATCTCTGTTAGATACAATAGCATTGACACATGTTGATGATAGTCCGGATATGTGGAATCGAAAACTTGATACCTATAATCGGTTGAAAAAAATGCTGAAGGAGGAGAATGATAATATAATATTGAAAATGGAATAGAAAACAGCGTGATATAGTGAAAGTGCACTTTACAGATTATTAGACATGAATATAAAATTTGATGTTATGAATGAAACAGGAAAAGCTAGTTTAATGAGCCGCATAATTATTGGGATAATCGGTCTTATTATGTTTTCCCTAAATGTGTATCTTTACATTTGGGACCCTTTGGAGAAACATTATGATTTAAATAAAATAGTATTTGGTTGGCTCATTGTTTTGTTTATACTTAATTATTTATTTCGACATAGTAAATGTTGGAAGATAGGATACGTTATATCTATAATACTTCTTGCTTTAGCCTATTTTATAATTCCAATGTAGGCCAAAGGTAAGTAAATAAGCAATAGTATGAAAGTCCTTATTTTTGATCTGACATATTTAATCGCTATTGTCTTTTTAGGTATGTGTATATATAATGGTGAGAATATATTGACTCATATTTATTGGACAAGGCTGGTGGTTTTTATTTTTGTCGGGATATGTGCTGTTTTAGGGATCGGCTCATTTATAAATGAAGTAATTGCAAAAAAGATGAAGCCTGTTTTCGTTTCTTATATTAGGGCGATAGTAGGAATGGTTTATATCATATTATTGGTAGTTTCAAATAAAACAGCCTGTTAATGGATTTGTATAATGGGAATGTTTTATCTTTGCAGTGTTTAAAATAAGATACGATGAATAAAAGAGTAACAATACAATTCGCTGACTTTATAAAGAGTAGGTTGGCAGGTGGTTTGCTCTGTTGCCTTGTATTGTTGGCTGCTTATCTGTTTCAGATGTTTTTCCCAGGAATGTATGTTGATGCATTCTCGTCATCTTTTTATCTTTTTGCGTGGCTGATTCTCTTTGTGGGCGCACTCCTATGGACACTTCGTGAGAAAGGAACATCTGGATTACCCTCCGAGATAACTGATTGGCAATGCATTGCTGCCTTTTTGTTGATTGTTGCAAATCAGATTTATGTTGTTATGCCTAAGGAGGTTCACGTTGAATTGGCTCCTGTAATATCTGCTTATACTTTACCTGTGCTGGTCATTGTCGGTTTGGCAATAGCAGGGATAGTTAAGTTGTCTATCTCATTCTATCGTTCATTGGAAATTGAACGGCAAAAAACAATTCTTCAAGAGAAACGGCTTCAGGAACTGCTGTCTTCTCCTCCACCTGTGTTGGAAGGCGTCATATTTGTGCGCAGACTTTTAGAAAATCAATCTATATATCAATTAACTGCCAGTGAGAACCTTACATTAATAGAAGGATGCCGTGCGATTGATCCTGACTTTTTTGTTTGGTTAAAAGATAAGCAAATAAAAATTCCTCCACGTCATATTGTATATTGCGTACTTATTAGGATGAGGAAAACAAAGAAAGAAATCTTGTCTATTTTTGATATTAGCGATGGTGCTTGCCGTGCCATGAGGTCTCGTGTCCGTGCGAGCTTAGGTATAGAAGATGAGGACATGGAAACCTTTTTGCAGGAGTTACATTAGGTAATCTCTAGTATGTTTATTAGTCCTATAAAAGAATGGATTGCTGATATAAATCCTCCCATAATAGCATAGTAAAACCATACGCGTTTATTCGAATATTTGTTTTGAGGGAATGTGTCGATGGCTCCGATTATGAGCACAATCCATGCTAGAAGTTCAAAGAAAGTAATAAGGAAGTCTTGAAGAGAATAATTTATGTTGTAAATAAAACGATCTAAGTAGCACATCGCTATACTGATGCACCACATTAAGTTGTACAGAATTATATATCGAATTAATTTCACGCTTTATTTTTTTATACAATTCTCATATCCTCTGTCGGCAATCCTTTTGTTTCTGTCATATTTTGCAGCTGCCTGTGTTAAGCAACCAGATGGCATTGAACCATTTTGACAGTTAGCGATAGCATTGTCATAATCAGCTTTTGCCTGCTTATATGCCGCTTGTTTTTGTTCTTCACAGCTACTAGTACTTCCTCCTTCTTCGCGTGTTTTCAGGAGTTTTACTTTTGTAAGTTCGTTACTTTCTGCATATAGTATAAAGAGTTGTGTCCGTTCATCTGCGCTTAATCTTAAAAATCTTGTATGTTTAATCAGGTTTTCTTTAGCTTTTGCCAGTTGCTGTAGTTCATTTTCTAGATTGGCTTTCCTCATGAAGTCTTCCACGTAGTCATCATCATTCAGATTTTCCATAAGTTTGTCATATTCTTCTTCACTTAAAATAGAAGTGTACTCATGAAACTTATCAGCTAAAAGCTCGGAGCTCATTTCGAATTCCCAAAATTCATCTGAACTGGCGATGGAATCAATAAGAGTGCTTCCATTATTTATCATTTTTGATGAAAGTGCACGTGTATTAGTTACCTCGTTTTTTTCTATTTCGTCAGAGTAATATCCGTCTGCGCTACAACTATAAATAAAAAAGGAAGCTACCAGTCCGCAGGCTAATGCCATTACATAATACAAAGTGTATTTTTTCTTTTTTGTGATCATATTCTGTTTTATTTAAATGTGTATGCAAAGTAACGAAAAATAGACTTATTTTAGGGATAATAATCATTCAATAAAAGGAAAATATTTGGTCTAGTGTCAATTTGGTCATGTTTGTGATGTTACAATTTAGTGTAAAATATGAAGGAGAATCGCTCCTAGAAAGCTCACAGGCGCTATATGATAGCTTATTGGTGTAACACATTCGTTGTTAAGGTTTAGTCCAGTCGTTATTATCCGAAATAAAAAATTAAGCTTAACTACTTACTGATAAGTACAAGACTTGATAATGAGAAGTACTTAAGTTGTCTGATTCTTGTACATCAGTTGAGTAAAAGATGTACAACGTTGGAGTAGACGATGTACTACGATTGAACTAAAGATGTACAGCGTTTGATCTATACTATTAGGATGTCAAATCTGAAAGGGCTGAATGTTGGTATCACTTTAAAGGATAATATTCATTCAAAAAAGGATAATATGTGGTCAGAGAAGGAAAGTTTGGGGTATTTCGGTTGTTACAATATTAGGGAAAATAAAAAAATATCCTCGCTGTAATCCTCCTGTGGCACATTCTACATGCTGTAGGAGTGTAACGCCCTCTTTTTCTATGGCAAAAGAACTTGTAAATTTGCAGAAAAATAACACGAAATCATTTATCTCTATTTTTCTGATAATTATGAAAATATTCACAAAGTTGGTATCTGTCTTTTTGCTCGTAGCAATTGGTAGTCTCTTTTTCTTTTCATGTGCTGAAAAAGAAAAATGCACTCCAATGGTTTCATTCCTTGAAACCGCTCTTCAGCAGGCAGGAGAGAACCGTGTGGAACTGGAAAAGGTCTTATCTCATTATAAAACTGATCCGGCGGATAGTTTGAAATATAAGGCCGCTTGTTTTTTGATAGAGAACATGCCTTATTACACCTATTATAAGGGCAAGCAGTTGGACCGATATCTTACTTACTATACTTTACTACAGGAAACACGTGGATTGGGGATTTCTCCCCAAGTAGTGGCTGACTCTGTTTGTCACATGTATGGGGCATTGTATTTAGATTCTTTGCAATCCTATAGAGATATTGAAACTGTTGATTCTGCTTATTTATGTAATAATATTGAATGGTCATTTAAGGTGTGGCAGGAACAACCATGGGGGAAACATGTTTCGTTTGCAGATTTTTGTGAATATCTTCTTCCTTATCGTATTGGTGACGAGACCTTGACTAGCTGGCGTGAATCTATTTATCAGAAGTATAATCCTTTGCTCGATTCTTTACGTGCATCCGGAGTACTTGATAAAGAAGACCCGATTGTGGCAGCCCGTTGTTTGCTCGATTCAATTCGTAAAGGAGGAGTGGTATTTACTACTGCCGTTCCTGCCAGCCTTCCTCATGTGGGACCGGAAGTTGCGCAACTGAAAGCAGGTAGTTGCCGGGAACTTTCAGACTTTGTCGTTTATGTTTGTCGTGCGTTGGGTATTCCGTGTTCAATTGATTTCATGCCGATTCGCGGTGATGAGAATGATAGCCATCAATGGGTAGCATTTTCAGATAAGTATGGCATACTTTATTATCATGAATTTCCTAACGGTGTGAGTGAAGTACGAAAAGACGCAATGTGTGGAATGCCCAAGATAAAGGTCTATCGCAATACCTTTAGTCTGAATCGTGCTATGCAGGAAGAAATGCTGAAATTGGATACTGCTATTGTTCCTCTTTTCAAAGATCCGCATATCGTAGATATTACTTTCCCTTATACCAAAGATTTCAAGAAAGAACTCCACATACCAAAGGACGCTCTATATAAAGGTAAGCCACGTTCAAGAATTGCTTATCTATGTGCCAGCAAACGGATGGATTGGGAGCCTGTTGCATGGACAGAGTTCGATGGTAAAAACATTGTCTTTACGGATATACAAAAAGGACCCGTCATGCGGGTTGCCACTTACGAGCGAGGACGACTTCGTTTTTGGACCGATCCTTTTGAAATAAATGTTTCCAATGAGTTTCATTTTTTCACTCCTTCGGATAGTGTACAGGATGTTACTTTGTTTGCAAAATATACTTTGCGGGCAGATGAGATGTTTTTGAATCGTATGATAGGCGGAACATTTGAAGGAAGCAATGATCCTGATTTTCGTGAAAAAGAAGTCTTGTACTTGATAAACGAGAAACCGAAAAGACTACAGACTGTTGTTCAATCGTATTCTTCAAAATCGTATCGCTATGTCAGATATATAGGTCCCAAAGATTCACACTGTAATATTGCGGAGGCGGCTTTTTATACTCCTAATGATACCGCTTCTTTAAAAGGTAAAGTTATAGGTACTCCCGGATGTTTTCAAAAAGATGGTTCGCATGAGTATACAAATGTATTTGATGGGGATGTCACAACTTCTTTTGATTATATCGAACCTTCCGGTGGTTGGTCAGGTCTTGATCTTGGAACTCCTAAGCAGATAGGAAGAATTGTTTATACGCCTCGGAGTTATGATAACTATATTCGTTCGGGTGATGATTATGAGTTATTCTATTGTGCAAGGAGGAATAATTGGAAATCTCTTGGAGACCAAAGGTCTAAAGAGGACTCGCTGATTTAGATCAAAATTCCAGTGAATGCTTTACTTTTATTATGTAACAATACACGAGGAATACAGGAACGAATATTTGTGTATACAGCAGCTGAACAAATTTGGAAGTAAATTCAGATATGATTTTAATAAAAACTTGATTTATTTTGCTAATTGTCATTTATTAAGCTAGCGATATATGATTTAGTAAAGATGAACAAG
>ERZ833515.1272-NODE-1272-length-17971-cov-6.734651_pt1 | contig 17971 bp, 16 predicted proteins | sample MGYA00519949_ERZ833515 | MGnify/ENA primary metagenome ERZ833515 (study PRJEB31850, sample SAMEA3708741) | human gut metagenome | biome: human gut; feature: human-associated habitat; material: faeces | place: China | collected 2014 ...
AATAAAGTGAGGTTATGAAGGTTTTCCTCATCACCCTCTCAGCACAAACAAAAAAAGTGCGGTTAAAAGCATCGGATTTTTTGACCGCACTTTAAGGAGTATAAATTATGAGTGCTAAAAGTAATAAAATTGGTGTGGTTCAACTCACCATTCTGACCATGGTTAATATGATGGGTTCTGGTATCATTATGTTACCGACCAAATTAGCCGAAATTGGGACTATTTCTATCGTTTCTTGGCTTGTAACTGCAGTTGGTTCAACAGCCTTAGCTTATGCATTCGCACAATGTGGTATGTTTAGTAGAAAATCTGGTGGTATGGGTGGCTATGCTGAATACTCTTTCGGTAAAGCTGGTAACTTCATGGCAAACTATACTTATGGTGTGTCATTAGTTATTGCGAATACTGCGATTGCGATTTCTGCTGTAGGTTATGGTTCAGAGTTCCTCGGTGCAACCCTTTCTCCGCTTTCTATTGCATTATGGACGATCTTCACTCTTTGGCTTGCAACTATTCTTAACTTCGGTGGCGCAAGAATTACAGGTAACATCAGTTCATTCACCATTTGGGGTGTAATTATTCCTGTGGTGGGTATTTCAATCATTGGTTGGAAATGGTTTGATGGTTCAATGTATGTAAACTCTTGGAACCCACACAATGTGCCTACTTTTGAAGCGATCGGCGTATCTATTTCAATGACATTATGGGCATTCTTAGGGTTAGAGTCTGCTTGTGCGAACTCTGATGCGGTTGAAAATCCAGAGAAAAACGTACCAATTGCTGTACTTGGTGGTACTTTAGGGGCTGCGGTAATTTATATCGTTTCTACTAACGTTATCGCAGGTATTGTCCCTAACCTTGAACTTGCTAATTCAACTGCACCGTTCGGTTTAGCCTTTGCTCATATGTTTAATGAAACAATCGGTAAAGTCATCATGGGCTTAATGGTGATGTCTTGCTTCGGTTCATTATTAGGTTGGCAGTTCACTATTGCTCAAGTATTCAAATCTTCAGCGGAAGAAGGTTATTTCCCAGCATTCTTCAAAAAAGTTACTAGCAAAGATGCACCAATCGTTGGTATGGTAACCATCACTTCGTTACAAACATTACTATCATTAATGACAATCAGCCCATCATTAAATAAACAATTCAATGTCCTGGTTGACCTAGCGGTAGTAACAAACGTTATTCCATACTTGCTCTCAATGGCTGCACTTGCCGTATTGTTGAAAACTGAAAATGTTCCTCAACAAAAATACAAAAAAACTGTTCTTGTCGCCTTTATTGGTTCAGTCTATAGTATCTATGCGCTTTATGCTGCGGGTGAACAAGCAATGTTATACGGTTCAATTGTGACCTTTATCGGTTGGACATTGTATGGTTTTGTTTCTTACAAATTTGACCTTAAAAAATCTCAAGCTTAATTAAAAAAGAAAAGCCTACATCTTCATGTAGGCTCTTTTGAGTAGTAATAAGCTTAAAGTACAAAAGAGCGGTTGAAAATTTAATTGTTTTCAGCCGCTCTTTTTATTTAGGACAACACTCTCAATAAAATAGGCTGAAACTCCGTTTGTTGGTCAAGTTTTCGGGTGTAACGCTTAACCATCACAAAGGAAAGTGCGGTCAAAATAAAGATTAAAATCGCACGGATGAGCTCATTTTCGCTGATATAGCTAGAAAGCAATGTTGCAATCAATAAAGTAAAAAGCGGCACGATATACACTAACAATGCTGAAAATAACATGGATTTTTCTTCTAGACCGATTTCTACCATTTGGCCTGTGCGCAGTGGCGTAATGGTTTCTAGCGTGAAGATATGCTCGCCTCGTTTTCCATTGAGTTCAGACAGGGAAGCTGTTCCACAGGCTTCTCTAGCCGAACAAGCTCCACAGGCGCTTTGTGATTGACATTTCACTTTAGCAAGACCTGTTTCCGGATCATAGCTCATCACAACGGCACTTTCTTTTAGCATTGCGCTTCTCCCATATAAATATCAAAGCGGTGGTTTTTGGTTTCACGACTGACATGGGGCGCTTTTTGCGCTAAAAATTCTGCATAATCAGGACGTTTTACCACCACGCGTTTACGGGCTAATTGTAACGCAGGTGTCAAGAGCTCATCGGCATCCAAATCGGCACCAACCAAATGTTGGAACACACGCATTTCTTTTTTGACTAGAGCTGATTTTTGCTTGTGTGGATACATTGGATCTAAATACACCACATCGGCACTCTCAGTTTGTGGATTGAGTTCGGCAATATGATGAACATCTAGCAAGCGCATATTTTGTTGCATCATTTCGCCTATTTCTGCATCCTGATAGGCGCGGTTGAGTCCATCCTGTAATAGTAAATACACCACGGGATGGCGTTCCACTAAACGTACTTGGCAACCGATAGAAGCTAAAACAAAGGCATCCCGACCAAGTCCGGCTGTGGCATCAATCACGCTCGGCAATTCCGTTCCCTTAATGCCTACAGCTTTGGCAATAGCTTCGCCACGCCCACCGCCAAATTTACGACGATGAGCCATCGCACCGGCAACAAAATCCACAAAGACATCACCCAACTTGGGTTCATCCAGTTTACGCAGGGCAAGATGGGTTTCAGTTTGTACTAATGCAAGCGGACTTTCAGTACAATGTTCAATACCAAAAGGGGAACAAAGTGCGGTCAATTCTGACAATGTTCCCGCTTCGGCAAGCAGTTGAATTTTTATTTTCTCACCAGCCATACGCCGCTTTCCATATGATCTGTGTAAGGGAATTGATCAAACAGCGCCGCTTTTTCAATGCGGTGGGTTTGGCTTAGGGTTTGTAAATTCTCACAAAGGGTATGCGGATTGCAGGAAATATACAAAATACGATCGTAATTCTGCACCAGTTTTACCGTGTCTGGGTCAAGCCCTGCTCGTGGTGGATCCACAAAAATCGTATTGCATTGATAAGCTTTTAAATCAATACCTTTTAAGCGATTAAATTCACGTACGCCATTCATTGCTTGGGTAAACTCTTCTGCGGACATACGGATAATTTGCAGATTATCTATACCATTTTCCGCAATATTAAATTGTGCGGCAGCCACGGATGGCTTGGCGATTTCGGTAGCAAGCACTTTTCGGAAGTTTTGTGCAAGGGCGATGGAGAAATTGCCGTTGCCACAATACAGCTCCAATAAATCCCCTTGCGAACCTTGGGTGCAATCAATCGCCCATTCCAACATCTTGCAATTCACCGCTGCATTAGGCTGGGTAAAGCTGTTTTCCACTTGGCGATAAACATAATTACGCCCTTTCACCGGTAACACTTCATCGACAAAATCCTGCTCTAAACAGATTTTTTGTTTACTCGCACGACCAATCAACTGCACATCAAAACCAAGTTGTTGTAATTCTTCTTTTAAGCGTGTAGCCGCGCTTTGCCATTCTTCTGTGAGTTGCTTGTGGTAAAGCAGGCTTACAATAATTTTATTGCTGAGCGTGCTCAAATAATCAATTTGAAACAGTTTTTTATGTAGCACTTCCTGCATTTTTAACAATGGCAGTAAAGCTTTCATCATGCGATTAATTAGTTCACTGGCAATTGGGAATTCATCCACTCGATAACGCTGCAAGGTGCTTTGATCAAACATGATGTGATAAAAATCGCCTTTATCATGCCAAATACGAAATTCTGCACGCATCCGATAATGGCTAGTCGGCGAATCAAACACGGCTATTTCTGGGGCGTTAAAGGGCTGCAAAAGTGCGGTCAGCTTTTCAGTCTTTTTTTGCAGGAGTTCGGTATATTGGGAAATGGGTAGTTGCATTGATGTTTACGTTTGAATGATAGATATCCCACAGCCCTTGGCAAGCATGGGGATTGAGTAAAAAAGCAAAAGGCAAGCTTCTGCCTGCCTTTTAAAATGTATTATTCGCCAGAATAATCTTCGCCGCCAGAAGCCGCTTCGCTCACATCACCTGATAAGGTGTAAACACGTTTTGTTGTGTTAATGCGAGTACGATATTTATTCCACGTTTTTTCGAAGAAAGTTTCTGGTGCACGTTCACCACGGCAAAAAGCAACAAATTCTTTTTCTTCTTTTGTCGTCGGCTTGCGCTCGCCTGAATCTAATGCTTTAAACGCTTGACCATATTGCTCTAATACTTGGGATTCTTTGATTGTATAATCACCGTGACGGGAAAATCCGCGTGGGTAGTTTTTGTCGTCAAAAAAACGACGAGTAACACTGAAACTAGCAGCCATAATCATCTCTCTTCTTTATATTTAAAAACGGCAGGCATTAAACCAATTTTTTTTTATTTTTGCAATAAACCTTTCACGGTTTCTACATAATCTTTGACGAAATCATCGTAATTTAAGCCTTCAGGGTTCACACGATATTTGCCATTGACATAAAAATCAGGTACACCATGTACTTTAAACTGCTCAGCCGCATTCACTTGTTTATTCACTAAACCGTTTACAGCAAAGCTGTTGATATTGTTATCAAATTGTTCAGCGGTGATGCCGTTATCAAGGAAGATCTTACGAATATCATCCATTGAGCTTAATTTATCTTGTTGTGCCGCTTCAAATAAAGGCGCTTTCACTTTGCTTTCTGCACCAAGTGCCATCGCTAATGCCCATGCACGAGTGAGGTTTTCAGATTGACGACCTAAGAAGTTAACGTGATATTGTTTAAATTCAGTGCCTTTTGGTAAGCTTTCTGCAACTTGTTTTGGAATATGGTATTCCATTTCAAAGGCATAGCAATGCGGGCAGTAGAAAGAGAAAAATTCAATCACTTCAGGCTGTGCAGAAGCGGTTTGGCTCACTTGAATGTATTGTTTGCCTTCTTCTAAATTAGCTGCGAATGCGTTAAATGAAAATAAAGCACCGAGTAAAAATAAAACTTTTTTCATTTGTTTTCCTTATTTAATAATTCCGCGCGCTTTTAACAATGCGGTTTTAAAATCTTCTTCATAATCTTTTTTGATACCTGGAATCGGCTCAAACTTATCTGTGCCATGCATTTTTAAATGATAAATAATCACTTCATCAGATAATTTTGCTACAGGTTTATCAAAACCGGCTTCATCAGCAATTTTTTGCAAAATTTGTAGCAAGCTAAGATCTGGGTCTTTAGACCAGTAAGGTTGTAAAAGTTCCAAAACTTCATTTAAACGCTTACATTTCATTGCTATTTCCTTTTAAATGGAGAAAAATAGGGCTAGATCATACTTCAAATAAGGCAATAAGAAAATATGAAATACACAATAAGTGCGGTTATTTTGGCGGGAGGAAAAGCACGGAGGATGAATGGTGCGGATAAAGGCTTGCAACTTTTGCAAAATAAACCATTAATTAGCCATGTGATTGGTCGCTTACAAGCTCAAGTGGTTGATATTTCAATTAATGCTAATCGTCACCATGCGGAATATGAACAATGGGGTTTTCCCGTATTTTCAGATGAATTGCCTGATTTTCAGGGGCCATTGAGCGGTATGTTAACAGCACTCGAGCAAGCTAAAACGGATTTTGTACTTTTTGTGCCTTGTGATAGCCCGTATTTTCCGCAAAACTTATTAGAAAAACTAAAAAGTGCGGTTGAAAATGACCGCACTTTAATTGCTTATGCAAAAGATAAAGAGCGTGAACACCCGACATTTTGTTTGATGTCCGTTCAGCTTAAAGAGAAGTTACGTGCTTATTTAAACGAGGGCGAACGTCGCTTATTACAATTTATGAACAAAAATGGCGCGGTTGCTGTCCAATTTGACGAACGAGAAGGACGATTTGTAAATTTTAATACCTTAGAAGATTTACAATAAATTATTTGTTTAACCTTGAATTTTGTAAAAAATTCTCCATTATTGCAGTGTTTACTTTCTATTTTATTGAGGAACTTTATTATGATGCGAATCCTTTTATTTTTAGCGACTAACTTTGCTGTGATGCTTGTGTTAGGGATTATTTTAAATGTGACCGGCATTGCAGGAAATAGTATAGGTGGCATTTTAATTATGGCAATGCTTTTCGGTTTTGCCGGATCATTGATTTCGTTATTCTTATCAAAAACCATGGCATTGCGCTCTGTGGGCGCGGAAGTGATTACTGAACCGCGCAATCAAGCTGAGCGTTGGTTAGTAGAAACTGTACGTCGTCAAGCGCAACAAGTGGGTATTCCAATGCCAGATGTCGCGATTTATCATTCTAATGATGCGAATGCTTTTGCTACGGGTGCAACTAAAAACAATTCTTTAGTGGCGATTAGTACGGGTTTATTAAACTCCATGACGGAAGAAGAAGCTGAGGCGGTATTGGCTCACGAGGTCTCACACATCGCGAATGGTGATATGGTGACCATGACCTTATTACAAGGCGTATTGAATACCTTTGTAATTTTCTTATCTCGCGTGATTGCCAATGTGGTGGCAAGTTCTCGTAATGGCGATGAAGAAAGTCGTAGTTCAGGCATTTACTTCTTAGTCTCAATGGTGTTAGAAATCTTGTTTGGTATTTTAGCGAGCATCATTGCGATGTGGTTCTCTCGCTATCGCGAATATCGTGCGGATGCTGGTTCAGCGCAACTTGTCGGTAAAGAAAAAATGATTGCGGCATTGCAACGTTTACAACAAATTCATGAGCCGCAAGAGATGGAAGGTTCACTTAATGCCTTTATGATTAACGGCAAACGTAGCGAACTCTTTATGAGCCACCCACCACTTGAAAAACGTATCGAAGCATTGCGTAGTTTATAAAAGATAAAAAATAAAGGGCTAAATGTAATATTTAGCCCTTTTTATTTGTAGATTATTTAATATCCGCTAAGACTTTAGTGAGTAATTCCCAGTAGGTTTGTACTGTTGAGATTTGGACTTTTTCATCAGGCGAATGCGCATTGCGAATCGTTGGCCCCACAGAAATCATCTCAATATTCGGATAATGTTCTTTCAATAAGCCACATTCAAGCCCCGCATGAATCACTTTAATCTCAGGCTCTTTGCCAAGCACTTCTGCATAATGTTTTTTCATTAAGGCTAAAATTGCCGTGTCGTTTACCGGTTTCCAACCTGGGTAAGAACCAGAGAATTCGACCGTTGCGCCAGTGAGTTCAGCGAGTGAGGTTAAGGTTTCTTCTACATACTCTTTACCACTTTCAATAAGTGAGCGAATAAGAATCGTGCCTTTGATTTTATCTTCAAGGGTTTTTAATACACCAATGCTCAACGAACTTTCCACGACATTTTTGATTACATCACTGTTGCGGATTACGCCATTTGGTAAGACGTTCAGCAAATTAATCACTTTTTTGGTGGTTTCAAGCGTGAAGGTTTGTTGTGGATTTTCAACTTGCTCAGCGGTTAAGGTTAAGTTTGGTTCAGCGATAGCCAGCTCTTCTTTCAATAAAACTTCAAAATTTTTGACCGCACTTTTTACGCTTTCTACATCATGATTGAAACAAATGGTTGCCGCAGCTTCACGTGGAATCGCATTACGAATTGAGCCACCACGAATTTCTGCAAGGGCAAAGTGCGGTTGATTTTGTGAGAGTTTTGCTAATAAACGCGCCAATACTTTAATTGCATTCGCACGTGTGGTGTGAATATCACAACCAGAGTGACCGCCTCGCAAACCTTTTAAGTTAATTTGTAGAGCGTGACTGAATGGATTGTTTTCACGCTGAATAGGTAACTCAATGTTAGCGTTCACCCCACCAGCACAACCAATATAGATTTCACCGATTTCTTCAGTGTCGGTATTAATTAAGATTTCCGATTTTAACCAATTACGGCGAAGGTGTACGGCACCATCCATACCGGTTTCTTCAGTCATGGTGAGTAACACTTCAAGTGGTGGATGTGCAATATCGGTACTTTCTAATACCGCTAAGGTCGAGGCTAAGCCGATACCGTTATCTGCGCCAAGTGTCGTGCCTTGTGCTTTTACCCAATCCCCATCAATATAAGGACGAATTGGGTCTTGAGTGAAGTTATGTGGATTGCCTTCATTCGCTTGCGGCACCATATCTAAGTGCGCTTGTAACACAACAGGTTGGCTGTTTTCCATTCCTGCTGTGGCAGGTTTACGAATTAATACATTACCGGCTTCATCACGCTCAGCAAAAAATTGTTTTTCTTTCGCCCAGTTGACAATAAAAGTGGCGAGCGCATCTTCATGATGTGAAGGATGTGGAATCGCACAAATTTGATCAAACCATTTCCAAAGTAATTGCGGTTGTAATGTGGTAATTTCTGACATAATGAACTCCTTTTTTCATTAAAATTTTTGCGGAAATCATAGCATAAAACGCCATTTCAGGTTAAAATTCCGCAATTTTTTTATTTAGCGACAAAGTTTAAGGTATTTGTTATGAGCGAAAAATATGTTGTGACTTGGGATATGTTCCAAATGCATGCCCGTAAATTAGCGGAACGTTTACTTCCTGCCACTCAGTGGAAAGGTATCATCGCAGTAAGCCGTGGTGGTTTATTCCCAGCAGCGGTACTTGCTCGCGAATTAAATATTCGTTTCGTAGAAACCGTGTGTATTGCCAGTTATGATCACGATGAACAAGGTGCATTAAAAGTATTACACCGTGCTGAAGGTGATGGCGAAGGAATGATTGTGGTAGACGATTTAGTAGATACCGGCAATACCGCTCGTGCAATTCGTGAAATGTATCCAAAAGCAAAATTTGTTACGGTATTCGCAAAACCTGCAGGTGCTGAGTTAGTGGATGATTATGTAATTGATATTCCACAAAACACTTGGATTGAACAACCTTGGGATTTAGGTTTAACTTTCGTGCCACCATTGGCAAGAAAATAATAAAACTTGAATATAAAATTGCGTTACGCCGGTGCTTTTATAGTTCCGGCGTAATAATTATGACCAATTTATTTTGATTATGAATAATATCGACGCACAAAAAGCGCTAGAGCGATCTTACGTTTCCTCAATTGAAAATACAGAATATGATGAAGCATTAAAGCTGGCTGAAATGCTTTGTTTACTCGACCCCAATAATCCTGAATATTCCCATAAAATTGCTTATGTTTATTTGAAAGAATTAAAATGGGAAGAAGCCATTGAGGCAGAATTAAAGACATTAGAATTAGATGCGCAATATATTCCAGCTTTAGATTTGTTAGCACACGCTTATGGTGGAATAGGTAATTGGGAGCGTTCAGGTTTTTATGGCAATTTAGCGCTTGAGCTTAAGGATAAAGCTATTCCCGTTCCAACACAGAAAATGGTTCCTGCGCCAGCGCCTAAAAATGGTAAACGAATTATCGCATTTTCTTTATTTGGCAATAATCCTAAATATGTTGAGCCGGCGATATTAAATACACAAGTATCGCCAATGCTATTCCCTGGCTGGGTATGCCGTTTTTATGTAGATGATTCAGTTTCATCTGAAGCGATTCAACGATTAAAAAATAATGGTGCTGAAGTAGTATATGTCACTTCACCTGTGGATAAATGGCCTGGTGCAATGTGGCGTTTTCTTGCAATTAATGATCCAGAAGCTGAGTATGTGATCTTCCGTGATGCTGACTCCGTGGTCTCTCACCGAGAGGGTGAAGCCGTGGCTGAATGGATTGAAAGTGATCGCTCATTCCATACGATGCGTGATTCAGGTTCCCATACAGCACTTATTTTGGCTGGGATGTGGGGGGCAAAAGCTGGCGCTGTTCCTGATATGGAAGCGAGAATTCAACGTTTTATTGATAAGGGTTACGACTCTCGTCATTTTGCCGATCAGGATTTTCTTGCTGAGGAGTTGTGGGGCTATATTCGCCAAGATGTATTCGCACATGATAGAGTATTTAATTTCTGTGATGCAAAACCTTTCCCTGGGGAGTTTTATTCTAATTACCAAATTGCGCATTGCGAGGGGGCAAGCAGTTTTGATGCAAAAACCTCTTTTGAAGAAGGGAGCAAAGTAAGATGGACGTTATATTCAAAAATATCCCCTATGGTCAATGTTGATTATTCCTTTATTCGCGTTCCTGAATTTAAAGTTTGCAGCTATGAAACTACAGTAGAGAATGGTAGATTTGAAGCGTCAATACCAAGACGTTATGGATTAGCTTTTAAAGAAGGCTTAGCTAAAATAGATATTGAAAAAGCTTAATTTATTCGTTTTAACTATCAACATAGGGATTGTTAATGTCAACTCAACCGCGTTTTGTACATCTTCGTACGCACACTGATTTTTCAATGATTGATGGTATCGTAAAAGTGAAACCATTGGTCAAAGCGTGTGCAGCAAATAATATGGTCGCGTTGGCATTAACGGATTTCACCAATTTTTGTGGTGTGGTACGTTTTTATGGTGAAACCCTTTCTTCGGGGATTAAACCAATTATTGGTGCAGATGTTCATGTTAAAAGCGAGTTGTGCGGCGAAGAATTATTCATGCTCACTTTACTTGCTAAGAATAATGAAGGCTACAAAAACATCACATTACTGCTTTCAAAAGCCTATCAACGTGGCTATGTGGATTTGCCTTATATTGACCAGGAATGGTTGATTGAACACCGTGAGGGTGTAATTGTTTTATCAGGTGGCGCACAAGGCGATATTGCAAAAAAACTCCTTAAAGAAAATATTTCCGAAGCGGAAAGTGCGGTCAGTTTTTATCAAGAATTTTTTCCTGACCATTTTTACCTTTCGCTTTCCAGAACGGGTCGTCCGGATGAAGAGCGTTATATTCAAGCCGCATTAAAATTGGCTGAGGAGCATGATTTACCGCTTGTTGCAACCAACGATGTTGCCTTTCTCGCACCTGATGATTTTGAGGCACACGAAATTCGAGTTGCTATTCATGATGGCTATACCCTTGACGATCCGAAACGTCCAAAACGTTATACCGAGCAACAATATTTCCGCTCAGAAGAAGAGATGTGCCAATTATTTGCTGATATTCCTTCTGCGCTTGAAAATACGGTATTAATTGCACAACGTTGTAATGTCACTTTGCGTTTGGGCGAATATTTCCTTCCAAAATTCCCAACAGGCGATCTGAGTACGGAAGATTATTTGGTGATGAAATCCAAAGAAGGTTTGGAAGAGCGGTTGGCGTTTTTATTCCCCGATGAAAAAGTGCGGGCAGAAAGACGACCGGAATATGATGAGCGTCTTCAAGTCGAACTCGATGTGATCAACCAAATGGGTTTCCCGGGTTACTTCTTAATCGTCATGGAGTTTATCCAGTGGTCAAAAGACAATGATATTCCAGTTGGACCAGGACGTGGTTCTGGTGCGGGTTCATTGGTGGCTTATGCACTAAAAATTACCGATTTAGATCCTCTTGAATTCGATCTTCTTTTTGAACGTTTCCTTAACCCAGAACGTGTTTCCATGCCTGATTTTGACGTGGATTTCTGTATGGATGGACGGGATCGCGTTATCGATCATGTCGCAGAAACCTATGGTCGAGGTGCAGTATCACAAATTATTACCTTCGGAACTATGGCGGCCAAGGCAGTAATTCGAGATGTAGGTCGCGTATTAGGCCATCCTTATGGCTTTGTGGATCGTATTTCGAAAATGATTCCACCTGATCCCGGCATGACTTTAGCCAAGGCTTTTGAGGCTGAACCACAGTTACAAGTGGCATATGATTCAGATGAAGAAGTCAAAGCCCTAATTGATATGGCGCGTAAGCTAGAAGGTGTCACGCGAAATGCGGGTAAACACGCGGGTGGCGTGGTGATTTCGCCTTCTTTGATTACAGACTTTGCACCACTTTATTGTGACAATGAGGGGCTTCATCCGGTTACTCACTTCGATAAAAATGATGTGGAATATGCCGGTTTAGTGAAGTTTGACTTCTTAGGCTTACGTACACTCACCATTATTAAATGGGCACTAGATATGATTAATGCCCGCCTTACTCGTGAAGGCAAACCACTAGTCGATATTGCTGCTATTCCATTGGATGATCCCGAATCCTTTGAGTTGCTGAAACGGTCTGAAACGACCGCCGTATTCCAGTTGGAATCGCGCGGGATGAAAGATTTGATTAAACGCCTTCAACCAGACTGTTTTGAAGATATTATCGCGTTGGTGGCATTATTCCGACCAGGCCCATTACAATCGGGCATGGTGGATAACTTTATTGACCGTAAACATGGTCGAGAAGAAGTGTCTTATCCTGACGCAAACTATCAACATGAAAGCCTTAAACCGATTTTAGAGCCAACTTACGGTATTATTTTGTACCAAGAACAAGTCATGCAGATTGCTCAGGTGCTAGCGGGTTATACGCTTGGTGGTGCGGACTTATTACGTCGTGCGATGGGTAAGAAAAAACCGGAAGAAATGGCAAAACAGCGCTCTGTGTTTAAAGAAGGTGCTGAGAAAAATGGTGTTGATGGCGAGCTTTCCATGAAGATTTTCGACTTGGTGGAAAAATTTGCCGGCTATGGTTTCAATAAATCGCACTCTGCCGCTTATGCATTGGTATCTTACCAAACCCTTTGGCTGAAAACTCATTTCCCTGCTGAGTTTATGGCAGCAGTTATGACTTCGGAAATGGATAATACGGATAAAATTGTTGGCTTGTACGATGAATGTTTACGTATGGGCTTAAAAGTCACCCCACCAGATATCAATGTAGGGAAACATCATTTCAGCGTGAATGAAAATGGTGAAATTGTTTATGGTATCGGCGCCATTAAAGGGGTGGGTGAAGGTCCGATTGATGCATTGATTACCGCTCGTAATGAAGGTGGGATTTTTAGAGACTTATTTGATTTATGTGCTCGCGTTGATTTGAAAAAAATTAACCGTCGTACCTTTGAAAGTCTAATTATGTCGGGCGCATTTGATAAGCTAGGACCACACCGTGCGGCGTTATCTAAGAATCTAGAAGATGCACTCAAAGCCTCTGATCAGCATGCAAAAGATGAAGCCATGGGGCAAACCGATATGTTCGGTGTGCTGACAGAAACACACGAAGAAGTGGAAAATGCTTACGCCCATACGCCACCTTACACAGAAAAACAAATTTTAGATGGTGAACGTGAAACCCTTGGTTTGTATTTAAGCAGCCATCCGGTAAGTCGTTATTTGAAAGAACTTTCTCATTATAGCTCTACGAGATTAAAAGATCTTACTCCGAATCGCCGAGGACAGATTAGCACGGCAGCTGGTTTGCTGGTATCAACTCGCTTCGCGACAACGAAAAAAGGCAATCGAATTGGTATCGCAACTATTGATGATCGTTCTGGGCGTTTAGACCTAACCCTATTCGGCGAAAGCTTAGACCAATTTGGTGAGAAACTGCAAAAAGACACGGTTGTGGTGGTATCTGGTCAGGTGAGTTTTGACGATTTTTCAGGTGGATTAAAAATGTCAGTACGGGATTTGATGACCTTAGATGAGGCTCGCTCCCGTTATGCGAAATCTTTGGCTATTAGTTTGTCTGAGGAACAGATTAGCCCAAGTTTTATCAAGAAACTGAAAGAAATGTTAGAACCTGTTAGTGGCGGTACTTTACCAATTAACGTATATTATCAAAGTGCAAAAGATCGTGCGTTATTGCGTTTAGGGATTCAATGGTCGATTACACCAACGGATGAAATTCTAACAGAATTGGTGAATTTGCTCGGCGAAAATGCGGTAGAGCTAGAATTCGGTTAATATTCCAGTAAAAGTGCGGTCAAAAAATCCGTGTTTTTTAACTGCACTTTAAGCGGTATAAATAAAGCGAGAGATAAAATGGAAAAAATCATTATTGATGCAGACAGATTTTTACGCACCATTTCACGTATTTCCCATGAAATTATTGAAAAGCACCAAGATTTCAATAATGTGATTTTAGTTGGGGTGAAACGTCGTGGTGCCGAAATTGCTGAATTGATTCAACGTCGCATTGAAGAGTTGAATGGTGTAAGTCTTCCAATGATGGAATTGGATATCACGTTTTACCGCGATGATTTAGAGTATGTTGAACCTGAAAATCCAACTCCGGTGTATAGCGGTGCCTCCAGTTATATGAATATTCAGGGTAAAGAAGTCATTTTGATCGATGATGTGTTATTCACTGGTAGAACCATTCGTGCCGCGATGGATGCGTTAACAGATTTTGGACGAGCAGCTAAAATTGAATTGGTGATTTTAGTCGATCGTGGACATCGTGAATTACCAATTCGGGCAGACTATGTAGGTAAAAATGTGCCGACTTCCCGTGATGAACAAGTTCAGGTGCGTACATTAAAATATGATGGTTGTTATGAAGTGGCGTTATTGTCTAAATAACGATCAGCCTATTGTGAACCTTTGATAAAATTGATAATCTAACGAGCATTATCCTATTATTTTTTAAGACAACTAAAATGAAAAAATCAATGTTAAAATCTCTTTTATTTGCCATGATCGGTCTGTTTACTTTTTCTCAAGTACAAGCAGAAGAACGCGTTGTGGCGACCGTAAATGGTACACCAATTTTACAAAGCCAAGTGAATGCTGTGATGGGCAAAAAAGGTAGCCAACGTGCTGCGCTAGATAAAATTATTGACGACATGCTAACAGAGAAGGCCATCAAAGAATCCGGTGTAAAAGTCAACCAAGCAGAAGTAAACCGTATCGTAGAAGATATTGCAGCGAAAAATGGTTTAACTTATGGTCAATTCTTAGATGCGTTGGATTATCAAGGTATTTCCTTAAATGCATTTAAACAACAAATTTCTCGCCAAATGTTAATGGCGGGCGTGCGTAATCATGCCATTCAAAACAGCGTAGATGTCACTCGTGAGCAAGTGGAGGCATTGGGTAAACAAATGCTTGATGAAGCGAAAGCAAAAGGTACGGCGCAAAAAGTGATGGGTAAAGAGTATGAAGTTCGTCATATTTTATTAAAATTAAATCCACTATTGGACGATGTACAAGCAAAAGCAGAATTAGAGCGTATTCGTAGCGAGATTATTTCTGGTAAGATGACATTTGCTGATGCTGCATTAAAATATTCTAAAGATTATTTATCAGGCGCGAATGGCGGAAGTTTAGGCTATGCCTTCCCAGAAGCTTATGTGGGGCCATTTGCAAAAGCAGTTGAAACAACACCACAGGGTACCATTTCTGCACCGTTTAAATCTGAATTTGGTTGGCATATTCTCGAAGTAACCGGTAGTCGTGATGGCGATAAAACAGAAGATGCCTATCGTCAAAAAGCTTACGAACAAATCGTGAATAGCCAATTACAAGAAGCAACCAAAGACTGGGTGAAAGCATTACGTAAAAATGCTGATATTCAATATTTCGATAAATAACAGAAACCGTTAGAATAAGGGGGCATTTTGCCCCTTTTGTCGTTTTATAAAATGAGTGACGCATGAAAAAATTTTTTGTCTTTTTATTGATTCTTCTGCTTATTCTTAGCGGTGTTGGTTTTTGGGGTTATCAAAAACTAACGGAGTTTGTTCATACGCCGGTGAATGCCACGCAAGATCAATTGCTTACGATTGAGCGAGGAACTACGGGCAGTAAACTTGCTGCTTTATTAGAGCAAGAAAAAATTCTCGATAATGCAGATCTATTGCCTTGGTTATTGAAATTACAACCTCAGCTCAACAAAGTGAAAGCGGGGACTTATTCTTTAACGGGCGTGAAAACGTTACAAGATTTATTGGATATGATTAATTCCGGTAAGGAAGCACAATTTAGTGTGAAGTTTATTGAAGGTAAAACGTTCAAGGAATGGCGTAAAAACCTTGAAAACGCACCGCACTTAAAACAAACCTTGCAAGGTAAAAGTGATAAAGAAATTATGGCGTTATTAGATATTCCAGCCGTTGCAAAGGCCGTTTACGAATGGAATAACATGGATGGGTGGTTGTATCCAGATACCTATAATTACACGCCAAACTCAACTGATCTTGAATTATTAAAACGTTCAACTACTCGTCTACAAAAAGCCTTAGATAAAGCGTGGAATGAACGTGATGAAAATCTCCCATTAGCAGATCCGTATCAGATGCTGATTTTGGCTTCTATTGTGGAGAAAGAAACGGGGGTTGCGGCGGAGCGCCCACAAGTGGCTTCCGTATTTATTAATCGTTTAAAAGCCAATATGAAACTGCAAACTGACCCAACCGTGATTTATGGAATGGGTGAGAGTTACACCGGTAATATTCGTAAGAAAGATTTGGAAACGATAACCCCGTATAATACCTATATGATTGAGGGTTTACCGCCGACACCGATTGCTATGGTAAGTGAGAGTGCTTTGCAGGCAGTAGCTCATCCAGCTAAAACGGACTTTTATTATTTTGTTGCGGATGGAAGTGGTGGCCATAAATTTACTCGTAATCTGAACGAGCATAATAAAGCCGTGCAAGAATATTTACGTTGGTATCGTAACCAACAAAAAGGAGCCAACTAATGCAAGGCAAATTTATCGTCATTGAAGGGCTGGAAGGTGCAGGTAAAAGTACCGCCATGCAAACGGTGGTGGATACATTAAAATCTCTTGGTGTAAATGATATCGTGTTTACTCGTGAGCCAGGTGGTACACCGTTAGCGGAGAAATTACGCCATTTAATCAAGCATGAAACAGAAGAACCTGTTACGGATAAAGCGGAATTATTGATGCTTTATGCGGCACGAATTCAATTGGTAGAAAATGTGATTAAGCCAGCATTGGCAGAAGGAAAAATTGTGCTTGGCGATCGTCACGATATGTCTTCGCAGGCCTATCAAGGTGGTGGGCGTCAGTTTGACCAAACGCTGATGGCAAATTTAAAAAATATGGTATTAGGCGATTTTGAGCCTGATTTTGTACTGTATTTAGATATTGATCCAGCTGAAGGTTTAGCTCGCGCAAGAGGACGTGGAGAATTAGATCGTATAGAACAACAAGGACTCGATTTCTTCCATCGTACCCGCCAACGTTATTTGGAATTGGTGCAGAACAACCCGAAAGTTGCGATTATTAATGCGGGTCAGCCTTTGGAACAAGTACAAGCAGACATACAAAGTGCGGTCAAAAATTGGTGGGTTTCACAAGCAAAATGAGCGAACTTTATCCTTGGTTAGTACCTACTTATCACAAAATTAGCCAAACTTTTAGCGAAGGTTTGGGGCATCATGCATTATTGATTAAAGCTGATCAAGGTCTCGGTGCTGAAGGTTTGTTTGAGGCTTTAACAAAACGCATTATGTGTCAAACACCGGATAATGCACTTTGTGGCCATTGTCATTCTTGTCACTTAATGGCAGCGCAAAGTCACCCTGATTTTCATGTTTTAGCTTCTCAAGAAGGCAAAGATATTGGTGTTGATCAGGTACGGGCGATTAATGAAGTTGTCAGCCAACACGCGCAACAAAACGGCAATAAATTAGTATATATTCAAGATGCAGAACGTCTTACGGAAGCAGCAGCGAATGCATTGCTCAAAACCTTGGAAGAGCCGCGTCCGAACACGTATTTCTTATTGCAAACAGAGCCATCCTCTTCGTTGTTAGCGACTATTTACAGTCGTTGCCAAGTGTGGAATGTGCCTTTGCCAACCGAAGCAGAAGCCTTAACTTGGCTTTCTTCTCAATTTCAGGCAGAAACATCCGAATTATTGACCGCACTTGCGATGAGTTTGGGTCGTCCACTGTTAGCATTAGAAATACTTCAGCAAGGATTAATTGAACAACGGAAGAATTTCCTACGTCAATTTTGGCTTTTTTATCGTCGTCGTTCGCCTTTGGAAATTTTGCCTTTCTTTGAAAAAGAACGCACCGCACAGCAAGTAGATTGGATTTTAGCGTTTTTAAGCGATGCCATTAAATACAAACTCGAAATACAAAGTGGCTGGCAAACACTCGATCTTAAAACAGGTGTAACTCAATTTGCAGACGAGCAAACAGCGCTTGGGTTATTAACCGCGAATAAAATTATGCAAAAAGTACGCTTGGATTTACTCACTATCAACGGCGTTAATACAGAATTAATGTTACTAGATGGTTTGACGAAGTTAATTACCGACG
>ERZ833515.1312-NODE-1312-length-17441-cov-2.757333_pt1 | contig 17441 bp, 19 predicted proteins | sample MGYA00519949_ERZ833515 | MGnify/ENA primary metagenome ERZ833515 (study PRJEB31850, sample SAMEA3708741) | human gut metagenome | biome: human gut; feature: human-associated habitat; material: faeces | place: China | collected 2014 ...
GATATCATTCCCGCAGGAGGAACAAAAAACGACTAACAGCAATAAAATTAAATATTTCATACTCAAAGATTTTATCAATTCAAATTATAATACAAATTTCCCCGTACTGGCATTGAACACGAGGAACGCACATGCCCTATACGCAATGCCACCCTCGTAACGAGAGGCCTTATCATAAGCTATATGATTCCCGGGATACATCTCGATGATCCATTGGAGATCACTGGTGATATCAGGGGCGTTACATGTCCAATAGTACGGATGGTCGGCAATAAGATCACCCCCGCACTTGTACAGCTTCTCCTCAAGCAACAACGAGTTTTCATAGATTTGCTTCCAGTCCCAGAGCGAGGGGGTGCCATAACGGACCTCGCTCCCGGAACTTGTCCCCGGCAACAAGAAGGCTTGCTTATACAGCAACCCAAAGGCGGGGAACTGGTCAGGATTATCCGGGCTGACGGTTTGGCTAGCCCAAACGCCATTCCAAACGCCAATCCCCGGCATGCCATAATACGTGGCGAGCATTCTTGCCTGTTGACATTTATAGATACTGAGGGACTGTATAGCGTCATCGTTGATACCCTCCTCATATGTAGCGAAAGCGATGGTCGGCGAGAGAGGTTGCGATGGCCCGTACACTCCAACCCCAAACGCTTTGGGATGGATGATACACGGGGAGTAAGCCAACGAGCCATTCCATACGGATATGCCCATGGCATACATGATTCCGGCGAGTTCCTTGCTTGAATTGTAACCCGAGGAGAACGTGCCGTCCCTGTATATGTAATCACCGACCTTTGGCATGCCCGCCGATTTCTCATAGACTATAGCGTTTCCCAGATATGCCTTGGTCACCTCCTCACCACCAAGCATCATCCCCGATATTTCTGTTTGTCCCAACGTCATCATATCATCCGACTATTATGTATAACGTATTAGCGTCTTTCGTAGACAAGGCATCATAGGCCGACTGCGTGATCCTCTGGATCTTCGTGAGGCCCGTGGCCGTGGGGCAAGAGTTCAATTTCGTCTTGTCGGACTTGCCCATCAACCCGTCATTTGTCGTGGAGGCCACGCCATAGGTGGTGTTCGTGTCCTTGTAGTAAGGAACGCCTCCCACTATCGGGCAAGCCGTATACCCGGAAGCGCTGGTGATAGCGGACCCGTTCTTGACAAGGCCCGTGCTGCCGTTAGCCCCTACGACACTATACGTGGTATTGTTATCGGCTCCCCAGACCGCCACGCCGGCAGCGGACCAGCGAAGTACCTGTCCTGCCGCCCCACCCGCAGGGATATGGTTGTTCCCCGCGCCCGTTGGATGCGTGTATCTCGTGTCCGGAGGGGTTTGCCACGTGCCGTCGGCCCGGAGGTACTTGCCTTGCGCCCCGGCGGCCGGAGCGGGGACAAGGCCCGTACCCCCGGCGGCACTCGCCGTGGCCGCCTTGAACACGCCATACGTCGTGTTGTTGTCGCTTCCCCACACGGCGGTGCCATCGGCCGACCACCGAAGGATCTGTCCCGCGGCCCCGCCCGCCGGGATATGCTTGTTGCCCGCCGTCGTCGGATGGGCATAGACGGTATTAGGCGGGGTGGCCCACGTGCCGTCACCCCGCATGAACGTGGTCGTGTTCCCGGGGAGTTGGCGCAGCAGGCCGTTGGCGGAGGTGCTGGCCAACCCGTAAGTCGTGTTCGTGTTCTCCCATGGCACGCTCACGAAGGCGTTGCCAAGGGAGTCCACCTGCACCTTGTAGTTCTTGCCCGAGTTGGCGTAACCAGTCTTGATACCGCCCAGCGTGGAGTCCCCGGCATTGGGCAGGGTATACGAGGTGTCGCTCCAGGGGACGGTCACGAACATCCTGCCGTCGGCGTCAAGCTGCACGGCGTAGTTCTTGCCCGTGGGGCCATAACCGGTACGTACCCCGCCCAACGCCCCGGCCGTCGCTCGCGGGAGCGAGTAGTTGTTGGCGTTCGCGGCCACCCCCGCCAGCTTGTTCTTATCCGCAGTGGTGTAGTTATTGTCCGTGTGGACGTACTTGGCGTCCTTGACCGTACTGTCATCATTCGTCAATTGCGACGTCTTGGCGGGGATCAACGCCGTTATCTCCGTCCTGAGATCCGCCATCAGCCCCGTGAGGCTATCGGTATCCGTTATCCCGGACAGGAAGGCCTCGATCTCATGGAACGTGTCGATGGCGGACGAGGCGGAGCCGTCCAGCAACGTGTCCATACGTTGGTTGATGGAGGCTATGGCCCCCCGCAACGCCGTGTCGTCAAAATCAGAGAGACTCTCCAGCTTTGTCTTGAGCCCGGTGGTGAAATCCTCCGTCGACAGCTGTTTCCCCGCGACGGCCTTGACGTAGCCGGACAACGCCTCCGCCAGCTGGGCGGCGTGGTTGTGGCTGCCGACATCGCCCGTCAGGACGTTCTCCACCTTCTCCCTCGTAAGCTCGTACGTGGAGTTGACGGCCACGCTCGTGTTCTTGTAGTCACCCCGTGAGTCATCCCACACCCACCACGTGCCACCCTCGATCTTGGAGCTTCTCCCGGTCGCCGGGAAACCCGTGTCGGAGTAATCCTTGGCCGTGGGGTCCCATACCCACCATGTCCCGTCCTGGATCTTGGGCACGTTCCGGGCTTCCTCCGCCGCCCCGGTAGCATCGGCGGCCGCCTCCATGGCCGGCCTCTTGATCCCGTCCAGTTGCTCCGCCGTGAAATCCTCGTAGCGGAACGGGTCGCCCTTGTCACCCTTGAGAGCCGCCAATTGTTCCGGGGTGAAATCCCCGTACGTGAACGGGTCACCCTTGTCGCCTTTCGACGCCACCACCATCCATCTGGTGGCGTCGGTCAATAACGCCGTGTTGCCGTCCACGAGGGAGACGAAACTCCCCCCGGCGAAAGTCACCAGGGCCAGACGGTCATATGCCGTGCCCTGTCTCCACGCGCCTCTTGGCGATATACTCACTTTTCCCAGTGTTGTCCTTGCCATATGCCTCATATTATATGATTACCGATAAAAAACCGTTCTCGTCCACCTCGAAATTGGCCCCGGCATATCCCGGGTCCGTGTACATCGACAACTCCCCCGTGGCGGGATCGACATCGAACGTGGCGTACATCACGTCACCTCTCGCCTTCTCCCCGGTATCGTACCATTCCCCGGTCTCCTCGTCCCAGCGCCACCAGTAGCCGTCCCTTATCTCGTCACGATGATCGGAGAGCGCGTTCAGCCTGCCGGTGGCTTTTTCCACGTTCAATATGGCCTCTGCCGTACCCTCTTCCCGCGCCTCTTCCTGATCTTGGCGTACGCTCTCATTCTCTTGTCTAATCGATTCCGCCTTTTTTCGCAAGGCCTCTTCCACGATACGGGCCTCCTCGGCCTCTTTACGTACCTTTTCCGCGTCCGATCGCTCGGTTTCCACGATAGCTCTCGCATTCTCCGCCTCGACACGCCCCTGCTCGGCTTTAACACGCCCGGTTTCCGCCTTGGTAATAACCAGATTGGTCGTCTGGGCCGTTTCGGCGGCGGTCTCCGCACGACCGGCGGCCGTATTAGCGGACGCGGCCGCCGTATCAGCCGCCTTGGTAGCGTCACGGGCGTTCCTTATCTCCGTAAGCATGTCCCCGTAAGCCTTCTGGATCATCTCGAGGCTCACTTTCACGCTGGTTTGCATACCGTTTATAACCTTGCAACCGATCGTGTACAGGCCGGTGAGGCTGTCAGCCAGCGTGAGCTCCGATATTTTCTTTTTCTTAGTTCTCATATGTTCCCAGGTCTATGTAATACTCTCCATCCTCGGTGACGATAAGGTCACCATCCTCCGTGGCCAGCAGGTAGTCCGTCCCGCCAAGACGGAACACCGTGAACTCCAGCGTGAGGTTGAATGTCACCACCACACGCCCCCGGAGGCTCTCCAGTTTCCAGCTGGACGTCCTCTTGTAGTAGCAGGGGTATTCCTCGATGTTGTAATCCACGTACAGCGAACGCTCGCCCGGCTGGACCAAGGCGTGGAACAGGGCGTCGTAACAGTTCCAGAACGCCGTCATTGAGCCGGCGATCAGACAGCATTTAAGCGTGACCTCCTTGCTATTGAAAACCACGTTTTCCGTGTCGTAGATCCGGCCGTCAACGTCCAGTACCGTACGGGACAGGTTCGTCTTCACCGTAGGGGATCTCATGATCTCGTCACGGCCCTCCGTCACCATCACGCCGTATCGATCCAAGGGTACGCCGTCCAGCTCGTACTCGGAGAGTGGGACGTACCGGCCTCCACCCTCCGGGATCTCCACGGAAGAGGGTCTTACGGGCCGGTCCTCGGCGAACCGGAGCGTGAAGGCCTCCAACGTGTCCCAATCCTCATACGCCGGGCTCTGGATGAGTCGCAAGCTCCATTCCCTGCCCAGCGAGGGGATACGGAAGAGGTGATACCCGGACTTCGATAGGTGCTCGATGAGAGCGCCGGCGGATCTTCCGTCCACGCTGCGGACGAACGTGATGTTGAGCTCCCGTGGTTTCAAGGTGGGCTTTTCCAAGTCCGGCTCTATGCCGTCCTCGTCCGGCCAGTCGTTCCTATCCGGTTCCACCAGCTCGGGGAACGGGAGAAGGCCGTCGTAACCTCCCTCCGTGATCCATACGCCGAAATCGGTGTAGGCGTCCTTGCCGTCTATGTATAACTCACCCCTCATAAGATCACCACGGTATTATCCTTGTTTATCTCAACCTCTCCCCCGATATTCACCAGCAGGATCACGGCGTAGTCGCTCGCCACGACCCTAGCCTTGCCGCCGTGCATGAGGATCACCTTGTGAACACGCTCGTTATCGTCTATCGTTATCACCGCATCCGTATCACCTATCACGGCGATATTGCCGGGATTGGTTACGTCCACGTGGCCGGAGTCAACGTACACCCCGTAGGGCATCACGTGACCGGCCATGCCACGGAACATGTCTAGCGACGGGAAATCATTCTCCGCGCAAAACTCACGCCCCTGCGGGCTGAAGAACAGCCACACGAGGCTTCTCCAATCCGTCACCCCGTTAGAACCACTGCAAGCCCCGAGCGAGAGGGCCGATTTGATTATGTCGTTAACCGTCTCCATCATTATCTTGATCTCATTAATATCCCCTTGTCGTTAATAGTCTTTATACCGGAGGCCGCCGACTTGGTATTGGCCTCTATCTTCTCGGATAGGGCCTCTATACGTCCGGAGATCTCAGCTACCTTGGCCGTGTTCTCCGACACCTTCCCGGACAGGTCCTTGATCGCCTCCACGTTCTTCCAGCCCCTTGTCTGGAGGTCGTAGATGAAGCGCATCTGGTCGGCTATACCCGTCACTTGCACCAACGTCCTATCTAAAAATATAAGCTGGGTGGGACATCTTACCGTCTATCACGTCCGCAGAGTCCTGAGAGATGGAACCAACGCCCTTGGACGAGGCCGTACGCCCGTCGTCCTCCTCTACCGCATTACCGGTATTGAAATATTTGTCGGCCCAACCAAACTTACGGTCGAGGTCGTCGGCCAGCTCCTGCGCCTTCCGATCCAGATAATCCTGTTCCCAGTCGCTGATATAATCGTCGGACCAGAACTCGAGCAGCTTCTCCCGGATCTCTTTCATGGGATCGGAAGCGGCGGCCTTGATCGACTCCGTGACCATGTTCCTTATCATCTTCCTCACAAGATCCTTGGCCGATTGCGCCTTGTCCTCCCCGGCGGCCCACGCATCGGCGTAAGCGTTGGCGAAATCGTCGATCGCCGATTTTATGTCACTACCGAAAATGGCGTCCTTGCCGGCCTCCTTGTTATCGGCAATAGCATTGTTGATTTCGTCTATCTGGTCCCGCCACTCCTTGATACGGTCATTGTCGGTTTTCTTCTTGTCCTCCTCCTTGATCTGGTTTTGGATAAGCACTTTTTGCTGTTCCAATAGCTTATTCTGCTGGCCTATGAGGTTGGAAGCGTCCTTGGAGTAAGCCTTCTCGATGGAGTCCCCCAGCCTATCGTAGGACTTGTCCAACGTGTCGATCTGATCCTGCAGCGCTTTTATCTTTTTTTCGTGACGCTTGTCACTATTGAAAATATTAAAGACAGATATCAGAACTCCAATACTCCCCTGTATGATACCAACAGGATTAGCAGAAGCGATGCTCGTCGCCAATTGACTGGCAGAACCCATTAGATTTGACAGATCACTAAGTAACTGTTGGGTGGCCTCGTCTCCGACCAAGCCCATCTCATTAAGCCCACCTACAACTGCATCAAATCCACCCTTAACCATATCAATAGATGCCGCAGTATCCCGGAACATCTCTTTAAGAGCATTCTTTTTTGTTACATCATCCTCGGCCTTCTTGTACTGTTTCAGATGCTTTGAAAGTAGCCCGAAGGGGTTCATAGTCCGAATCTTCTCATCGACCTCTTTTAAGCTATTGGTAACAGCTTGGGCATCTATTGGATTCAGTTTTAACCCTTTGGCCTTTTCTTTAATGGTGTTGCTCAATTTCTCTAATTGCTGAACTGTCAGATTATCAAGATTCCCGAATAGCTGTTGCCATTCGTCTGATTCTTGGAGCATCTGTCCGTTCAAAGTAGATAAGGCTTTCTGTTTACCTTCCATGAGTTTGGCAACCAGATAAGCGTCTTTTGATTCTACGGCAGTCGATATATCCGTATCCCATTTTTCCCGGAGGTCTTTTTCCTTTTGCTTGAAATCGTTCAAGTTATCGAGTAGGGAACGATAGATTTCCTGTTGTTGTGCCTTATCTATATCGGTTGTGTATGACTTATGTTGCTCTGCCGTCATACCTCCGGTCTTCAACTGCTCGTTGGCCCATTTGCGTTCCTTCTCGTACCGATCCTTGATAGAAGATAGCTTACGCTGTTCTTCGTTTAAGAAGACATCTGTAAGGGCCTTTGTACGTTGTTTGTACTCTTCGGCGTATTCTTTCTCGATCCGGGCAATATCGGCTTTCTCCTTTTCCTTCGCCGCTAGCTCACGGTTATCGAAGGTGGCGAGGACTGACGAGTCTTCTTTACCTTTCGATTCCTTGATTTTCTTTTGGTACTCCTCTTTCTCCTTCTTAATAGCGGCTATGGTGTCTTTTGTTTCCTGTTGAGCCAAAGATAGACGCTTCGCCTTACCGTCTTCCATAGCGGAGATACGGGAGGCTTGGAGTTTTAATTCACTATCGAGAATGGAACGGTTGAGTTCTTGTTGAAGCTTTAGTCGCTTTGCTGCTTCATTTTCAGCCTTACCCGTTATATCATATTTAGTGAGTTCTTTTTGTGCCTGTTTAATCTCACGAGTATACTTATTCCATTTCTCTGAGTTCTTCTCTGATATATCCAAAGCGTCACGAGCTGTCTCAGCTTCCTTTTTCTTCTTTTCCCAATAAGCTTTATTTTGAACAATAGTTGTGTTATTACCTGTCAAGGAGTTTATCTTACCGGTTGTCTCGTCTATTTGCTTATTCAAAGCATCGAGCTTAACGTTATTGATAATATCAGGCATCCCCATCCATACAGAAGCTATATCCTCTGATCTTGTCAGAGTTTTTTCAAGCTCATCCTTTTCCTCGACAAGACGTTTTTTCACATCTTCATAATGTTTGACCTTCTCTTCGACTGGGGTATTGGCTTCCCATTGGGCCTCTTTTATCTTGTCGATCTCTTCTTTGTGAAGCTTCACAAGGTTATTGGCAGTCTCTAACTGTTCATTTAATTTAGAGACAGCGATTTCATTATTAGGAAGTGTCGCCGCACTGGATATGGCTTTTTTTGAAGTATTCAATTCTTTTCAAATCGTCCTCATAAGCCTTAACTGCGTCGTCCATTTCTCTTTTCTCATTAATAGAAGAAAAAATCTTCTTCTGCTGGTCTTGTGGCAAGTTCTTGAATTCTTCAAAAGTCATGGTTCCCAACTCAGGGAATAACTTTATAAGCTCTTTGTATGCCTTTACCTGTGAATAAACGGATTCTGTCTCACTGTTTATCTTTGAGATCAGACTGTCAGTTTTAGAGGTAAGTTCCTGTTTCCTACGTGCAGCTTCTTCTTGTTCTTTATTAAGTTGCTTTTGTGCTTTCTCGGCAGCGGTTGTGCTATCATGTAGAACCCACATAGTAGCGGCAAAACTGGCTACGATAGTGGCAAGTAAGACATAAGGATTAGATAACATAGTTGCATTCAATAATTGCTGTGCCCTTCTCAAAAGTGTTAAATATCTAATATGGGCTATATGTGCCAAAGTATGTTTACTCTCAGCTGCGGTAGCCAACATTACAGCGGTACGATATGTCCCATAAGTAACAATAAGTCCAGCTATAACCCTACCAACCTTATCATAGTTCTGCACAAGACTTATCGCAACCTCATAAGAACCTTTTATTATGCCTTCTTGTGATTCTCCAATCGAATTTAAAGTATCTTGAATAGCGCCAGTCAACTGATTTTGGGCATTTCTTATACCATCAGCAGATTTTTCAATCATTCCGTGGAATTTTCCTCCTTCGGCTGTAGCGGAAGAGAAAGCATCTGCAACCATTTGAAAAGAAATGGCCCCACTCTCCATTTCTTTTTTAAGCTGGGCAATTGACTTTCCTGTTTTTTCCGAAATAACTTGTAGAGGGTTAAAACCGGCATTAATCATTTGATTAAGATCCTGACCCATCAACCTACCAGCGGCGGACATCTGGGAGAAGGCTAACGTCAGAGAGCCGAATTTCTGACTATCTCCCATAGAAATATCACCAATTGACTTAATTATAGGAATTGTCTTCTCGGCTTCAACATTGAACCCTAACAAGGTTTGTGCCGCCTTTGATACATCAGATACAGAAAGAGGACTGACTAAAGCATAATCTTTGATCTCCTTTACATAAAGATCAGCCTTATCTTTTGAGCCTAAAAGGACCTCAAAAGATTTATTCAGCATTTGCATTTCTGCACGTACCTCTATTACTTGGGAAACAAATTCTTTTGCGGCTACAACGCTAAAAACCTTTTTTGCCATATTCCCCATAGCAGTCTCTATCTGTCTTGAGACATCAACCGTAGAAGCACTCTCTTTATTATACAACGCATATTCATCTTTCAGCTTCTTCACAGAAAGCCTCGCCCGGCCCTGCTCCAACTGTAAGTCTTTCAGCTTGTCTTTTTGTAATTCGAGATTTTTACGAGCATCAGCAAGTTCTTTTTCTGTTACCTTAAAGTTCGGAGAGCTTTTAGACAATGTTTTGTAATATTCTGATAGACGACGTACAGATATTGTATATTCATCAATCTTTTCTCTCGTATCAAGAATATCTTCAGATAAACGATTAACAGCCATAGAGCTATCAAATATCTTCTTTTTGAAATTCTGATCCAGTTCATTACCTGCTTTAGCAGCAGCCAATACCATTGTGTCCAGCTCCTTAGTATTCTTCGATAACTGGACTTCCATTGCACGAAGAGTCGCTGGAGGGGTATTACCGTCCATCCCGGAGAGAGTTGATTTCAATTTCTCAATCTCCGTCCTTAATCTGATAACGTTTTCGTAGTCCGATCCTACTTTGAAATAAAGACCTGCCATATATACTGAATCAATGTTTTGGATAAAAGTACATTAGACAAATGAAGTGAGAGAATTTTAGGGAAAGGGATATATGACAATGAAAAGATTGTCGTGAAATTATTTGGAAGAATTAGATTTTTAAGTATTTTTACAACAACCTTAAAAGATACAAATCATGAAAATCAAAAAAATATCCATCAATACAAAAATTGAAAAACTTTCAACACAAGTCAAAAAAATTCCGTCACAAATCAAAATGAGACAAAGCTATATTCGAAATTTCTTCATCACAGGACTTATGGGTAAAATTGTAACATTCCTATTTAGTTCCTTCTCGCTCATTGTATTGGGTATATTAATGGCATTTATGGCTATTTATTTTTATAGAAACACACAAAACGTACGCCCAATACTAAAACAGATAAGAGTCTCAAATATTAATAGGGAACACATATCACGATTACAAATCGACATTGGAAGCAGTGATTTCCTTGTTGAGAATAAAAAAAGCATTGGTGTCATGTCTATTATGCTGAATTATTACGTCCCAGAAATTGTCGATAGTTCTTATGTAAATATTTACAGAGAGGATAGTCTCGGAAATATTTATAGTAATAAAAAATATTATTATATCACTAAAGAAGGGCGTCCTATATATTTATTAGACACAATTCCTAATAATGTTGATTCTACGGCAAACTATGTAAGTAGCATACAAGTAGCCCTCGATGATTTCAATGAGAAACAAATTATTAAAGAAATATCAGCGAATGAATATGGTTGTGGTAATGGAAACGTGATTGTTGATTCAATAAGCGAACACCTGTTAACTACACATTTCTATTATGACATCACTAAAGAATCCAATACTTTTTCAACCACAATATTTGGTGATTTCTTATTTAATACAGACAAAAACAACCCATATGTTTTTTTCTATTTAATCTTAAAAGATTTTAGTCCTATCTATATAAATGAATCATCATGTATTCGAATTGACTATGGACACCCTGAAGATAATGGTTTTATTAAAAATCCAATCAATATAACATCCATATACCCACAACCAAGCACAATAACACCAGGATCAATATTATATAAAGGAAAGAAAAAAATAACCGAAGTTTTTCAAAATGGTTGTATTTCATTTTCAGGTGAGGATATCGAAAAAAAGCGTCAATCTGATCAAATGCTTTTCTTGTATACAGTACTTTTTGGTTCATGTTTGACTTTCCTTGTGCAGATTTTCATAAGCCTCATTGTAAAATGGAGAGATGTCGTTCTCAATCAACAATTAGAAACCAGTAAAACAAAAAAATATTGGTATTATATCATTGCAACTATAATCACAATAATTCTTCTAATTATTGTAATATATCTATTGAAATAAATATCATCTAACTTAACTTCATTTCGAAAGATGACCAACTTTTGAAATGAAGTTAAGTTTTTATCCTGTCTTCTGTCTCATAAGATCCTTCCCTGACATCTTTTTTACTTCAGCTTTCTCTTTGTCCTCATAGACAGCCCTCGGTTTATCAGCACTCATCAAGAGCAAAAGAAGATAAGGAAGATCCTCATACACCTCCCTGTAAGAAAGATTCAAATTTTCCATGAATAAGGTAATACTTCCTACGATGGTATTCCCTCCTACTACTTGGGTTTTACTGTCAGATTCGCCAGCTCCATCGCTAACTGGCAGACTACGAAAAAATCACGTCCGGTTATTAGCTCAAAAGCGACAAAATACGCTTGCAATAATTCTTCTTTAGAACCTGAAAGCATCTCTCGTTCGAGGCTTTCAGCTTTTTCTTGATAATCTGGGACATCACCAGCAACCAAGAAAGAAAGCCCCTTGATGATATTATCCAAATTTGCGGAAACTATCTTTATTAAGTCCTGCATAGTCCCATTCTCCGGTAAATCAACCTTACTTAAATATTGGGTAGCTCGCATTATCACTTTGATAGCCGGGGCTTTGATTACATAGACCTTTCCTCCTACAACAGTCGTCTTTCCGTAGGTTCCGGAAAGCAATTCTGATACATTTTTTGTAGCTTCATTCACGGCTTATAAAATTAGAGGGTGATTTCTCACCCTCGTTATTAACTTATCCCTGCGGAGCGGAATCTTCCCCGTCTTCCCAACGTTCGATAGGAACCCCTGCTTTAGTTGGTTTCAACGCCGTAAAGACAAGGGCCAAGCCGATTGCTTTCTCATTGGCCTTGCCGGAAGCTGTAACACCAGCACGAGGGAAAATGATTCTCACACTGTCCTCAGTTGTGGCACGAACGGTAAACTCCTTACTCTCCACATGGTCAGCACGTTCCCATGTACCCGGCTTACCATCCGCACCAGCTGTAAATTTACCTCCTTGGAACTTAGCCTTAGTGTTAAGATCATACATACCAATAGAAGCATTGATCTTAACCGCACCTGGCTTCTTAGAGGAATAATAGGTATTTCCAGCTACATCCTTGTAATCCTTGATCTCCGGATCTTCATCCTCATAGGTGAAGGTATCCTCGTGGACTACCGGGACTTCTTCGAAAACAGTACCTTCGGCACCATCAGCCCCGATCGGCGCAACCTCCAGCTTCTGAAGGTTTACAACAACGACTTTTTTATTCTCTGCCATAATTATCTCACATTTAAAACTTCAAACATTATTTTCGCATTCACAAAATGACACTTTAGCGGTGCATCTGTCTCTTGATGGGTAGAATAGACCTTGTAACGATAGATAGAACCGTCAAAAGAGGAAACAGAACGTAAACCAGACGCTTGCCGCTCTAATTCAGTCAACCTGCTTTTGTCAGCCATTCCATTAATATCAGGCACACAGAAATTCACTTCAACGAAACCTTTAATCCAGAAAGTTCCCGGTTTAGGTTCTTTCGGGATGACGGTTATCCTCTCTTCGGTAACTTCCCCTTCCGGTATCGCATCCTTCTTGTAAGTAGGGATACCGAACGGCTTCAAGTCCCGAACCAAAATAGTTTCTATGTCGCCTGTTACTATCATTCAAATTTCTCTTTTAAAAGTCTCTCAGCTTCCAAGGCTGCACCACTCAATACTTCAAATCCTTTAGCTTCTACAAAAGAGGCGTATTCCGTCTCATTCTTCAGCGTCAACCCCGTTTCATCTACTTCATATTCGTTAGACTTACGAAGAGTACCGGTGATGTCCTGATAATCTCCGTTATCTTTAGCATATTGAACGGCTTCCTCTCCTACTTCAATCATAGCGTCTTTGACTTCCCTTTTGAACTCATCAAAGACCGCATCAACATCAGAGAAATCAAAATCTACTCCAGCCATATCTCTCTATAGGGTAAATAGTTTACTTCAACAGGGCTTTTTGCCACACCTTCTCCCTTTACGCTACCATCTTGCCTTAAACATCGAACATACGTTCCAGAAATGATCGCTTCGGTTGATTTGTCAAATACTACCTTGTGCTTGAAATCATACAAAACGCCATTGATGGACATTTTCTTCTCTGCACTTATATCATCGCACCGGCATGGACCGAAGTCTTTCCAATCCTCTTTCGGGGGGATCGGATTCATGTCCTCGTCAAATGACGGGTCGGACACGACCTTGACCATTAATCTATGTGGAGCGAATATCATAAGAACTTGACTTTGGGTTTATCAGTATTGAGTTCGTCTTTCAGCCCGTACTTCTTACACAAGAAAGAATAGTAGTCCTTAATACCTTGAATGTTCCATGACATAGAGAAACCGCTTTCACTAATAGAGGTAGCACGAAGTAATAGAGAGGGGATGAACCTCGCCATCGCCACAGAGACACGACTATAACAATCCTCGTTCATCTCATCCTCTCCGCTTATCTTCGAGGAAAGACACATATCTAGAAGGTCAGCCTCCGACAACTGAACGCCGAAGGTCTGAAACCTCTGTGATATGTATTCATTTACCGTCATGCGTTCATCGTAGAAAGATCGAAGTTCACAATCTTGTTCGGAGCGGTAAACTCAGGAATCCACTCTGCGGTGTACTCCATGTATCTACCCTCTTCGTCACGATAGTTGCATACAGACATCTGACCTTCCGCTGTATTGTAAGAACGTCCCGGTACTGGGTCTGTCATTACATACGGCTTGTGGTGGCGCATCTTCATCACTTTGTCAGACCGCAACAGGGTGATACGGTCGTCTGGATAAATCTGTACGTTCTCTCCGTTTTGATTCTCAACGTAATCTTCCTTGATTTCAATTGCCGGAAGACCGATACCTGTAAATACGCTGGATGCCATTTGGTCTGTAACCAATCCAGCATTAACCATGAACTCACGCTCGCCAAGAATCATCTTGAACTTATCCCCGAACTCGGAAGCACCTACAATATTCTTCATGAATGTGCTACGAGACATAATCATTTTGGAGAACACACCGTATTTGGCTTTAAGCTTCTGAATCTCCTGCTGCAAGTAAGAGATAAACTTATCTTTTGCTGCAACTTCTGGAGTAAGGAAATGGAATGGCAACTCAATATCGAGCAACTCGATATTTTCTTTATTGTCCGCTAAATGAACCTCTGCTTTGCCGGTCATCAACAATTCAGGAACAACAATATCCATACGCTTGTGCGGAGCAAGCAAGATCTGGCGGTAATCATCAACAATGAAGTCGATAATCTCCTGTAAGATCGTACGCTGATCTGCGGTATTAGCGGCATTGAATTTATCAATGATGTCCTGCAACTGAGACAGACGTTCGATGTCTATCTGATAACGGTCACCCAGATAAGCGATTTCGGTGTAACCGCTTCCAAGGTTACGTCTTTCTCTCAACGGTTTCTGGTCATTCTTACCAAGGATAGACCCGGCAACGACACCTGTAACCGTTCCTAAATAGGTCTTGAAAACACGCTGTTTGGTCTCCAAGAAATCACCGTACTGCTTCCAGTAGATTGTATCCAATCTCAATTGAAGCACACGGTCAATCACCGCTTTTACGATGTTAGGATCTGTAAATAAAGTTTGTATGGTCAAATTCATATCTAAACTTTTTATGATTAATACTCAAACTGGAAACGACTTGTTAATCCGGCCTTATCCAGATCATGGATCGGGAGGATCAATTTGCTTTCCTTCACTTCATACGCCTGCATCAAGAGAGTGCAGAGAACAGCGCCATCGTCTTCAACTTTCTTTGCGTCGAAGAGAACGAAGTTTGCAGTATGCTTCTTCTTTGTGCCTCCTACTGCTGTGGCTTCAAAAAGAACAGTGTCTTTCTCAATATCAGCGCCGAAAGCGGCTTTGATAGTCAGAACGTCGTAGTTTTCGTTTGATTTGTCGATAGCGGAAACCTCTGTACCTTTAGTGCCGTTCCCAATGAACATACCAACATAAGCCAGCGATTTTTTTGCGATTTTGATAGATAAAGCATCTGCTCCATTAGCATAAGCTTCCACAACTTTCACGTTGCGGACGGGAACAAGTGTGCGCTTTACCAAATCAGCCTGAACCGGGGTGAACACAGGTAAGAAAGATCCTACCACCAGATTGGTAATATCCAACTTCCACGGGCCGCTCTTTCTGACACCGGATTCAACACGGTAAAATTCTTGCACCTCCTTTTCAGGGGTTAAATTGTACTTAGTACCTGCTGCCATGATTAATTTTTGTTTTGTTCAACAATCGTTTTTGTCCCCTCGCTAATCATGCTGGCGATAGATTCCGCTTCCGTTTTCGTATCACCACCTACTTCGGGACTTCTTACGCCCTCAAAGCCTTCGTTCGTCAATTCCTGCTTTACATCCTTGAAATAAGCATCCAAGTCTGCGTCCTCAGGAATACCGTAACGCTTTGCTTGCGATTCGGGAATACCATACTCTTTAGCCTTTGCCAAAATCTGCTCCTGACGGGTAGCCTGTAACTTCTCTGTCTCAAACTGAGTAAGTTTATCGGAGAGAGGTTTCATGGCTGCGCTCACTGCATTGGCGATGATGGTTGCCATGTCATCAGCAGGTTTCTCAACAGGCTTTTCTACCGGTTTCTCGATTTCGATTGGCTTACCGTCCTTCAAGCCGTGTTTCTTCTCGCAGTTAGTCACTGCGGAGGTAACGGCTGTATTAGCCCGGAAATCACCATAGGAATTTAACACGTCCTGAAAGCCTACTCCATCCGCGATTGTCTGTAATTGGCTTTCGTCCGTAACACCGACCGCTTTCTTTTCAGCGATCCGGCTTAAAGTAGCTTCATCAACCCCAGGGAATTTGGTTTTGAGTAATGCTAAAATCTTTTCTTTCATACCGTATGAATTTTCGTTTAAAATCTTTGGTATAAAAGTAGATAGCTAATATGTGGGTGAGAAATTTTAAAGGATAGAATATATGACAATAGAGCTATTGTCGTGAAATGAGGTAGAAAGGATATTAAAAAGGCGTGAAACTGGGGAGGAGACACGCCTAAATATAACTGAATAACATGCTTAAATGCCCAACATAGCTGCCGGCTGTATATTTAGTACTCGGCAAAGTAATCTAGCAATTTTCAAAGTGGGTTCCGATCTTCCGGAAATATAATCATTAACTCTCGAAGGGCTTATGCCAATCTCACTTGCAAGCTGTCTTTGTGTCATTCCTTTTTCTTCAAGAGATAATTCTATCAATTCAGATACAGTTGGTTTCTCAATTGGATAGTGTTCCTTTTCATAGGCAATCACTATATCAGACATAACAGAGAGTTCTACTGCACTCTTGTCGTTTGCAGGAGTATCGTCTTCAACCATCGGTAGAAGTTCTTCTATTCTTGCCAATGCAAATTTGTATTGTTCCTTAGTAATTTTATTCATGACCTTATCTATTTATATGGTTGAACAATCTATTTTATCATAATCTTTATGAGTCCCTACCCAGCGAATGAAAATATATCCCATCGTAAATTTAACAACTACCACCAATCTATAATTATTGCCTTTGATGTTGAAAACATAGTGCTGATTACCGACATAGTCAGCAGAAAGAAAATCGACTTTAATATCAGACAGGTTTTTCCATTCTGCTTTTTCAGCTACATCATACCAGCGTTCAAGGGCTATGCGAGAATCCTCGTAACCTTTCGTCTCGTAGAAATCTTTTAGCTTCTTATGCGATACTATTCTCATATCTCTTTCATTTGATGCAAATATACGATATTATTTTGAATTATAAAATTACTCTAGATAAAATATTCTATATTACAGAATTTAAGCAACAAAAAAGCGGAACCCAAAGCCCCGCTCTCTATGATGGTAACATAACATTTAGGCGGCAGAAGGAACATTCTTTTCTTTTCCCGCCTTTTGGTTCATTTCCTCCTCTTCAATCTCCTTCAGCTCTTCATCTATGCAACTTATGGTATAGGCTTTTGCCCTGCACTTGTTAGTTTTTGATTTAACGAGGCTTTCATTTTTGCAGCTTTGGCAGCCTGAACAAAATACAAATCAAAGAGAAGTTCCAAAACATCTAACAAGAAGTCCGCTTCATTAGGTTCTACATCCAAAATCTCACCCGATACCTGATCTTCCATTCCATGAGCGGCAATATTTCCAAAACCACGAATTATTTCAAGATTATCACTAATATAAGATGGCAATTTGTTTGTTGCAATTAGTTTGTCTATTTCTGTTTTAAGGTTGCGTTCCTTTATACCTTCTTTCAAACGAATGATATTCTGCAAACATCTACGACTTAATGCTGCACTTGCTTTAGGGCTAAAAGGAAGTACTAAACAAGCTTCATTATAGTCTTCTGCAAACTTAGGTTCTACCTCAGGCGCAGCAGGCATTCTACCACTTCCAATCGGGAATAGTTGTCTATACTCACACGAAGGCTGTTCTCCGATTAATATTGTACCATCACTATATTTACTTGCATTACT
>ERZ833515.1326-NODE-1326-length-17294-cov-18.899646_pt1 | contig 17294 bp, 16 predicted proteins | sample MGYA00519949_ERZ833515 | MGnify/ENA primary metagenome ERZ833515 (study PRJEB31850, sample SAMEA3708741) | human gut metagenome | biome: human gut; feature: human-associated habitat; material: faeces | place: China | collected 2014 ...
ATCTAACGCGTCTGCCAATTCCGCCATATCCGCATATTCTGTTTTGTTCGTGAGCTGTGTCGCTCGGAACGATAGTTATTATACCAGATGCAACAGAAATGTCAACACCTATTTTCAAATTTTTCTGACAAATTTTTGCATGGAAATTGATGCAGTCCGTACAGCGGCTGTGGGGCGAAAAATTCATTAAAGTGTGGTACAATAAAAGCTACGCGGCGGGGCGCTTCCCGTACAATGATAAAAACGAGGGAATGCATATGGCAAACGGAATCATCTTTCTGGTGGGTGCACTGATCATGTTTTACATGGCGCTGCGCAGTGTGCGGCAGCGGCGCAGTCTCTGCACGAACGGCGAAAAAGTACAGGCACGCATCACTGGCACAGTGCAGAGCCGGGACGGCACGGCCTATGTGCTGGAGTTCACCACGGCGGGCGGCAGCCACCGGCTGCAGTACCCCAAACCCTCCCGCAGCAAGGATTTTGCCGAGGGCAGCGTGGTGACCCTGTACTACGACCCGGAAGCCCCGGAGAAAATGTATGTGGAGGGCGATAAGTCGGTGCTGGGCGCCGAGGCGCTGTACGCAGGCATCGGCGTGGCATTGCTGGTGCTGATGTTCGCACTGCTGTGAGAGGAGGAACCATAAGATGAAACTGGAACATTTTGGTATGGCAGAGCCGGGGGACTGCCGGCTGGTATTTACGGCGGATGCCGAAGAGCTTGAACGGGCCATCACGGCCGAGCAGGCTGTGCCGGACGCCCCGCAGGCCGAAGAGGCCTTGCTGACGGCGGCGGTGAACCGCACCATCCTGGAGGGCTTTTCGGCCCTGTATGAGCAGATCACGGCGGAGTACGGCATTACGCCGGTGACCGACCCGGACTTTGAATTGCTGGCCGTGAACCGGGCCGAAGGGTTCCGGGCCGGGGCGCAGTTCTATGCCCTGCCGCCGCTGACGCTGGGCCGGTACACCGGTTTTGTGCAGGCGGTAGAGCCGCACCTCATCCGGCAGCTTACCATTGAAATGGAGATCAACCGTCATCATGGCGATGAGGAGCGTGCGGCAGATGCTGCTGGAAAGGCCGCCCTGCGTCAGCAGGTGGCCCGGGAACTCTACGCCCAGCGCTGCGTGCAGGCAAAGGCCCGCGCGGAAAAAGAAGTCATCTGGCAGCTGGGGGACGAGGTGACCGGTCCTCTGCCCAAACAGCTGGTGGGCGGCAACTATTTCGCCGAGCAGCGGCAGTTCAACCTGAGCCTGCAGGCCAACGGCATCAACTTTGATCAGTTCCTCAAGGTGCGGGGCCAGACGGTGGAAGAGTTCCGCACCTGGCTGCACACCCAGGCGGAACGCAAGCTGCGCAGCTGGCTGGGGCTGCTGCTGGTAGCGGAAGCAGAGGGCCTGCAGCCCACGGAAACCGAGGTGACGGCCGCCCTGACCGACTGGAATGAGAAACTGGACGGGGAACGCACCTTCCCGGCCAACGATGCCCGCAAGGTGCGCCAGCGCCTGATGCGTGCAAAGGCGACGGCCTTTGTGCTGGAGCATTCCACCCTGATCCCGCCCCCGGCAGAACCGGTGGTGCAGGAACTGCCTCAGAAATAAAGAAAAAAGCCGTGTTCCCACGCCGACAGATCGGCAGGGAGCACGGCTTTTAAAGGATGGGGACTAGGTTTGGGCTCAGGCTTCTTTCAGATGCAGCACACCGGCCTGCACCAGACGCTTGCGCAGCAGGGCACCCACAATGCAGGACACCACGATCTTGGCCAGATCCAGCACGATGAAGGGATACACGCACACAGCCAGTGCATAGCCCAGCTCGCACTGCATCTGGAACACGAACCAGGCCGTGCCCAGGACGTAGCAGGCGGCATCGCCCAGCACCAGACCCACGGCGGAGACCACCGGCTGGCCATTGCTTTTTTCAATGAACAGGCCGCCGATGAAAGCCAGCAGCAGGTAACCCACCAGATAGCCGCCGGTGGGGCCTGCCACCTTGGCCAAACCGGCACCGTAGCCGGAGAACACCGGAACGCCGATCAGGCCGATGGCCAGATAGATGACGACACTCAGGGTGCCGAACTTGGGGCCCAGCAGCCAGGCGGTCAGGCAGATGACAAAGTTTGCCAGCGAGATGGGAATGGCTCCGATGGGCACGGTCAGCGGGCCGAGCACGCACAGCACGGCGGCCATCACCGCAGTAACGGCCATCTGGTAAGTGGTGATTTTTTGATTTTTCATAGTAAAATTCCCCTCTGTAAAAATTTGCAAGGCAGTTCTGTGCAAGAGTATAGCCTGTGAACGGACAAATGGTCAACAGAAAAGTTTGCACAGGGTTTACAATTGACTGGAGAGGGGGAGAGAACGGAAGGGAGACTGTATGGGCGGAGGACACGTTTCACGGCCGGATTTCGGCATGGCACAGCCGGACCCGGCACATCCGCTGACCGAATTCTATCTGCTGGTGCAGCAGGCTTTGGACAAGGCAGGCTGCTTTGCGCTGCCGGCCCTGTATGCCAGTCTGCAGGCCCCTGCGCGCCGGATTTACCCGGAAGAAGCGCGGGAGTATCTGCGCCTTGCGCCGCAGGCAGGGGAGGGCTTTGTCCGCCTGCAGGCGGCGGTGCAGATGCAGGTGCTGTACAGCAGCCTGCAGGTGGCGGCCGACGGTGCCCCGGCGGCGCTGCTGCTCACCGAAGAATGCACCCGCAGCGTGACGGCACTGCAATTGCTGCCGCCCTTTGTGTGGGAGGATCCGCTGCCGCCGCTGCCGGATGTTCCGGCGGCACTCACTTTGCAGCTGACCGTGCAGGATGTGGAGGCCATCGACGCTGACCCGGCAGCTCTGGGGCGGCGGCTGGTGGGCAGCCCGGCGGGTAAGTGCTGGCTGACCCACCCCAAGGCCGAGACCTTTCTGGCAGAGCGGGTGGCGCTGCTGCAGCGGGTCTACCGCCGCTGACCGGCCGGAAAAAGAATGAAGCAGCGAGGGAACTGCCGCAGACGCGGCGGCTCCCTCTTTTGTTTTGCAGGGGTTCATGGTATACTAAAACCGATACGCCGCTGCGGCGGGGTGAAAAAAGTTTTGTTGCACGTTTGTGAATGATACGCAATAATCGGGACTGCTCAACCGTTTCTTGAGTGAAATGTCCCCGTGGAAAGTATTTCCACCGTGCCCGTTGAGGGCGTCAAAGGAGAGTTTGAACAATGGGACAGCTGACCAAAAACGAAGTGTTCGCGCTGGCGGTGCAGCGATACAGCGACGCCGTTTACCGCGCGGCCGTGCACAATTGCCGATGCACGGCCGATGCCGAGGATGTGGTGCAGGATGTATTTGAAAAGCTCCTGCATTACGAGGGCTGCTTTGAGAGTGAGGAGCATCTCAAGGCGTGGCTGCTGCGGGTGGCCATCAACCGCTGCCGGGACCTGACCCGTGCGGCGCACCAGAAGGATACCGAACTGGACGAGAACCTGCCCGCACCGGAACAGATGGAGGACGGCAGTGTGCTGGATGCAGTGAAGGCCCTGCCGGAGAATTACCGCAACGCCATTTACTTACACTATTATGAAGGGTACACCACGGCGGAGATCGGCCGGATGCTGAAGGTGCCCACCAACACGGTGCTGAGCTGGCTGCGGCGGGCAAGGGCGCAGTTACAGACGATGCTGAAGGAGGAGATCGAAGATGAGGTGGTATGAGTACAAGATGGAGGCGGATGACCTCCACGCCCCGGAAGATCTGAAGGCAAAGCTGCTGGCCATGGCCGACACCCTGCCCGAAGAGGAAAAGAACCGCCCGATGATGCCGGCGCAGGCAGACAACACGGCTGTCGTGCGCCCGCAGGAACCGCCCAAAAAGGCAAAGCTCATCCATTTCCCTGCAAAGCAGGTGGGCGCGCTGGCCGCCTGTCTGGCCGTGTGCGTGGTGGGCTACAACGTGCTGGGCACCGGAATGCTGGACATCGGTGCAAAGAGCAGCAACATGGCTCTGTATTCGGCCAATAGTTCCGCAGCTTCCACCGCAGGTGGCTTTACCGCCCAGCAGGCCATGCTGGACGCCCCGGAAGCGGCTACCTACAGTCTGGACGCCGGTGCGACGGACCGCATGAATGTGGGTACAGATGTCCTTTCGGAGAACGACGCTGCTGCCGCCGAGGACCGGCAGGCCAGCACCAGCCCCAAGATCATCTACACCGCCAACCTGACCCTGGAAAGCAAGGACTACGACACGGCCCGCGCGGCACTGGATGCTGCCCTGAATGACGCAGGCGGGTATCTGGAATCCAGCAGTGAATATTCAGACGTCGGGTCCAGCCGCAGCGTGAACCTGACCTTCCGTGTGCCGGAAGAAAATTACCAGAGCTTTCTGGATGCTGTGGCACAGGCGGGCAATGTGACCTACAAGAGCCAGCAGGCCGACGATGTGACCACCCAGTACATGGACGTGGAAACGCGGCTGGCCAATCTGGAAGCCCAGCGCACCCGTCTGCAGGAGCTGCAGGCCCAGGCCGACAATCTGTCCGACCTGCTGCAGATCGAGACCAGCCTGACCGACGTGCAGTCCCAGATCGAGAGCTGGCAGAGCCAGCTGGACTGGTACAGCAATCAGGTGCAGCAGTGCACCGTGTACGTCAACCTGAGCGAGGTGCAGAACTACACCCCCACCGATGAGAGCTTCCTGGGCAGCGTCGGTGCAGCCTTTGCACAGGGCTGGTCCAATTTTGTAAACGGCCTGCAGCAGCTGGCCGTCTGGCTGGCCGGTGCCTGGCCGGTGGTGCTGGTGGTCGCGGCCGCCGCCGCAGGCTTTGCCGTCTGGCGCAAAAAGCGGAAAAAGTAAGGGCGGCAAGCCCCTCCTGCACAAAATTCAAAATTTTTGGAAAAAAGGGTTGACATTGTTCCCGCCCTGTGGTATTATACTTGAGCAGTCAGCGAACAGCTGATGAGCGGAAAGTAAATATCGCGGGGTGGAGCAGTCTGGTAGCTCGTCGGGCTCATAACCCGAAGGTCGTTGGTTCAAATCCGGCCCCCGCAACCACCAAGCGTTCTGAGATTTCTCAGAACGCTTTTTTGTTGTGTTTTACGGCAAAAAGATCCCCCGGTCCACGCTGCAGGCAGACCGGGGAATTTTTACCTTATAAATGTTCTGCCAGTTCAAACATGGCGCGCACGCTGGCGCAGCTGCGCTCCCGGCGGGAAATGAGCAAGAAGCTGAAGTTCCACTGCGGGCCGTCGATGGGCACGCTGCACAGGTCCGGGCGCAGGTAGCCGGGCACGGAAGAGGGCAGCAGGCCGATGCCCACCCCGGCGCTGGCCAGCAGGAACAGCTCCTCCAGCGTCCGGGTGTGAAGGACCGGGTTTCCTTTCAGACCCAGCTGATTGTAGTACTGGCGCAGCAGCTCCTCGGTGTTGCCCCGGGGGTCCTCTTGAGTCAGGATCAGCGTTTCGCCCTGCAGCTGCTGCGGCGCGATCTTTTCCGCTCCGGCAAGGGGGTGGCCGGTCGGCAGCAGCCAGGTAGCGTGCACCTGCTGCAGGATGATGCTGTCCAGCCCCTCCAGATCGGGCAGGTCAAAATCCATGGCGACCAGCAGGTCGATCTTCCGGTCCACCAGCTGGCTGACCAGCTGCTGCCGGGAGTCGGCCACGGTGGAAAGCTGCACTTCCGGGTGCAGGTTGTGGTACTGACGGAGCAATTGGGAGATGGCGTGCTGCTCCAGAATGGTGGGGATGCCCAGGGTCAGGTGGGTCTGCTGCTCCTGGGCGATGGTCTGGGTTCGGGTCACGACCTCTTCCAGCCGGGCCGTGAGCTCGTTGACCTGCTGGAAGAAATACTCCCCGGCCAGCGTCAGCTTGACATGGGCTGTGTCGCGCTCCAGCAGGGTGACATGCAGCTCCTCTTCCAACGCGCAGATCTGGCGGCTGATGGCTGTCTGGGACACAAAGCAGGACCGCGCCGCCTTGGTAAAGCTGCCGGAGCGGGCTACCCGCTGAAAGTACATGATCTGCTGCAATGTCATACGCTTTTTCTCCTGCCTGCATCAAAAATTGTGAAACCTTGCCAAGAGTATAACAAATTTCTTGTGCAAACTCAACCACCTTATGCGTCTAAGTTATAAGCGGGCAAATTATTGGTGTTTCAAATCTTTGCCGAAACCTGTTAAACTTGTAACAAGAGCGCCGGGCCTACACAAGACCGGTGCAAAAGAAGAAAAGAGGTAACCAAATGAAGAGCAAGATCTCTCGCCGCAGCTTCCTGCGCAACATTGCTGCCGCTGGCAGCGGTGCCGCTGCGCTGGGTCTGCTGGCAGGCTGCAGCTCCAGCAGCACCGCCGCATCCTCCGGCAGCACCGCAGCCGCCGAGGACAAGTACACCCCGGGCACCTATTCTGCCTCCAAGACCATCTCCTACTCCGAGATCGGTGTCTCCATGACCTTTGATGCCAACAGCATCACCGCCTGCGAGATCACTTCCTCCGGTGAGCAGGACCTGCTGACCGACGACAAAAAGACTGCCATGGCCAAGGCCATCGTGGAGGGCCAGAGCGCCGATGTGGACGCTGTGACCAGCTGCACGCTGGTGGCCTCCGTGGGCGCCATCCAGGAGTGCGTAGCCGACTGTATCGCACAGGCTACCGGCACTGAGGTGGAAAAGCCTGAGACGACCGAAGTGACCGGCCGTGTGCCCGGCTACTGCGGCCCCGGCGACTGGCTGGGTGAGGCTCCGGCTGACCCCGACAAGTACGAGGATGCAGGCACCTATGATGTGGTCATCGTGGGCGGCGGCCATGCCGGCGTCGGCGCAGCCTTTGGTGCTGTGGATGAGGGCGCTACTGTGGCGGTCATTGAAAAGCAGCCCTGGGGCAACTTCGTGGACCTGGACGGCACCGGCTCCAACATGAGCGGCTGGTACGGCGAGGACATCGGCCACGTCAACTCCAAGCTGCTGATTGAGCGCGGCTATGGCCCCTATGACACCGGTGCCATCACCTCCGAGTTCTGCAAGCGTGCCGCAGGCCGTGTGAACCCCGAGATCATCAAGAACTTCGTGCAGTATTCCGGCCAGATGTTCGACCGCTACGAGGAGATCTACGACTCCTATGAGGAAGAGCGCAAGGCCAACGACAGCGACGTGTATCTGGCCGATACTGCTGTCATCGTGCCCAAGGCTACCGGCGACGGCAAGACCGGCGACCAGTGGGTGGACGGCGAGCCCGCAGGCGGTGCCGGTCACTACGACATGAGCGATATGTTCCAGTACCCGCTGTGCAACACCCAGGCAGCTTACGGCCAGCACAAGGCCAGCTACCCCATCAGCTGCGGCGGCTACCTGACCTGGCCCTGCAACGCCCAGTTCTACGGCTATCAGGGCAACAACATCGAGTACATCCACAAGTACATCGTCAAGTATGTGCAGGAGACCCCCAACTGTGCCTGGGACTTTGAGCGCGAGGGCATCAAGCTCATCCAGGACGACAGCGGCAAGGTCACCGGCGTGTACGCCAAGGGCGCAGACGACACCTACTACCGCTACAACTGCAACAAGGGCGTCATCCTGTGCGCAGGCGACTTCATCGGCAACCCCGAGATGTGCTGGGCGCTGCTGAACGAGGGCATGGAGTGGGCTGAGCGCAGCGGCGCGACCGCTGACAGCTGGGCCTCTGCAGGCACCCGCAACGGCCAGGGCCACAAGATGGCCTGCTGGGCAGGCGGCATGATCGAGCCCACCCCCCGTGGCTGGATGGCCATCGGCGGCGGCGCTTCCGGCCCCTGGGGCACCGCTCCCATGCTGATGCTGAACAGCCGCGGCAAGCGCTTCATGAACGAGGGTGCCATTGCGCAGATCCAGGCCACCTGCCTGCGTCAGCCCGCCGGTCTGGCCTGCTACGTCACCGACGCCAACTGGGCCAAGACCCTGAAGGCTGCTCCGCTGGACCACGGCGCACCCAACTTTGGCATGCAGGACTACTGGGATAAGATCGAGCAGGACATGAACAACACCGTGTCCGGTCAGGCCAACACCATCACCATTGCAAACCTGGCCGAGCGCACCCAGATGGCCGGTACCATCTACCGTGCCGACACCCTGGAGGAGCTGGCAGATCTGCTGGGCTACAAGGGCGCTGCCAAGCAGAACTTCCTGGACAGCATCGCACACTACAACGAGCTGTGCTATGCAGGCGTGGACAGCGACTACGGCAAGGATGCACCGTACATGGTGCCCATCGACACCGCTCCGTTCTTCGGCGGCACCAGCTCCACCGGCCACTCTTCCAACCCGATGATGGTCACCATGAGCGGTGTCATCACCGACGAGACCCAGAACGTCCTGAACAAGGACTGGGAGCCCATCGAGGGCCTGTATGTGGCTGGCAACTGCCTGGGCGGCCGTTACGGCTTCGGCTACAGCACTCCGTTCGCCGGCAACTCGGTCGGTATGGCCATGACCCACGGCTGGACCGCAGGCCATCAGGTGGCTTCCGACAAGAAGTTCCTGGGTGAGCCCGTGGAGGCCATGGAGGCACCCGCAGGCGGCCCCGGCGGCCCCGGCGGTCCCGGCGGTCACCACTGATCTCTTCTGACGCGTTTCTTTTTCTTCTTCTCTGGGGAAGCCCCGTTACAGGGCTTCCCCTTTTGCATGAATGCGTGTATACTTTATAAAAAACGACAAGGAGCATCACCATGGCAAAACCGCTCGTGCTTGACCTGCACATCCCTTACTGCATCCGCCCGGAAAACTACCTCGCGCACTTCAACGCGGTGGGCTCCAATGCGGAAAAAAACGCCTATATGGACGCCCTCAAGCGGGAGGTGCTCTCCTATGAGGGAGAACTGGACGGTTACGAGATCCGGGCCGTGCACCTCAGCGGCGGCAGCGCCAGCGTGATGGCCCCGGACCTGCTGGGCGATGTGCTGCGCACGGTGCGCACCCATCTGCCGGTGGCGCAGGGGGCAGAGGTCAGCTACGACTCGCTGCCCGTCACCATCGGCACGCCGTCCCTCACGGGCATCGCGTCCGGCCACCCCAACCGCACCGAACTGATGATGCGCTCGGACAACGACGCCGAGCTGAAGACGCTGGGCTGCACCCACAACGCGCAGCATATCCGCAATGCCATGCTGTTTCTGGCAAAGTTCCACCTGAACAATGTGGGCCTGACCCTGAACTACGGCATCCCGGGGCAGACGATGCAGAGCTGGCACAACAGCCTGCACGCGGCGGTCATCATGCAGGCCGGGCACATCACGGCAGAGCCGCTGGCCGTGACCGACGCCGAGGGCATGCCCAACGCGGCGGAGCGGTTCGAGATGTTCCGCTATGCCTGCGAGTACCTGCCGGAGAACAGCTACAAGATGTATGCTGCCGGGTGCTTTGCCCGCCCCGGCTACGAGTACCGCGCCCGTGCCATGGAGTGGAACGGGGATGACGTCATCGGCATGGGCGTCAACGGCGGTTCGGTGTACGACGGCTATGCCGTGCGCAACACCAACAATCTCAAGCTCTATATCAAGAATGCCGGTGACTTTGAAAAGCTCACGGCGCAGGCCGCGCAGCTGGACGAGAACGCGCTGATGCTGCGCTACCTGCGGGGCCGCATGAAGCTGAACGACGGCGTGGTGGAGCCGCTGTTCCGGGAGCGGTTCGGGCAGGAACTGCCCCAGGAATTTTCCACCCTGCTGAATAAGGCGGTGGAAAACGGCCTGGCCCAGCGCACGGCCGACGGCTGGATGCCTACCCTGGAAGGACTGTTCCGGGGCGAAGTGCTGTAAAACATGGACCGAAAAACGGGAGCTGTCTCACAGAAGAAGGCGGCTCCTGTTTTTTATGCAGCAAAAGCCCCACGGCGTGCCGATTTGTGGTATACTGGTAGAAAACAGTGACCCGCGAAGGAGAAAAGAATGCAATACAAACTTCTGGTAAGTGATTTTGATAATACACTGGTGCCCTTTGGGGAGCCGAAGCCCCGCCCGGCGGTGGTAAAGGCCGTGAAAAAACTGCAGGCCGCCGGGGTGAAATTTGCGCTGAGCACCGGCCGCGCCTATCCTTGCGTGCACAGGGAGCAGCTGGGCGGCATCCGGCCGGACTACATCGTTACCTGCAACGGTGCCTGTGTGACCGACAGCAAGGGCACTGTGGTGGCGGAACACCCCCTCACCAACGAGGAAATGTACGCGCTGGTGGATTTCTGCGAGGATTACAACTACCCGTTGCAGTTCAATTTCCGGGATGCCTGCTATGTGTACTGTGAGTACGAGGCCCTGCGCAACAACTACGCAAAGATGGGCAGCAGCGGCCTGACCTGCGTGGACGGCGAGGACCAGGACCGGCACCTCATCGACATGCCGCATTCGGCGTTTGCCGCGGTGCCGCCGGAACATGTAGCAGACTTCATGAAAAAATATGGTCACTTGAACCTGAACTGGATGCAGGTAGGCGCGAAAAACGCCGACGGCTATGGCTTCTACGACATCGTGCGCGGCGGCATGGACAAGGGTGTGGGCCTGACTGACCTGTGCGCCCGGCTGGGTCTGCCGCTGGAAGAGGCGGTGGCAGCGGGTGACTCGGCCAACGACCTGAGCATGCTGCGCACGGCCGGCTTGGGCGTGTGCATGGACAATGGAACCGAGGATGCAAAGGCCGCTGCTGACCGGGTCATCGGTGATGTGCGGGAGGACGGCCTTGCGGCGCTGATCGAGGAACTCTGGTTTGATGGCCCGAAAGCGGAGCCTTCCGGCCAGGACCTGGGCTCGGCCTGGGCACAGATCGAAAGCGCAGGCGGCCAATGAGCTTTGCGCCGGTGTACAATGAGCATAGCCGGGCGCTGATCCTGGGCACCTGGCCCAGCCCTAAAAGCCGGGAGATGGCCTTTTATTACGGCCACCCGCAGAACCGCTTCTGGCCGATGATGGCCGCCCTGACCGGGGAGCCGGTGCCGAAGCGGGAGGACATCGAAGCAAAAAAGCAGATCATCCTGCGCCATGGGTTGGCCCTGTGGGACACGCTGGAAAGCTGCACCATCACCGGGGCGTCGGATGCATCCATCCGGGACGTGGTGCCCAACGACATCGCCGCTCTGCTGCAGAAGGTGCCCATTGAGGCGGTGTTCTGCAACGGGGCCACGGCCTATCGCATTTATACAAAGTATCTGCAGCCGGTCACCGGCCTTGCGGCGGTCAAACTGCCCAGCACCAGCCCGGCCAATGCGGCCTGCCGCCCGGAGATGCTGCGGCAGGTGTGGGGCACGGCGCTGGCAGACTGGATCGCCAAATAATTGCCAAGCTGTAAATTCTTCATGAATCCGCTTGCGTTTTTCGCAAAGGGTTGTATTATGGGTACTATAAGGGGCACCTGCCCCGGAAAAGGAGAACGACCATGAGCAAGATCATCCGCACCCGGAAGCCCAGTGTCCTGCCATACTACGCGGCGGCGCTGGTGTTCGTGGTGCTGTGCGCGGTGCTGCCGGTGTACCGGCTGTGGGCCCTTGCGGCGGCGCTGGTAGCCGCTGCGGCGGCATTCTTGGCGGCCAAAAAGGTCTGCCCGCCCCGTGTGGTGGAAACCGAGGTGCCCTTCCACACGGGTGTGGAGGACGTGGACGCCATGCTGGCAGACATCCAGCAGAAGCTGGACACTCTGCACAGCCTGAACGAATCCCTGCCCGACCCGCAGCTGTCCGCCGCCATGACCCGCATGGAAAAGGCCGGACGCTCCATTGTGGAAGTGGTGGAGGCCAACCCCGCCAAGGCAAAGCAGGTGCGCCGCTTTGCCAACTACTATCTGCCGGACGCCGTGAATGTGCTGCAGCAGTATGCGCAGCTGGCCCGGCAGGGGGTGCGCGGCGAGAACGCCGCCGCCATCCGTGCCGAGGTGGAGCACAATGCGTCCTCCATTGCTACGGCCTTTGAAAACCAGCTGGATGCACTGTACGCCGCAGAAAGCATGGACCTGTCGGCAGACCTGACCGTGCTGCAGAACATGCTTAAAGGGCAGGGACTGAGTAAATAAACGGATATACTGGAAAGGAAGGAATCTCCTATGGCAGACAACACGTTCAACTTTGACCTCGACGCACCCGCTGTGCCTACCCTGACGCTGGACCCGGCTCCGGCACAGGAGCAGGCCCAGCCCAAACAGCCGGAACCCGCCGCTGCCCCCGAGGCACAGGTCAAGCTCAGCCCGGAAGAGCAGGCCATGGTGGATCAGTTCGCGGAGAAGATCGACATCACCAACAGCCAGCAGGTGCTGCAGTACGGCTCCGCCTGCCAGAAGAAGATCGGTGACTTCTCCGAAGCAGCTCTTTCCAAGGTGTCCACCAAGGACCTGGGCGAAGTGGGCAATATGATCACCGACCTGATCGGCGAGCTGAAGAGCTTTGACGCAGGCGAAGAGCAGCAGAAGGGCATTCTGGGCTTCTTCAAGAAAAAGGGCGACCAGATCGACGCCCTCAAGACCAAGTACAACAAGGCCGAGACCAACGTGGAGAATATCCAGGGCATGCTGGAGGCCCATCAGGTGCAGCTGCTCAAGGACATCGCCATGCTGGACAAGATGTATGACCTGAACATGGCCTACTTCAAGGAGCTCAGCATGTACATTCTGGCCGGTAAAAAGAAGCTGGCCGAGGTGCGTGCAGGGAAGCTGCAGCAGGCCATGGACAAGGCCAAGGCCTCCGGCCTGCCGGAGGACGCCCAGGCGGCCCGCGACCTGGCCGACCAATGCGAGCGCTTTGAAAAGAAGCTGTACGATCTGGAGCTTACCCGCAACATCAGCCTGCAGATGGGCCCCCAGATCCGCCTGCTGCAGAACAACAACACCATGATGGCCGAGAAGATCCAGTCCACCATCGTGAACACCATCCCCCTGTGGAAGAACCAGATGGTGCTGGCCCTGGGCCTGGCCCACAGCCAGCAGGCCATGCAGGCCGAACGTGCCGTCACCGACATGACCAACGAGCTGCTGAAAAAGAACGCCGACGCCCTCAAGATGGGTACCATCGAGACGGCCAGGGAGTCTCAGCGCGGTGTCGTGGACATCGAGACCCTGCAGCAGACCAACAAGAGCCTTATCGAGACGCTGGACGAGCTGAACAAGATCCAGAGCGAGGGCCGCGCAAAGCGTGCCGCTGCCGAGCAGGAGCTCACCCGCATCGAAGACGAGCTGAAACAGAAGATGATGGAGATCCGGAGCTGAAATGGCAAACGCAGATTTTTCCAGACAACAGAATCGACCCACCGGCGGCTTTGACGCTTCCAGCTATCGCGCCGCAGCGCCCGCCGAGGAGGAAGTGCGGCTGACGCCCTTCCAGCAGAAGCTGGCAGGCCTCGAAAAGGCCCTGCCCGCCGCGCTGAGCAAGCAGGCCGTGGCCGCGGCGCTTTGCATCGTGGTGATGCTGGGGTGCTTTGTCGGCTTTGGCGGGGCGAAGCTCCGGGCAAAGTACGACACGGTGAAGAACGGGTTCACCACTGGCGTGGCCGCAGACAGCGGCTATGCCCTGAATGAGGAATTGACCACACGGCTCAACACGGCCGCCAACATCATCACCACGGCGTCCAACACACTGGGTGCCGACAGCGCCGAAGTGCAGACGGCACAGGCTGCGCTGGACTCTTTTTCCGCCTGCCTCGGGGCGGTGCAGTCCGATGGCAAGATCCACGCACCGGACTCTCTGAGTGTTTACACCGGCGGCAGGATGCATATGCTCTACCAGTCGAACGAGACGCTTGGCACAGCCATCGGCCAGCTCTACGCCAAATTGCAGGAGCAGGCCGCAGACCCCATGAAGATGGGCGCAGTGCAGGGGCAGTACAGCCAGTTCAACAGTGCGCAGACCATCATCAGCAACCTGCATTATAACGATGCGGTCCAGAGTTACCAGAAAGACGTCGGCGGCTTCCCGGCCAGCGTGCTGGGCAAGCTGTTCGGCATACAGGAGGTGGAACTTTTCGCATGAAGACGATGAAAACATTCTCCCACCGCATTGCGGCACTGCTTCTTGTCGTGACCGTCGGCATCACGGCGCTGGCACCGGCGGCTTCGGCCTCCAGCATCCAGCTGCCCAGCCTGCCGAAAGATCAATGGGTGGTGGACGACGCCGGTGTGCTGAGCGACAACACCACCTCGGAGCTTGAGACCCTCAACGCACAGCTCTCTTCCAGCTGCGACGGCGCACAGATCGGCGTACTGACCGTGGACTACACCGGAAGCGCCACCACCGAGGACTACGCTGCTGAAGCCTTCAACACCTGGGGCATCGGCAGTTCCCGCAAGAACAACGGCGTGCTCATCCTGCTGGTGATGCAGTCGGACCAGTACGCCGACGGCGACTACTATCTGACCTACGGTGACGGCTTCCGCAGCACCCTGCTGGCCGATCAGGCAAGCACCCTCGTGCAGACCATGGAGGACGATTTCGCCGCCAAAAAGTACGACGCCGCCGTCCTCACCTGCGCCACCAATGTGGCCAATACCATCGCAGAGGTGTACGGGGTCACTCTGAGCGGCGGGACCATCTACTCTGACGGCTCTGACACCCAGACCACCCGGCCCTCTGTCGAGCCTGTCCCGCCCCAGAAGCACTACTCCATCTGGGAAAACTTTATCGGCGGCATTTTCTCCATGCTTGCTTATATCATCCTGTTCATCGCAGTTTTCTTTATCTTTATCACCCCTCTCGGCCACTCCTTCGGCTGGTTCTGGGGGCCGTTTGGCTGGTTCGGCGCACGGCGGTGGCACAGAGGCCCGCGCCCTCCCCGCGGCCCTTACGATGACTTCGGCCCCGGCGGTGGTTTCTACGGCGGCCCTCGCGGACCTCGTCCTCCCCGTGGGCCTCGTCCTCCCCGCGGCGGCGGTTTCGGCGGCTTTGGCGGCATGGGCGGCGGCTCCGGTTTTGGCGGAGCCGGGCGCGGCGGCGGCAGCTTCGGCGGCATGGGCGGCGGCAGCAGCCACGGCGGCGGAGCCGGACGCGGACGCTGATAGTATGACAAAAGGGAAGCCCCATCTGACGATGGGGCTTCCCTTTTGTCTATTTTGTTATTTGATGCAGCTCGAGCAGGGGCTGTAGCCTGCGGCCACAGCTTCATCATAGCTGGAGAAGAGGATCTGGTTCTTCTCTGCCGGGAGGTTGGCGCAGCTGGGCAGATGGAACTTTTTGCTGTTCACGTTGCCGATGTAGGCCTGCTGGGCTGCGCTGGACGCTGCCGGGTCGGTGGGATTCAGCTCAGCGTCGGTGGCAAAGTGTTCCGTTGCCACCGTGTAGTTCTGGCCGTCACTGGAAACGGTGATCGTCCCCAGCAGGTCGGTGCGGTAGACGTCCACACCGGCATCCCGCAGGATGCTCAGGGTCTCCTCGTGGGGGTGGCCGTACTTGTTGTTGACCCCGCAGGAGATGATGCCCATCTTGGGCAGGACAGCGTTCAGGAAGACGTAGCTGGTGGATGTGCTGGAGCCGTGGTGGCCCACCTGTAAGACATCCACCTTGAGGTTCGCGCCGCTGTTCACAAGGTCGCGCTCGGCGTCGGCCTCCATATCACCGGTGAGCAGGAAGCTGGTGGCGCCGTAGTCGATGCGCAGGACGATGGAGGTATCGTTGGTGTCATCGTACTGCGCCACAGGGCCAAGCATGGTCACGGTAGCGCTGCCCAGCGCCCACTGGGTGCCTACGGCAGGTACTTCAACCTGTAAGTTCTGCTGCTGGGTGTACTTGACGAAATCCTTGAAGCACTTGGTGGAGGCTTCCGTCACGGGGCTGTAAACGTGGCAGGCCGGGAAACAGGCCAGCGCAGCGGCCAGACCGCCCACATGGTCTTCGTGAGCATGGGAGCAGAAGACATACTCCAGCTGCTCGACCCCCTGACTCTGCAAGTAGGAGACCACCAGACTGCCGTCGTCCACATTGCCGCCGTCATAGAGCATGAACTGTCCGTCGCACTCCACCAGCACGCTCAGCGCCTGCCCCACGTCGATGAAGTGCATCTGGAAGGCGGCGTCCTGCCCGTCGGAAGGCGTCGTTCCGGTCTGAGAAGCTGCCGGGTTCGGCATGACGTCGCCGCTGCCTCCCGGGACGATGGAAGAGGTGTCACAGCCCACGAGGCCCAGCGCAAAGGCTGCGGCCAGCGCCAGCGCAGCGAGGCGGCTCATGAGCGTTTGAGCGGTCACTTTTTCTTTTTTGAAGTTTTCCACGATGTATTCTCTTTCTGTTGATTGTTTTTCGGTTTATGCGCAGGAGCCGAATGGGGCGCAAAACGTGCGCCGGGGCTGGGCTGACGGCCCGCCGGATTGCGGCCTGCCGGGGCGGTGGAGCGGCTCTGGGGCTTGCCGCCCTTGCCTCTGGGCCGGACGGTGTAGGTGCCGTCGCCGTGGATGGTCACATCGGCGGCCTCGGCTCTGCGGGCCGAACGCTGGACCGCAATGCGGCCCTCGGCGGGAACCAGCAGGGGGATGAGGTCTTCGCGGTGGGTCATTTTCAGCGCCTTGATGACCTTTTCGGCGTTGCGGGGCTCATAATACTGGAGCAGGGCGCGCTGAAGCGCCTTGCCCTCAGCGGTCTTTTCCACAAACACCGGCTTCAAAGTGTAGGGGTCGAGGCCGGTGTAGAACATACAGGTGCTCACGGTGCCGGGCGTGGGATAAAAATCCTGCACCTGCTCGGGGCGCATATGGTTCTTGTAGAGGTATTCGGCCAGATAGACGGCATCCTTGAGGGTGCTGCCCGGGTGGCTGGACATGAGATACGGCACGAGGTACTGCTTTTTGCCCGCCTTCCTGCTCAGCTCGTAGAACTTATCCTTGAACTTGTTGAAGGTCTCGATGGGGGGCTTGCCCATGTAGGCGAGGGTGTTGGGGGCGCAGTGCTCCGGCGCGACTTTCAGCTGGCCGGAAACGTGGTACTCCACCAGCTCCTTAAAGAAAGTGTCATCGGGGTCGGCCATCAGGTAATCGAAGCGGATGCCGCTGCGGATGAACACCTTCTTGACGCCGGGCAGCTCCCGGACGCGGCGGAGGATCTTCAGGTAATCGCTGTGGTCCACGATCATGTGGGAACAGGTGGTGGGGGCGAGGCAGTGCTTGCCGCCGTTGCACATCCCTCGCAGCATCTGCTCGCGGCAGGATGGGAAACGGAAGTTGGCGGTGGGGCCGCCGATGTCGTGGATGTAGCCCTTGAAATCCGGCTCGTGGGTCATCCGCTCTGCTTCGGCCACGATGCTGTCGGCACTGCGGCTGGTGACACGTCGGCCCTGATGCAGCTGGATGGCGCAGAAATTGCAGCCGCCGAAGCAGCCGCGGTTCTGGATGATGGAGAACTGCACCTCGCGGA
>ERZ833515.1330-NODE-1330-length-17220-cov-3.259540_pt1 | contig 17220 bp, 14 predicted proteins | sample MGYA00519949_ERZ833515 | MGnify/ENA primary metagenome ERZ833515 (study PRJEB31850, sample SAMEA3708741) | human gut metagenome | biome: human gut; feature: human-associated habitat; material: faeces | place: China | collected 2014 ...
GTAGGGGAGCACAGTGTGCTCCCATTTCGTTACCTCTACGCAGTGCCGGATTCCTTGCTGCTACACAGGTGGTTCAATCAACGCAGGCGCAACATAACAGTGTCGCGCAATTCTTTGGTGTGTTATAACGGAAGGCACCTGTGAATTTATCTGTTGGGTATAATTTATCTTCGCAGGTGCTGTCTAAAATCTCCGGACTGACGAATTGTGCGGCACTGCTATCCCCCAGGGGACCTTCTCTTGCCCTGTGGGCAATTCACCTTGTGCCGCACGCTGCGTTGATTGAACCGTATGTGTAGCAGCACACTATCTGAACTGCTTATATGTAAAGAAAAGGACGGACCTGTCGGTCCGTCCGCAGTATACGAAAAATCCTCTGCCGTTCCCTTTTTTCGAAGCGGTCGCCGGTCTCTGACCTGCGCCAGACTAAGAAATAAGGGAAACTGGAGTCAAGAGGATAGAAACCGTAGGTGTCTATCCTTTTGCTCTTAACGAGAAGTGTTCATCTGCCATGCGAAATGGTCGCAATGCAGCAATTCCTCCGCTCTGTGCGAGCACGGCTCATCCAGATACTCACGGTACAGCGCCTGAACCGCCGGATTTTCATGCGAAAAACGCAGCGGTGCATTCTGATCGAGTCGGAACAGAACCTTGCCGCGGTCGGCGGCCTTTTCGCGGTCGGTGCCGTCCACCGGCTGACCGCCGCCGCCTGCACAGCCGCCCGGACATGCCATGATCTCCACAAACTCGTAGTGTACCTCACGGCGCTGCAGCGAGTGCAGAAGCTGACGTGCGTTGCCCAGTCCGCTTGCTACCGCGCAGCGCACAGTCCGGCCTGCCAGCTCGAACGTTGCTTCGCGCCACGGCAGCGGAGAAATCGTGCCGTCGTCACGCACCTCGCGGAATGCATCCGGCGACGGATTTTCGCCGGTGGTGAGGAAGTACGCCGAACGCAGCGCGGCCTCCATAACGCCGCCGGTCGCGCCGAAAATAACGCCTGCGCCGGTGCCGTCGCCCAGCGGAGAATCAAACGCGGATTCCGCGATGTTTTCCACATCGAGGTGCTCGGCACGCGCCATGCGCGCCAGCTCTCGGGTGGTGATGACCAGATCGACATCGCTGCCGTGGCCGGCCGAATCCATGCTCGGCAGCTCGCGCTCGGCCTTTTTTGCGATGCACGGCATGATGGAGATGCTGTAAATTTTGTCCGCATCCACGCCGAGGTTGTGTGCCAGCCAGGTCTTGCCGACCGCGCCGAACATCTGCTGCGGCGACTTGGCGGTGGACAGACGGCCGGTCATTTCCGGGAACTGCGACTTCAAAAAGCGCACCCAGCCCGGGCAGCACGAGGTAAACATCGGCTGATTGTCCAGATCGCCCGCCTGAAGACGCTGGAGCAGCTCGGTGCCCTCCTCCATGATGGTCAGATCGGCGGAAAACGTGGTGTCGAACACATAATCTGCGCCCAGCTTGCGCAGAACGGACACCAGCTGACCGACGGTTGCCTTGCCGGTCGGCATGCCGAAGGCTTCGCCCCATGCAGCACGCACGGCCGGAGCAATCTGCACAATGGTCACGCGGTCCGGATCACCGAGCGCAGCATATGCCTTCTGCGTGTCATCGCGTTCGCGCAGAGCGCCGGTCGGGCAGTGCGTGATGCACTGACCGCACAGCGAGCAGTCCGCCTGCTTGATCACGCGGTTTTCCGAAACATCAAGGGTGGTGCGCGCCCCCGAGCCGCTGATATCCCAGACGGACAGCGACTGCACCTTGTCGCATACCTGAATGCAGCGCATGCACTTGATGCACTTGTTTACATCGCGGTAGAGCGGGAACGTGGTCGTCCAGTCGGCCTTTTTGCCGCGTGCAAGGTCGGTGGGGTAGGAAACACCCAGAATGCCCATATCGTTTGCAATCTTCTGCAGCTGGCAGGTGCCCGAGCGGATACAGGTCGCGCACTTGTTGTCGTGCTGCGAGAGGATAAGCTCCATATTGACACGGCGCGCCTCGAGTGCACGCGGAGAATTGGTGCGGATGACCATGCCTTCACGCACAACGTTGTTGCACGAGGGAACCAGCTTGCCTTCGCCCTCTACCTCGACACAGCAGACGCGGCAGGCGGAGATTTCGTTTAGCTCTTTTAGGTAGCACAGGCTGGGGATTTCGATATCGACAGAGGCGGCGGCATCCAGAATGGTGGTGCCTTCCGGTACAGTCACCGGGATAGAATTGATCGTCAGATTTACCATTTAGAAGAACGCCCTCCCTTGAAAATACCGTAGCCGAAGTGGTCGCAGCGCAGACAGCGGGAGGTCTCCTGATGAACCTCCTGCTCGGTCATGCCGCACTTTACCAGATCAAAGTTGCCGACGCACTCCTCGGCGGGTCTGCTGCGCAGCTCGATGCGGCCGCAGGCCGGCATGTTGGTCAGATGCGGTGCCGGAATCTCAACATCGCTCTTGATAACGTGACGGAAGCCGAGGTGTGCGTCAATGTTGGCCGCAGCCACCTTGCCGGCGGCTACCGCGCGGATAACGGTCGCCGGACCGGTAACGGCATCGCCGCCCGCGAATACATGCGGGGTGTTCGGCACAAATGCGTCGGATTCAGCCTGAATCTTGCCGCGTACGACCGGAGCGATCTGCTCGAACGGCTTTGCGTCGATGGACTGGCCGATGGCTACGATAACGACATCGCACGGTGTGCGGAGCAGCGGCTGATCGGCATCGTAGGGACGCGGACGACCGTCCTTGCCGTAGGCACCGATGACCTGCGGACGCGTCCACAGAGCGGTAACGCGGCCCGTTTCATCGGTCTCAATGTGATCGGGCGCCTGCAGCGAGAGAATCTGGCAGCCTTCGCTCTGTGCTTCCTCGATCTCCTCTGCGAGTGCGGTCATATCGGTCACGCGCCGGCGGTAGACGCACGTTACTGCGGAGGCACCGAGACGGATTGCGGTTCGGGTTGCATCCATCGACACGTTGCCGCCGCCGATGACGCAGACGCGCTTGCCCTTGAAGTCCGGCACGCGGCCCTCGCCGATGTCGCGGAGCAGCTGCACCGCGGAGTGTACGCCGACTGCGTCCTCGCCGGGAATGCCGATCTTCTTGTCGTTATGCGCACCGATGGAGATGTAAACCGCATCGTACTGGTTCTCAATCTCGGCGAACGAAATATCGCGGCCGATGGAAACGCCGGTATGCACCTCAATGCCGGTGGACAGGATGAAGTCGATGTCCGCATCCAGCTTGTCCTGAGGCAGACGATAATCCGGAATGCCGTAGCGCAGCATGCCGCCGAGCTTGGGACGCTGGTCATAGACTACGACCTGGTGACCCATCAGCGACAGGAAATACGCTGCCGACAGACCGCCCGGTCCGCCGCCGATGATACCGATGCGCTTGCCGGTCGAGGGTGCGGAATCCGGCGGCGTGGTGTTGTCCGCGTGGTCGCACGCGAAACGCTTGATGCCGCAGATGTTGACCGCATCGTCCACCATGCTGCGGCGGCAGTGTGCCTCGCACGGGTGCTCGCAGACATAGCCGCATACGGTCGGGAACGGGTTGTCCTTGCGGATGAGCCGCACGGCATCGTTGTAGCGGCCTGCACGCACGAGCGCGATATAGCCCGGAATATCCACACCGGCCGGGCACAGCGCCACGCACGGCACCGGATGGTCCCAGCCGAACAGACAACGGCCGCTCTCTACATGGGAGAGGTAGTCGTCGCGGAAGCCCTGCACGCCCTGGAGCACCATGCGGGCGGCTTCGTAGCCGATGGCGCAGTCCGCCGTATCCTGAATGACACGGGCGGTCTTTTCGATCAGGTCGATGGTTTCCGGCGTGGCGGTGGAGTCCAGCACCTGCTCGAGCAGAGTGGTCAGCTGCCCCAGACCGATGCGGCACGGAACACATTTGCCGCAGGTCTGTGCATGGCACAGACGCAGGAACGACAGCGACATATCCACCGGACACAGACCCGGAGGACTGGCGCTGATGCGCCGCTCGATATCGCGGTACAAGCCGGCAATGACGGTCTCAGCCTTGCCCGGCGTTTCAATGGATAAACGACTCAAAAAAGTCCCCTCCCTTTCTTGTAGAAACATATTAAAATAATAGAACTTTTTGGCAGATAAGTCAATTGTAACTCAGCGATTTTGGAGAAAATACCAATAAAAAGCTGCTTGTAGTGGCGACTGGAGGACGGATATGCTATACTGACAGAAAAAGAGAAGGAGAGCGAAGCTATGCGCATCATCAATTTCGGTTCGCTGAATATAGATAAGGTATATCAGGTGGAGCAGTTTGTACGGCCGGGACAGACCATCACCGCGAAGGACTATGCCGTGGCTGCGGGCGGCAAGGGGCTCAACCAGTTACTGGCGGCGGCTCGAGCGGGCGCAGAGGTGCTGCACGCGGGCGCGATCGGCGCGGAAGGCCGCTTTATGGCCGATCTGCTGCGGGAATCCGGTGCGGATACCTCGCTGCTGCGCGAGGTGGACGGGCCGTCCGGACATGCTGTTATCGAGATAAACGCCGCCGGTCAGAACCGGATTATCGTGTTCGGCGGCGCAAACCGCAGCATGACGAGCGAGTATATCGAGCGGGTGCTCGACACCGCGCAGCCGGACGACTGGGTGCTGCTGCAGAATGAGGTCAACCTCGTGCCGGAGATCATCTGCCGTGCGCATGAAAAGGAACTGCGGGTGGTGTTCAATCCGTCTCCCGTGCCAGAGAATACCGAAAAGCTGCCGCTTGCGTGCGTCAGCCTGTTTATGGTGAATGAAATCGAAGCGGCACAGCTTGCGGGAACGGATGCAAATGCAGATTTCGAGGATACGCTGACGGCTTTGCGGGCAAAATACCCGAATGCGTCGGTCGTTATGACCGTCGGCGCGGACGGTGTGCTGTATGATGGAGAGGAAGGTCGGTTTCAGCTTCCTGCATTTAAGGTAAAGGCCGTGGACACCACCGCTGCCGGAGATACCTTCTGCGGATACTTTCTTGCGGCGGTCAGCGCAGGGAAATCGGTGCAGACCGCGCTGCAGGAGGCTTCGGCGGCATCCGCTCTCGCAGTCTCGCGCACAGGCGCGGCTCCCTCGGTGCCGACAGCAGACGAAGTACGGGAATTTCTGCGCAGGCACGCATAAATCATCGGAAACGGGGCAAACTGAATCTCCGAAAGGAGTGTATCGGTATGCACATTACAATCGAACGAGACGGCTGTATTTCCTGCGGTCTGTGTGAAGGAACCTGTCCTTCTGTGTTCCGCATTGCGGAGGACGGCCTTGCCGAAGTCCATCATCAGCCGGAGACCGCAGAGGAGCAGGCGGGTGCGCAGGAGGCCGCAGGCGGCTGTCCGGTGGCCGTCATTCATGTCAGCTGAGAACGTAAGCGTAAAGGCAGACCGTCGGGTCTGCCTTTTTGCATCGACCGCAAGAATTTGAAAGTTTGCCCGAGAGCCCCGCTCATATCCCGCAAATAGGGGCGTTCTTTTCGCAAGAATGCTCTGTTTTTTCAGCCCCCGAAACGCTACAATAGAATCATCAAATGGAGAGCGGCAAAACCGCCGCGTAAGAGAGAGAGAGTTACATATAAAAGGAGAGAATATACCATGAAAACTGTTAAGGTTGGTTCGGTAGGTCTGGGTCGTCTGGGTTATGAGCACGCAAAGAACCTTGCAACGCAGGTTCCGGGCTGCGAACTGGCAGCCATCTGCGACGTAGATGCAAACCGCGTAAAGGAAGTTGCGGCAGAGCTCGGCGTGCCGAATACTTACACCGATTTTGAGGAAATGTGCAAGAATCCGGAGCTGGACGCGATCGTTATCGTTTCCCCGTCCTTCCTGCACTGCCAGCAGATTGAAATTGCCATGAACCACGGTAAGCACGTGTTCTGCGAGAAGCCGCTCGGCACGGATGTTGCACAGTGCAAGGCTGCCGAGAAGGTCATCGAGGCACATCCTGACCTGATTTTCCAGCTTGGCTTCATGCGCCGCTTTGACAAGTCCTACGCCGAGGCAAAGCGCAAGATTGACAACGGCGATATCGGCAAGGTTGTTCTGGTTCGCTCCTACACGCAGGACCCGCGTTCCACCATCGAGTCTACCCTCAAGTTTGCACCGCACTCCGGCGGTCAGTACCTCGATATGTGCGTACATGATATCGACCTCATCCGCTGGTTCACCGGCTCGGATGTCAAGAATGTATGGGCAATCGGCGGCGTATTCGAGTTCGACCTGTACAAGGAGATGAACGATGCGGACAACGCAGCTGCTACCATCCAGATGGAGAACGGCGCAATGGGCTTCATGTTCACCAACCGCACCCATGCCGCAGGCTGCAATGTCGAGACCGAGGTTATCGGCACCCACGGCACGCTGCGCATTGCAAACGTCGGTGCAAAGAACCTGCTGAATATCGTGGATGAGCACGGCTCCCGCGAGGAGTATTATCCGGACTTCATGAGCCGCTGGCACGAGGCTTTCGTAGCCGAGATGGTTGCCTTCACCGGCCATGTCCGCGACAACACCAAGCCGGCTGACCTCACCGTTTATGACGGCACCGCCGTTTCCGAGGCTGCTTACCGCTGCAAGGAATCCTTCGAGACCGGCAAGATGCTGCCGATTCGATAAAATCAGCATAAAGAAAGCCTGTCACCATAGGTGGCAGGCTTTCTGCTATCCGCAGCCCTGCCGGACCGCAGCGGGCGAAGCGCTGCATTGAGTTTTCATCGCAGGAGCGCTATAATAAGTTTATCTGATTATATGTACCGCGATCTGACAAAAGGCAGTATCGCTAAAGGTTTGATCTGGTTTGCGCTGCCAGGGCCGGTCGGTGAGGTTGGTATCCGGATTGCTATCCCGACCGGCTGGTTTTTCGCGGATACTATCTCCGCCGCAGAAAGGCGCTTTTGCCGCGGAATTGAGGGAAAAGGAGCGTTTTTATGATTCAATGCTTTGTGAAAAAGGAATATGAAGCGCCATTCGGCCTGACGCAGATGCCGCGTCTGTTTTCGGTCAGCCGCACAGATGAGAAGGCGTCGGCGCATCCGCGTGTTATGCACGCGCATGATGATTTAGTGGAAATTGTACTCGTGCGAGGCGGCGAGAGCCGCTATTTTGTCGGCGGCACGCCGTATGAGGCACGCCGCGGCGATCTGTTCATCTTCAACAGCCGCGTCGTGCACGATGAGCCGTCCGGACCGGATCTGCCGGTGGCAACCTCGAGTCTGGCGCTTGGCGGACTGGCTGTGCCCGGACTGCGTGAAAATACGCTGATCGCGGAGGATTCATGTCCGGTGTGCCGCCTGACCGAGCCGCAGACCGTGCGGCTGGAGCATCTGTACGACGTGCTTTACAATGAGCTGACCGAGGGCAACGACGACGGTGCACATCATCTTCTGCTTGCGATCCTGACGCTCGTGCAGCAGTTCCGCGCGACCGCAGCCGAGGGCAGCACGCACAGCGGCAATGCCTTTGCACAGCGCATCAAAGATTACATCGACAAGCATTTTGCGGACGAATTTTCTCTGCAGCAGATGGCGGATGCGCTGCATGTCAGTCCGTACTATCTGGCACATATCTGCAAGGAAGTGACCGGATATTCGCCGCTGCAGTATGTTCTGCGCCGCAGGATTGGCGAAGCGCAGACGCTGCTCATCACAACTGATTTGCCGGTAACGCGGATTGCATCGCAGGTGGGGTATGACAACCCGAGCCATTTCAATGCGCAGTTTTCCAAGGCGGTTGGTATGGCGCCGAGGACTTTCAGAAAAGAGTATGTTTTCCATAAGTAACCGCCATACCCACGGCGGTGGGCAAGAGGATAGACAACTGCGGTTTCTACCCTCTTGTGCGCACCGCCACGCAGGCGAGTTCTATTTGCCTCTCAGGTGAAAACCCTGCGTATCAGCACAGACTATATGGCATACAAAAGGCTCCCATTCCAACTGGAACGGGAGCCTTTCTATATAAGAGGTGCAAAGAGTATGTGTTATTCGGTCTTCATATACAGCATGCGGATCGAATTGAGCACGCACAGCATAGCCACGCCGGTATCGGCGAATACGGCCAGCCACATGGATGCGATACCGAACAGACCGAGGATCATAACGAGAATCTTGACCGCGAGTGCAAACACAATGTTCTCCTTGGAGACGATATTCGCCTTGCGGGCGATCTTGACCGAGATCGGGATGGAAGTCAGGTCGGCCTTCATGAACACCACATCTGCGGCCTCGATTGCCGCATCTGCGCCGCTGCCCATTGCCGCGCCGACGTCTGCACCGGCGAGTACGGGGGCATCGTTGATGCCGTCACCGACGAACATAACCGCACCGCGCTTCTCGCGGATATCGGTCAGCGCCGACAGCTTATCCTGCGGGAGCAGGCGGGCACGCACTTCGTCAATGCCGACTTCCTGCGCAACCGCGTCCGCACTGGCCTGACCGTCACCGGTCAGCATGGCGGTGGTGAGTCCCTGAGCCTTCATGCGGCTGATTGCGGAGTTGGCATCTGCCTTGATGGTATCGGAAATGTCAACATGACCGAGGAAGTGACCGTCCATCGCCAGCAGCACTTCCGTGCTGCCCGGGGTGCCGTGGTAGCCGGAAAGGTCGATATTATTGCGCTCCATCAGCTTTACGTTGCCGCAGAGTATAGTTTTGCCTTCAAGCTCGGCGAAAACGCCTTCGCCGGCCTGCTCGCGGATGTTCTCAACCGTTGCACCAACGGCAACAAGAGAAAAGTCGCCGGCCTTTGCCGCGGACGCTTTGCGCTCCTCGTAGGAGTTGATGATGGACTTGGCGATCGGGTGGGTGGAAGCGCCCTCACAGGCGGCAGCCAGCCACAGAAGCTCATTCTCATCGAGCGGAACGCCCTGCGCCGGAACGACCTTCTGTACCACAAAGTTGCCCTTGGTGATGGTGCCGGTCTTATCCATAACGATGGTCTTAACGTTATTCAGTGCTTCCAGAGAAGCGCCGCCCTTGAACAGGATACCGCGTCTGGAGCCTGCGCCGATGCCGGAGAAGTAGGTCAGCGGTACGCTGAGCACCAGTGCGCACGGGCAGGAGATTACAAGGAAGGTCATCGCGATGTAGACCCACTTGTGCCACTCGCCGGTAACAAGGCTCGGGATAATGGCGGTCAGCAGGGCAATCGCAACAACAGCCGGGGTGTAAACGCGGGAGAAACGGGTGATAAAGCGGTCGATCTTCGGCTTGCGGGCCGCTGCATTCTCCACGCTGTCGAGAATGCGCTGTACCATGCTCTCAGCGAGAATGTGGGTGACACGCAGCTTGATCGCGCCGTCGGTGTTGACACAGCCGGAGGTTGCCTTGTCGCCGGCAGCGACACGAACCGGAACCGGCTCACCGGTAACAGCCGAGGTATCCAGACGGCTTTCGCCTTCGACAACCTCGCCGTCCAGCGGAACGCGGTCGCCCGGGCGCACCAGAACAATGTCGCCCTCCTGTGCGTCCTCGGCCGGAATAACCTCGATTTTGCCGTTGTCCTTGACCAGATTTACCGTCTCGGGACGCAGGTCGATCGCGTCCATGATCTGCTTGCGCGAACGGTCAACCGCACGATCCTCAAAGTATTCGCCGACACGGTAGAACAGCATAACGCCGACAGCCTCGTCGAACGAGCCGACCGCCCATGCACCGATGGTTGCAACGGCCATCAGGAAGTTTTCGTCAAATACCTGACCGCGGCCGATGTTCTTGACAGCCGTCAGCAGGACATGGCGGCCGAGCAGCAGGTAAGCCACGATGAGCAGCACCAGCTTGACAGCCATGGTCGGAATGAGCAGACCGGCAACGAACAGCGCTGCACCGATGAGCATTTCGGCAAGCGGATGGCTGCTGCTCTCTTCCTTTTCCTCCTCGGGAGCGATTACCTTGACTTCGCTCTCGATATTGGAGCAGATTTTACGGATTTCGGGAAGCAGCGCATCAGGATTGTCGCCCTTGACGCGCAGCTGCTTGGTCTCGTAGACCAGCACGCAATCGTCGATGCCGTCCAGCTGGCTGATCTGGTGCTGCATTTTCGCAGCGCAGTGTGCGCAGCCGAGGTTTTCGAGCGTGTAAACGCGCTGACCGTCCTTGCCGTAGTGCTTGGGCCTGGGTGCAATGACCTTGGCTTCACTCTCAATGCCGGAGCAGATTTTGCGGATTTCAGGCAGGAGCGCATCCGGATTTTCGCCGGTTACGCGTAGCTGCTTGGTCTCAAATACGAGAACGCAGTCCTCCACGCCCTCGAGTTCGCTGATGCGCTGCTCCATTTTTGCCGCGCAGTGTGCACAGCCGACATTCTGCAGCGTGTAAACGCGCTTGACACTGTGCGCGCCTGCAGAAGGTTCGTGGTGGTGGTGCTCGTGCTCCTCGTCGTGGTGATGATGATGTCCGCAGCCGCAGTCGCAGTCATCGTCATCGTGGTGATGATGGTGTCCGCAGCCGCAGTCGCAGTCATCGTCATGATGATGGTGGTGCTCGTGCTCCTCGTCCTCATCGTGGTGGTGATGGTGTCCGCAGCCGCAATCGCATTCATCTTCATCGTGTTCGTGATGATGATGTTCGTGCTCATGCACTTCTTCATTTAATAAGGTATCCTCATGCTTGTGTTCGTCTGCCATTTCGGATCGCCTCCTGTCGGTGATGGTTGATAATATATGAACAATTGCTCATATGTTCATGTATTCATATTATAACCGAAGAAAGGGAAAGTCAATAGCAGTATACGAAAAATATGCACAAAAGGCAGAGGGCAAAACTTCGCATTTTGCGCGCAGTTCAGCCGGTTTTGCGAAAAATGCAAGCCGGAAAGGGAATACCTGCATCCGTTTAAACTGACCGAACCCGAGCGTTATTCACAAAGAAAAAGCGGATAAAAATGATAGACTTAACAAGATGTACAAAGTTTATCTGTATTTTATTCGATTTTTTTTTGCTTTTGGTCTTGCCAATACTGTACAAAAAACAGTATAATCTATACTGTAAGGCTATGCTCCACGCATAGCCAGCCAATTTCTGAAGAAGAGGAAGCCGGGCGCGCGTCCGGTTCTTCTTGCGCAAAATATTAGAGAGGTGAAAGAAATGGCGTATTCGTTCCGTGGCGGCATACACCCGGGTACTCACGCAGACCCGGGCTATAAATCCGCGACAAACACCAAGCCGATCGAGAAGCTGGCATTGCCTGATGAGGTAATCCTGCCGGTTTCCATGCACATCGGCGCACCGGCAAAGCCGATCGTTTCGGTTGGCGACACCGTGGACCTGGGACAGCCTATCGCGGAAGCCGGCGGCTTTGTCAGCGCTCCTGTCCATGCTACCGTTTCCGGCAAGGTAAAGGCAATCGAGCCTCGCCTGCATCCGAACGGCAGCAAGGTTCTGTCCATCGTAATTGAAAATGATGGCGAGGACCGCAAGCACGAGTCCGTGCATCCCTACGACTTCGCTTCCATGAGCAATGAGGAGCGTATCGAGTGCATCCGTTCTGCCGGCATCGTCGGCCATGGCGGTGCAACCTTCCCGACCCATGTCAAGATCCAGTCCGGTATCGGCAAGTGCGACACGGTCATCATCAACGCTGCAGAGTGTGAGCCGTACATCACGTCCGACCATCGCCTGCTGCTCGAGCGTCCGGAAGAGACCATCGGCGGCCTGAAGATGCTGGCCGACATCATGGGCGTACAGACCGCGATCATTGCGATCGAGGAAAACAAGAAGGATACCTTCGCCAAGATCGAAGAGCTGATCGCGGATGATCCGCGCCTCAAGCTGTATCCGCTGACCTGCAAGTACCCGCAGGGTGCTGAGAAGCAGCTGATCAATGCCTGCACCGGCCGTGAAGTTCCGTCCGGCAAGCTGCCGGCAGACGCCGGCTGCGCGGTATTCAACGTAGATACCGCAGGTGCGGTTTACCGCCGCTTCACCACCGGCATGCCGGTCATCCGCCGTATCGTTACCATCTCTGGCTCCGCTGTTGCCGAGCCGAAGAACCTCGAAGCACGCATCGGCACCCCGATCGAAAAGCTGATCGATGCCTGCGGCGGCTTCAAGGAAGCTCCGAACAAGCTCCTTGCCGGCGGCCCGATGATGGGCAACGCCCAGTTCTCTCTGGATGCCCCGGTTGTCAAGGGCACCAACGCATTCCTCGCCTTTGCAGGCAATGAGGATAAGCGCGTTAAGGATCCCCAGTGTATCCGCTGCGGCAAGTGCATCAACGCCTGCCCGATGCATCTCCTGCCGATCTACATGAATGTATACGGCAAGCAGGAGGATCTGGACAACGCCGTTGACTGCGGCATGATGGACTGCATTGAGTGCGGCTCCTGCGCTTACGTCTGCCCGGCTCGTATCCCGCTGGTTGCACAGTTCCGTCTGACCAAGGGCAAGATCCAGGCTAAGCGTGCTGCAGAGCGCGCCAAGGCTGAGGCCGAGAAGAAAAAGGCCGAGGCGGAGGCTGCTGCAAAGGCAGAGGCTGAAAAGCCCGCAGAGAACAAGTAAGGAGGAAAACGAAAATGGCTTATGATCTTAGCAAAGTAGTCGTAACCTCCTCGCCGCATATCAAGGCGGATGATGACACCCGGAGCCTTATGCTCGATGTGCTCATCGCACTTGTTCCGGCACTGGCGGTTGCAGTTTACACCTTCGGCGCTCGTGCGCTGATCCATGTTGTTATTGCAATGGTGGCAAGCCTTGTGTTTGAGACCATTTACAACAAAATCGTTCATCACCCGAATACCGTAGGCGACCTGTCCTGCCTGGTTACGGGCGTACTTATCGCATTCAACATTCCGGTTGCAGCTCCGCTGTGGCTGAGCGCTTTCGGTGCTCTGTTCGGCATCATCGTTGTTAAGATGCTGTTCGGCGGCATTGGCAAGAACTTTATGAACCCGGCACTCGGTGCCCGTGCGTTCATGATGGCATCCTGGGCCGGTTTCATGACCACCTGGACTGCTCCGCATGCAAACCTGCCGCTGTTCGGCAACGTAACCGTTACCGACGCAATCTCCACCGCAACTCCGCTGGCTACCCTTAAGACCGGTGCTGTACCGGCTGATACCGGCCTGCTGGAGATGCTGCTCGGTCAGACCGGCGGCGTTATCGGTGAGACCTCCGCGCTGGCTCTGCTGGCAGGCGGCGTTTACCTGCTGTGGCGCAAGGTTATCACCATCAACATTCCGGCAGCTTACATCCTTACTGTTGCTGTCATCACCTTCCTGTTCCCGCTGTCCGGTGATGTTTCCCGCGTACAGTGGATGCTCAGCCAGGTACTGTCCGGCGGCCTGATGCTCGGCGCGATCTTCATGGCTACCGACTACGTTACCAGCCCGGTTACCCCGAAGGGCCAGATCATCTTCGGCGTTGGCTGCGGTCTGCTGACGGTATTCATCCGCTACTTCGGCGGTCTGCCGGAGGGCGTATCCTACTCCATTCTGATCATGAACACGCTGGTTTGGGCAATCGACAAGAAGACCCATCCGCGCAAGTTCGGCTATCAGCTTGACAAGGCTAAGAAGGAGGCGCAGTAAATCATGGATAACAGCAAAAAGGAAGGCGGCATCGTACAGCTTGTCGTCGTACTGGGCCTCATCACGTTCATCTGTGCACTGCTGCTGGGCGTTATCAACGGTGTAACCGCGGATAAGATCACCCAGAACGGTATCGAAACCCGCAACGCAGCAATGGCAGAGATCATCCCGGACGCTGATTTCGAGGATCTCGATACCGCACTGTCCGCTGAGGACGTTGCAGCCGCTGGCGTAACCCTGCCGGCAGGCCGTACCGCTGCTCAGATCGACGGCGTTTACAAGGCAACCAAGGACGGCGAAGAGATCGGCTACTGCGTACAGGTTGAGCCGAAGGGCTTCGGCGGCAACCTGACGATGATCGTCGGCATCAATGCGGACGGCACCGTTGCAGGCGCAAAGGTAACCTCTCACGCTGAGACCCCGGGCCTCGGTGCGAAGAGCCAGGCAGACCCGAACTGGATCACCCAGTTTGCAGGTCAGACTGCTGACGGTCAGCTCAAGGTGACCAAGGACGGCGGCACGATCAATGCGATCACCGGCGCTACCATCACCTCCCGTGCTGTAACCGACGGCGTTAATACTGCGGCAGCATATGTCGCTACTCTGGGTTAAGGAGGAAAAGCCAAATGAAATTTTCTGAACAGCTGAAATCGGGCGTTATCCTCGATAACCCGGTTTTCATGCAGACGATCGGTCTTTGCCCGACGCTGGCAACCACCACTTCTCTGCAGAATGCGATCGGCATGGGCGCGGCGGCTACCGTCGTTCTCATCTGCTCCAATATCGTTATTTCCGCGATGCGCAGAATTATCCCGGATAAGATCCGTATCGCAGCATTCATCACGATCATCGCAACCTTCGTAACCATGATCGACCTGTCCATGCAGGCATTCCTGCCATCGCTGGCATCGTCCCTTGGTCTGTTCCTGCCGCTGATCGTAGTAAACTGCATCATCCTCGGCCGTGCCGAGGCGTATGCTTCTAAGAACAAGGTTCTGCCGTCCGCACTCGACGGTGTTGTAATGGGTCTGGGCTTCACCTTCGCTCTGGTACTCATGGGCTTCTTCCGTGAGCTGCTCGGCGCAGGCACCATCCTGTCCGGTTACGTTAACGGCGTAAACGGCATCGCAGTTCCGTTCTTCAATTCCAACCCGATGGTCATGATGATCCTGCCGGCCGGCGGCTTCCTCATGATGGGCTTCATCCTGGCTGCGATCCAGAAGATCATGGCTCGAAAGGAGGGCAAGTAAATGTCTATTGCATTACCTGCCTCTATGGGCTTGACCGATATCCTGTCGCTCGCAATCGCGGCAATCCTGGTCAACAACTACATTCTCGTTCAGTTCCTCGGCTGCTGCTCGTTCTTCGGCGTATCCAAGAAGACCGACACCGCGCTCGGCATGGGCATGGCGGTTATCTTCGTTATGGCGATCGCTTCCGCAGCATCCTGGGCTGTACAGTACTTCATTCTCGAACCCCTGGGTCTGGGCTACATGCAGACCATCGCGTTCATTCTCGTAATTGCAACGCTGGTTCAGTTCGTCGAGATGTTCATGAAGAAGGCTATGCCGTCGCTGTACTCTGCGCTCGGTATCTTCCTGCCGCTGATCACCACCAACTGTGCGGTGCTCGGTGCTGCTAAGACCAACATTTCCAACAGCTATTCTTTCATCGGCTCTCTGGTATACGGCGTTGCAGCCGGTGTCGGCTACACGCTGGCAATCGTGCTGTTCGCTTCCATCCGTGAGCGTCTGGACGCTACTTCCAAGTGTCCGAAGTGCTTTGAAGGCTTCCCGATCTCGCTGGTTGCAGCAGCACTGCTGGCTATGTCCTTCATGGGCTTCTCCGGCCTGTCGATTTGGTAAGGGAGGACACAAGAAATGGATATGCAAAATGTTATTTACGCGGTAGCGGTACTGTTCATCATGGGTATCGTTTTCGCAATCCTGCTCGGCGTTGCCGCTAAGGTTTTCGCCGTAGAGGTTGACGAGCGCGTCCCGCTGGTACGCGAGTGCCTGCCGGGCGCTAACTGCGGCGGCTGCGGCTTTCCGGGCTGTGACGGTCTGGCTGCTGCAATCGTAGAGGGCCGTGCGCCGGTAAACGGCTGCCCGGTCGGCGGTGCTGCTGCGGCTGAGAAGATCGCAAAGGTACTCGGCGTTGAGGTTGCTGCCGGCGACCGTCAGGTTGCACACGTTTACTGCAACGGCGGCTGCAACGCAAAGGACAAGGCAAACTACGAGGGCCTGCAGGACTGCAACGCTGCAATGCGTGTAGCAAGCGGCCCGAAGGCATGCTCCTTTGGCTGCATGGGTCTCGGCTCCTGCGTAAAGGCCTGTGCGTTTGACGCAATCCACATTGTGGACGGCGTTGCAAAGGTTGACACCGACAAGTGTGTTGCCTGCGGCAAGTGTGTTTCCACCTGCCCGAAGAAGATCATCAACCTGGTATCCGAGGTCAAGAAGGTTCACGTTAACTGCGTGAACAAGGACAAGGGTCCGGAGGTTATGAAGGTTTGCTCCAACGGCTGTATCGGCTGTAAGATGTGCGAGAAGACCTGTAAGTTCGATGCAATTCACGTAGTAGACGGCGTTGCCAAGATCGACTACGACAAGTGCAAGAACTGCAAGATGTGCACCAAGGCATGCCCGAAGGGCTGCATCGAGCCGGTTCCGACCGAGGAAGAGAAGGCCAAGTTCAAGGAAATGCAGGCTAAGCAGGCTGCTGCTGCCAAGGCTAAGGCTGAGGCTGCAAAGCAGGCCGCTGAAGCAAAGGCTGCTGAGGACAAGTAATGACCGATCATCTGCACCCTGTGCTGGATGACGCTGCGATCGCCCGCATGACGAGTCTTGCACTCGCCCATGTGGGCGACGCTGTTTATGAGATACTCGTGCGCACGCATCTGGCGTGCGGCGGCACTCAGACCGCGAAAAACCTGCACAGCCGTACGATCCAGCTCGTTCGTGCGTCCGCGCAGGCGGAAGCGGTAAAGCGCATTCAGCCTATGCTCGATGAAGACGAGCAGACCGTTCTGCGTCACGGACGCAACGCAAAGCCGAAATCCGTGCCGAAGTCGGCCTCCGTGGCGGAGTATGCCTACGCGACTGCACTCGAGGCGCTGTTCGGCTGGCTGTACCTCAAGGGACGCTATGAGCGTATCAATGAGCTGTTTGAGGTTATCTGTCAAGGGTTTGACGCGAAATGAGCAAAGAGAACCGCGGAAGCGGTTCTCTTTTTGTTTGCAATAATTGAGAATGGAAAATGGAGAATTGACCAGATGGTTTTCATTCTCCGTTTTTGCATTTGATGGTGCAATATGCAAATGATTTGTAGAACGGATTCAATTCGTAGATATAAGTTTATATTTAACCGTAGGGCGGGGTGAGGGCACCCGCCCTACAAGATAACGATTACAACAGATTTTATTCGCAAGTGCCTTCTGTAACAACATGCAAACGAGGTGTGCGGCACTGCTGTGCTGCACCTGCGGAGAGCAGCCGATATGTGTAGCAGTACGGTATCTGACACTGCGAATATGCGGATACATGAACGCACATCGTGCGTCCTGCGGAAGAAAAAATCCTCTGCCGTTCCTTTATAGTCTCAGTTCTGAACAACCACTGTGCTCTCTTAGGAAAGGGGTGATTCACAAGAGGGTGGAAACCTTGGTGTCTACCCTCTTGTGC
>ERZ833515.1352-NODE-1352-length-17090-cov-2.924332_pt1 | contig 17090 bp, 14 predicted proteins | sample MGYA00519949_ERZ833515 | MGnify/ENA primary metagenome ERZ833515 (study PRJEB31850, sample SAMEA3708741) | human gut metagenome | biome: human gut; feature: human-associated habitat; material: faeces | place: China | collected 2014 ...
TGATCGATAACACTACGATAACCACCAGCCAAATGGCGGAGGTTCTTTCTTTCGGTAGTGATGATATCGTACTGCGAAACCAGCTTTTCGATATGCGGTTCGTCAATACCGAATTTCTTGCGAACACCATCTTCCAGATAGGAGCAAACGATATTGCCGAATGCATCTTCTTTATACTCCTTGTCAGAGAAGTTGAAGTAGCGGCGATAGTGGCAGAAACCGTAGTAATCGGCATCGAGATTTTTCCATGCCCAGTACTGTGCAGTCAATTCACAATAGCTTTTATTCAGCGTGGAAATGTTTTCTCCCTCGTCGTCATGAAAAGTGGTATCCAATCTGCGTTTTGCCAGAGCAGAACCGACCTGAATGCTTTTGATATATTTGTTTTCTAATACTTCGGACGGTTTATGTACAGAAACTAAAATACTGATGTCCATATCAATTAAAACTCCCCATTTATTTGTGATTTGCCGTTAATGAAACACTTTCTCGGCCTTCTTCAGCGCTGCTGCAATAACCGCATCCATGTCATAATACTTATACTCACCCAACCGGCCGCCGAAGATGACATTCTGTTCATCATCTGCCAGCTCCTTGTACGCAGCGTACAGCTTACCGTTTTTCTCATCGTTGACCGGATAGTACGGCTCGTCACCGGGCTTCCATTCGCTCGAGTACTCGCGGCTGATAACGGTTTTCGGCTGTGTACCGAATTCGAACCACTTGTGCTCAATGATGCGTGTCCACGGTGTCTCTCGATCAGTGTAATTTACTGCGGCATTGCCCTGAAAGTTAGGCTTATCCAGTACTTCAGTTTCAAAACGCACACTGCGATATTCCAGATTGCCAAGCTTGTAATCAAAATAAGCGTCAATCGGTCCGGTATACAGCACCTTGGAGGCCAGTGCACCCAGCTCATCCTTGTGCTGTAAGTAGTCAACGTTCAGACGGACTTCCGCGCCGTCCAGCATATTTGCAACCATTTTGGTATATCCGCCCATCGGAATGCCCTGATACAGCGCATTGAAGTAATTGTTGTCAAACGTCAAGCGAACCGGCAGACGCTTGATGATAAAGCTCGGCAGCTCTGTGCACGGACGACCCCACTGCTTCTCAGTGTAGCCCTTGATCAGCTTTTCATAAATATCCGTGCCGACCAGACTGATGGCCTGCTCTTCCAGATTTTTCGGCTCCGTAATGCCTGCGGCCTTGCGCTGTTCTTCAATCTTGGCGGCAGCCTCCTCTGGCGTTACGACACCCCACATCTTATTGAAGGTATACATGTTAAAGGGAAGGCTGTACAGCTCGCCGTGATAGTTTGCAACTGGACTGTTTGTAAAGCGGTTGAATTCAGCAAACTGATTGACGTAATCCCAGACCTCACGATTGTTGGTGTGGAAAATATGGGCACCGTAAACGTGAACATTGATGCCTTCCATTTCTTCCGTGTAAACATTGCCTGCAATGTTTGGGCGTTTATCGATAACCAAGCAGGACTTGCCATGTTTCATCGCTTCATGCGCAAAAACAGCGCCATAGAGGCCGGCGCCGATGATGAGATAATCATATTTTTTCATTTGTTTGCTCCTGTCAAATTAAATGAATTTTTTTAGATAGTAATATAAATGTGTCTTTTTGATCGTTTCCAATCGGTCTGAAGTCAGGTAAAGATTGTGCAGGCATTTCACAATTCGGTACCTTTTTTCCGTTGTCTTCATCAGATCAAAACTGTTTTGGTGAAGTTCCCGACGAAGCGCATCAGCATCATGCCGACCTTTACGTCGATCCGGATTTTTAAGCAGTGCTGCGACATAATAGCTCAAAATCACAGCACCTATTTTGTATTGAAAATATCGTTTTCGAGATTCAGACATATCATAATGGGTTTGATAGAAACAAATCAGGCTATCCAAAATAAACTTGATCTCTGGCAGTCGCTTTACTTGATTTTCATGCGATACACTTTGGCCGGGACGGCCGACCAAGTACTGATAAATCGTCAGATTCAGAAATACAACGCCAGAAACAAAACAAAATGGCAGCGTTGCATATTCCTGATCCTCGTAGAACACCTTTTCGGACATTTGAATCTGTGTTGATCTATAAAATGCAAGGCGATAAAATATACCATGGAAGGTACTGCATGCGTATGCAGACTTGGGAAGTTGCGCAAGATCATCCATGGTATATATTTTCCCGAATTCCACATTTTCAGTTGTAAAAGATTGACGAAATCGTTCTTCGGCATCGACCATGTCGAAGTGGGTGATGACTACATCAGCATTCAGTCGCTCGAGCGAATCTAAAAGTGATTTCATATTCTTAGATACGACCCAATCGTCAGCATCGAGAATTTTCAAATATTTTCCGGTTGCTATCTCAGCAGCCTTATTGATAACCGAACCATGTCCACCATTTTCCTTGTGAATCATTTGAATAGATTGCGGAAAACGATCAATATAGGGACGAACGACCTCATCTTGGCTCTCTTTGGAGCCGTCATCGATGACAAGGACTTCCATACGTTCCAGCTCATTTGAATCGACAAGAGATTGCAGACATTTTGGCAAGAATTTTGATGCATTATACGCGGGTATTGCAATCGTCAGCACTTTTTCAGGATTCATACGCATCGCACACCTCTTTCGTCTCTCCAACAGTCTGCACCTGCCCGTGCTCAATCCAGACAACGCGGTCGCACATCTCGCGGATCTGCTCAAGGCTATGCGATACAAACAGCACGGTCGTGCCGCCGCTCATGAGCTCCAGCATACGCTTGCGGCTTTTCTCCTGGAAATTCGCATCGCCGACAGCTAATATCTCATCCACAATCAAAATCTGCGGATTGACCACTGTCGCAATCGAAAATGCCAGTCGCATGAGCATACCGGATGAATAGTTGCGAATCGGCACATCAATAAATTCGCCGAGCTCGGAAAACGCAACAATTTCATCGTATTTCGACTTCAAAAAATCTTCCGTATAACCGAGAATCGCACCGTTAAGAAAAATATTCTCCCGGCCGGTCAAATCGTGATCGAAACCCGAGCCAAGTTCCAACATCGGCACAATATTGCCGCAGCAGGACACAGAGCCCTCAGTCGGTTTGAGAATGCCCGAAATGACTTTTAAAATCGTGCTTTTGCCTGCGCCGTTGTGGCCAATAATGCCGACAACCTCGCCACGATATACATCGAACGATACATCCTTCAGCGCCCAGAATTCTGAGGTCTTGTACTTGCCGCTCAGCTTACGTGTCACGAACTCCTTCAGCGACATGATTTTATCGTCTGTCAGCCGAAAGCGCATAGAGACATCTTGTACTTCGATAATTTTCCGTTTCTGCAATTCTGCAGTTTTTTCCTGCTGCTCATGGAGCAGCTTCTCTTTTTTGCTCATTTTCCCACCTTATAAATAGAGGACAAAGTTATCCTGCGATTTTTTGAACGTAAATGCGCCAATGGCGAGCGTGATAAGTGCAACCGCTGCGCACTGTACGTACATAATTGGCTCTGGTGAGAGGCCGTCGATGATGCACGAGCGCAGAAAAGTTACATAGAAGTACAGCGGATTCATTTTAACAACCGACTGAATTGTTTCGGGAAGTGCTGTGATCGGATAAAAAATCGGGGTCAAATACATCCAAATCGTCGTCAATACACCCCAAAGAAACTGGATATCCCGGAAGAACACCATCGCCGATGCGAGCAGCATGCCCAATCCAAGGCAGAACAGTGCCAAGAAGAGCAGCGGGAACGGCAGCAGAAGATAGGTTTTGTTAGGCATCAGGCCAGAAATCAGCGCCACCGCCGCGAGCGGGATGAGCGAAATCAGCATATTGATAAGCGACGACATAATGCGCGTCAGCGGATAAATATACTTCGGTACATATACTTTTTTAATGAGGTCAGCGTTACCTACAATAGATGTAAGCGCCATGCCGCATGCTTCAGAGAAGTAATTGAAAACAACGTTACCGCAAAGCAGATAAACCGGAAAGTATGGAATATCAAACTTAAACATGTTCATGAACACAACATACTGCACGATCATGTTCAGAAGAGGATTGAGAAAGCTCCAGAACACGCCAAGAATTGAACGCTTATACTTTGCCTTGAAATCACGGTCAACCAACTGCTTGATAAGAAAACGATATCGCCTTAGCGCGATCATCGCATTGAGAATAAAGCTTTTCTTACCGGTCTTGTGCTTGTGCAGCAGCAGGAGCAGCAGCGCCGCAAGAATTACCGCGCCAGCAGCTGCAACCTGCCAGTAATGTAGGCCGGTCCAGATGTAATCACGTCCAGTTGCCGAGAACGCCAGTTCACCATCTACAGCCTGCCCGTTGATATACAGCTGACTGTTTTCGTGCGAAGCATCCGTTTTCATCATCGGTGTGAGCGCGTCGCCGGCCACTGCGTCGGGTGAGGTAATACGCAGGGTAAGCGGCTCATTGTAAACCGTTTCCAGTGCTGGGAAATCGAACGTTGTGACTTGTCCCTCGGTAATCTGGTCCGCCTGCAAATTCTGGTCAAGCAGTGCCTCCTGCGTCGCCGTATTCACAAGTTGCACATTTACTGTGCCGTGATTGACGCGGTTAAACACGCTCCATTGCACGGATAAATGCTCGAAAATCTGAATTTTCGGCGTAAACTGCTGTTCCACGCTCGAACCTGCTGTCAATTCTACGGTCGCAGCATTTGCCACTGACATTTCAATATTGCCTCGCGAGTCGCGATCGGGGAATACAGACCGTGGATCCGCTCAATTTCATCCAGGTAAGAATGGAGCTGCTCTCCGGAAAGAAAATAAAACGCCACTACAAGCACCATGTACGCGACGAAAACAATCGAAAAAATCTTCTTTAGTTCTCTGGTAGAGAACCCCTGCTGTGTTTTTGACATGAATTTATTCTACCTTATCTTTAATGTTAATCTCCAATTTAGACATCCAATATGCAATATGTCTATAAAATACAGTTTAGAAGTCTGCTCAAGCATCTGAAATCATATGCAAGTCTGGTATTAATATCAGTATTTTTCTTATTGCAAATGCCTTTGACGAACATTTCATGGTATCTCACGCATCTATAATGTTCCTTTGTAAAAGCCTTCATAATATTTTACCACAAAAGCGTGCCTGTTCCAATATAATATGACATATTTGGTGATAATCCACAAATTGTGAAAACAAATCAATCTTTAACGTACAAGAGATATAATCCTGAACATAGGTCATGCAATCAACTTGGCTTATCTTCTTTATACGCTATTGATGATACACTCTTATCTTAATACCCAACTTCACAGGCACAAAGCCTTTTCGACAAATTGTCGATTTTCTGATACAATATATATACCAATACAATTTACGGAGTCCTACACATGATTTCATTCGCATTAGTCGAACGCCAATCCCAATTATGCTTATTCGAATTTCTTTACAGAACCTATTCTCAAGGTATGTTCCAAATAGCTTACGGCATTCTTCATGATGTTCAGCACGCCGAAGATATGGTTGCTGAAACCTACATCCGAGTAGCCAAGAATATCAATCGAATTGCTGAAATACCTGCAGATAAACATCGTAGCTATCTGAAAATGATTATTCGAAATATCTGCATCGATTATTACCGGAGTATACATCCAACCGATACCGTCTGTGAAATACCACTGGATTTATCAGATAATTCATCTGGACCCGAAGATATCATCATCGACAGGATTACCGTTGAAGCAATTGTGCAAGCTATCAGCGAGTTACCGGATAAATATAGAGATGTCTTGAAATTAAGCTACCTATATGATCACACCACTGAAGAAATTGGCATTGCTCTAAATCTTTCTACTAATACTGTTCACAAGCGCATCAGTCGTGCCAAAAAGTTACTTAAAGTAATTCTAACGAAAGAAGGTGTCTTACAGTGAAAATATCCGATAAGGATTTCGATAAACTCATTAGTGTTGCAATATCACAAATTTCTGATGACGATAACGTCGAACTCAAAACCGATGAAGAACTACGTTCAGAAGGGAGCCCTGCCCATAAATTCTCCCCTACTTTTGAAAAGCAAATGAAGAAATTGATTCGAAAGAATCAAAAACCTCAATCTACTCCATACCTCTCAAGAGGATTGCGCTCCAGGATTCGTATCGCGATTCTCGTTGCTGTTTTGGTTTGTGCTGCTATGATGTTCAGCGTTAACGCATTCAGAACTTCAATTATTAATTTCATCTTCTATTCAGATAAAGATAACTCAAGCTTTGCATTTAATAAAGGAACCTCATCGATATCATCGAAATTCACCAAATATCTACCAACATATACTCCTAAAGAATTTGGTGTGGAATCTATACAGGAACTATCCGATACTAGTATTTATATACAATTTGTAGATGGAACCGGAAGCTATTATGATATGCAATGTGATTTACATCCTTCCTTACTATCAATAGACACCGAAGGTGGACAAGTAACAAAATTGCAAATCAATGGTGCTGATGTTACTATATCCGAACGTCAAGATCGTATTATAGCCACATATGTAATCGATGACATTACTTTTTGGATTATGGGTAACATTTCCAAAGATGTTGTTGTGCAGATATTTGAAAGTATCCCTAAAATATAGCCGTTAATTCCTGCAGTTGATACTGCGGGAATTATTTTTGAGATTTTGTCAGTCCTTCTATAAAGCACTCGTTTATTTATATAGAACGACACACAGGAGATAGCTTATGAAAAAAAGATTTATGAAATCGGCAATCGCAATCATTCTTGTAATGATTGCAGTATTTACTTGTTCCAATGCTGCCATGCAGCCACGTTGGAAATATGTTTCATCTATAAGCGGTGACATCAGCATTTCGACTTTGGGAATTGCAACCGTATATGGTACAGGCAGTGCAGCATCACCCCAAGTAACTAAAACTGTTTGTAAACTACATCTTCAGCAGTTGAAAAACCAGAAATGGACCACTATCAAAACATGGACGGCTACTTCAAATACCCATTATGCAGCAGTAGATACTAAACATTGGGCGGTTGACCGCGGATATTCGTATCGCATCTATGTAGAACTGAATGCTTACCATGGTAGTACTTTACTTGAAACGGGCTCTTCTGCCAGCGAATTTAGATATTATGGCTGAGAGTAAACCGTCTCAATATATTTTTGTTTATATTTGAGTTAAAGTATCGCATACCCATGAACGTAACAAAATCTATGTCGTTCTATTCGTTCGGACGGTATTCATCATATTCAATTTGTCCACGTTGTAAAATTACTATAGAACGTGAATATATGGCATTTTGTAGTAGATGCGGTCAAAGATTAAATTGGTAAGTATATGTAAAAAGCGGAGCACATTCATATGCTCCGCTTTTTACGCTTTTATCTGTTCCTTCGCTAACAAATGATGAAAGAAATCGTATTCTATTATGGCATAGGCAAGATCACCAGTGCATCTATACGGGTACTCCACTGACATTAAACCAGGTTTTATCGCCGTCAGAAACTTCTGTAGATCATATCATTCCTTATGCTGATAGCTTTGATCATAGTCCACAGAACCTTGTATTAGTTCTTCGTTCTGCTTCCGACAAGCGCACGGAGCTGCCTGGAGCATTGTTTGGTATGAATGAAGATTTTCGTCAACGAGCTCGTAAAAGTAACCATCGCAAAACTCGAACAAATCTTTTGACGACCAAGTGGAATGAACAGGATAGTATTGATCGGAAACAGCGTTCATTGTATAATTCTTCGTCGCTCCTTAGCTCTTTTTCTGTTTTCCTGCATCGTGCGCTATCTGCATCCAGTAATACAGATGTGACTGTATCGTCGTTAAAGACACGAATAACCGGTCTGCGCACGGAACGCGTATTTGATAATGTACCTATTGAAATGGAACCTACTGCAAATGCTATCCTTACGGCAATCATTGACACACATACATGTGAGCAGTTGTCCAACTTCTTTATGGGGAATTATGAAAACACTCTATTTCGACCGTGGAATTCCTTGCAGACAGAATTCGCTTCACTTTGTGCATCCAACACGCAGTGTTTTTCTCATATGTCACAGCATCGAGTTCGCGGTGCCGCTCATCGTGATACCATATTACGCAGTCGCAGTGACCAAATCGTGGCCAAAGTTCCACTTACCAAATTAAAGCTGAATAATGATAGGGAAATTGCTGACTATTTTCAGCTGGAACGTGATCGTCTGCTGTATACTACACTGCGCAAGCGTCTTATTGCATTTGGCGGAAATGCATCGGAAGCTTTTGCAGAACCTTTTTATAAGCCTAAATCCAATGGTCTGCGTGGTCCTTTGGTTAAATCGGTTCCTATTATACAGCGTCCGCGCAGCTTCGTACGCGTTCGCGGTGGTATCGGCATTAATGGCGACATGATTCGCATTGATGTATTCCGTACAGCTGATCAGGCCTATTACTTCGTGCCTATCTATGTTAAGGATACGTTGCAAGATGCTCTGCCATTACGAGCGGCAACCAAAAATCCGGACCGCATGTTGCTGATGAATGAACATGATTTTATCTTTTCTCTCTATCAAAATGACGTAATTTATATTGAACTGCCGGAAGCAATTACTTTGAAAAGCACAACTTCTTCCGATTCTATTGAAGTAGACCATGGATATTTTCTCAGAGGTAAGGTTCGAAGTAAAAGCGGCACATTTGAAATCTCCACGTTGGATAAGCAGTATATGCGTACATCTATTCCATTTTTCAGCTTGTCCAAACTATATAAATGTGAAGTTGATCCGCTTGGAACAATCCGAAAAATCACGAAACCTGAAAAGCGTATGGAATTTCACCTAAAATGACTTATCACTCCCTGGTTACCATAACATTAATTATTAAATCCAGAATCTAATTTATATCTTTGCAATTTAAAGTTGCAAAGATATAAAATTTCTGCTATACTATCATTAATAAATATGTTCCCCGCATAGGCGGGGGTGACCCGGCAGCGAAAAGTTGTTATTTTCACAATGCATTTATCGTAAGTATCGGGGAGTGTAGCCAACTTATTTTCCCCGCGTAAGCGGGGGTGATCCTTATACTGATCCTAAACAGTTGCCTCCACATCAATTTCTCCCTGCGTCAGCAGGGTATTAAAAAGCGAAGAAAAGGTTTTTATAAACTTTTTCTTCGCTTTATTTTTATATTTCCTTTAAAATAGCAAGTCTAACTACATTCATACAAGCCTAAAGGCGCAGCTTTTGAGATATCTGCTCACAAGCTGCGCCTTCCTATTATTTAACTTTCGCACATACCGCTCTTATAATCTGACCGCGCTTCATGCCCTCAATGCCTTTTGCACGGCGTCCCTTCTCTCTCAGCACGCTAATGTCACGGCATTGCGCATATCCGGAGTCCGACAGCAGTAACACTGCCTGATCTGTATACAACACCTCCGCCAAGCGATCCGAACCTTCTACATGTACCAGGCAAACGCCCTCACCGACATGTCCTTGCGCTCTAAGCTGCGCCTTTTCTTCACTGTCCCCACGCAGCACAAGCAGCTTCCTCTGTTGAGAAACCGCTGTTAAACTACGCTTTGGCCGGTAAACCAAACAGCAGCATAATCTATCGTCTGTCTTCTTTTTCATCTGCATTCCTTTAGTCAGTCCACCACCAATGTCTACGCGCTTGTACAAATCCGAAACATGCGTACGTAGTGCCTGTCCCTTTTCGCTGATGAGCAGAATATCATCAGCCTCCTTACAGAAGCAAGCTACCGCCAGAGGCACCTCGCCTATACGTACAATCTGCTGCTGTCCTTGCCATGCATGCAGTTTTTCTGCTGGTAAGCGTACTATATCGCCATTTTGCGCTCCACAAATCAGCGAATCTGCATCCTTTTCACATGGAATCATGAGACCGCCCGCTGCCAGAGCTCTGCGGCATTCTTCCCACTCATCTGCCTGTACAAATTCTTCTACGCTGACCTCGGCCAGCAGATACCACGCCGTTCCCTCTCTACTAACTACAATTTTATCCGCAGATTGGGAAAACGGCCATATCGTTTCAATTCTGTCTATTGTCTTATCCGCAAAAATCTTCTCATCACGGCGTGCCCTCTTTGTCCAGTTATAAACGAACTCCTTTTTCGGCACTTCTTTTAAGACACCGCCTGGCAAAACTGCAATCAATGTATCTTCGCAAACCGCCATTTTCACTTCTTCCGAAGAATCTGCAATCGGATCTCCATCCCCATTGGTGATTTGAGGCTTCCAATTGATCTGCAGATCGTCAATGGTCATCAATTCGCTCAGAGGATCATCACACTGCGCGATCATAACCGGCTTATCCGCCAGCTTTCCAGCTCTTACATTCTCTTCGGCCTCTGTCACAACCTGAGTCACTGCATTCACCATACTAAGCCCGCTCGGTTTTTGATACGGCAATGCGGTTGTCTTTCTTGCATCCTTCTTCATTAACCGGATATCGCCCTCAAGCTGAATCTGCATTGTGTCATATGGTTCCAGCGTGTCAATATAAAGATCAAACTCCTCGTCCTCTTGTGCGACCAAACGAGTCGATCCTCCGCATACTGCCGATTGACCCTTTTCAAGCGTAGTCTGCTCCATATCTGTCGCACCGCAAATGTATCGGTATAACGGGCGCTGCATTAAAATATGCAGCAGTTCACGCTGACCGTCTGCATTGGCATAGTCAAATGCTTTTACATTAGGATCTTCGATTTTGTGACCCATCAGCACAGAAATTGCAGCCCGAGAAGCATCAGTCGCAATCAGCTCCGTTGCAGCTTGATGCCGTAAAATGTAGGCTACTACTGTATTCTCGTACTCCACCCCTGCCTCTTTATCAATGGCCATCATTGCCTCGGCTTCAAAGAAAAAACCTTCTTCGACACCCACATCAATGCAAATATCCTTAAAAACGCGGTTCATTTCCTTTGCTGTACACCGTGTCAGCAGATTCGTACCTTGGCAAGCAAGCGGCATTTTGTCTATATCCAAGTCCGTATAGCCGTTTTCCTCCATGTACTCCTGCACCATACGCTTACGCTCTTCCAGCAGATCATAAAACTGCGGCAAAAGCGGCAAAAGTCTGTAACCGCTTGCGGTTTTACTGCCAGCTTTAACGGTTCTTGAGCTTTGCTCTTCTACTTCCCGTCGCTCTATGGAGTACAAATCATCTGCCATCTTACGGACATTTCCAAAGGACAAACCCGCAGCTTCTGATGTACGGCAGCCCAGCAAAAGCATGACCAGCAAAGCAATGCACTCTCCCTGCGTCGATGCCCGCTTGATCAACTCGTTATAAATTTTAATTTCTGCTTCAATCGTCAGCGATTTGGGCCGCCACTTGCAAAGTTCAGCTGCTTCGCGTACTGCCAACAACTGCTCCACAGTCAGCTGATTCAGGTCTGCCGGAATCACAAACGGCGCCAAGTCTCTGAACCGCATCGAGGAAAGTCCCGCTCGACATGCCTGCTCCACAAAGCTCACGAAAATACTCCGCGCTCTTTGATCCTGTGCATCACTGCCTTCAAAAATGTCAATTTTAGACGACCAAATCTGCTCCGCCGTTTCTTCTGTCAGCGAAGCATACTCAATGTCATTATAAATCTCAGCAATGTAATGGTAGAAAACACTATCATATGCCCTGCATGTGCTGTCAGCCCCATTTGCGCGCATTCTGTATAGCCAAAATTACCCGCTCGTAAGCACCCCAAACGGTTAGTTTGCCATTTTTCGTTTTTTCGTTATATATTTTGCCCTTGCGTCTGCTGCGGCATGGCTTAGTTCGCTTTGTATTATAACTACCGGTTTCTTTTCGCTGAGTTGTGAAAAATGCCATTTATTTCACTCCTTATTCTGCTGCTTTATATTTATATAATAACATTTTAGCAAATAAATGTCATTATTGGTTAACTCAAATTTCATTATGCAACATAAGGACCTATTGCAAGATACAATAAGTCCTTATCTACAGGCATTAAAAAAGAGCCTTTCGGCTCACACATTACTATATTTTTTTAATTTTGACACCATGTTCAGTTTGAATTTTGACACTTGCCCCACGCTTCACCCGCAGATGTAGGTGCATGGCCACTTTCCATCTATCTTCCTTTTCCGTTAACAAATTATGGTATCTTCTAAGTTGTGCATCCAGTGTCATCAGCGCGATTCGAGCACTGTAGTCCGCATACCATTCTTCGTATGTCTGCGCTGCTTTACATCCTAAGATTTTCTGAGTCTGGCCATCCGACATACCGCATACGGCGCGACAATAATGTTCAAAACTTGTACGAATTACGTCAGTTCGTGATATTTTCGCATATTCCGGTACTACTTTTTGCAGCAGCTCTTTTTCAAAAGCGCGCAGTTTCAACACATCCCATCGACGTCGATTTTCGTCTACAATCAGCGGAGCATCCACCTTTGCACCCGCTTCCAATCGCGGCTTCAAAAGCACACTTAGCGCCGCCTGCGCTAAAGGGGTACACGGTATGCGCCGCAGCTTTCCGCTTTCACGCTCATATGGCTTCCACTCTGCAACTTTACCTCGATTTTGTACGGATTTTGCGCCAATTTCGATATATACCGCATCTTTATACCGCATTAAATTGTCAATATTTAATCCACATAACTCTCCCGTCTTTACACCCGTGGTCAGATGAAGCAGTACGGATGCATACCGTATATCGGTCTGCATCCCCTCTATGCATAAGGCCGTCAGCATCCGCATCTCTTCCAGACTAAGGGCACGCTGGTTAATATTTTTGTCTGCCTTTTCTCCCTCGCTACGAACAGTTACGAGCAATTTTTTAACATTATTTTCTTGTAAGATTCCTTGCGCAACCGCTTCATCATACAGCCGGTTCAGCGCTCGCTTTAAAGCATCGTCTTCCCCTCTGTTAACTGCTACTTTTTCTACAGCACGAAAAGTTACAGCTTCCATCTTTTCCTGTAACTCAGGCAATGGCGGAAGCAATTTCGCTGCGCACCGCACCAGTTCTCTGCGCCTTTCATCGTTCTTACCATATATACTTGTTACGCTTTCTTCCGGCAGCACCAGAAGCAACAGCGTCGGTGTCGCTTTCTGCAGTCGACCAGCTCGTAACCACTCAAGCACCTGTCCACGATTCTTCCATATAATGTTTTCTGCAGCTTTTATGACAGCCTCAGCCTTCATACTCTTTGCCGTAACCAGTTTACTTACGCCCTCCCCATGCAGTATACTCCCATCTGGCTGCCTCATACTGATATAGCATCTAGCCTGCCCTTTAGTCGTCATCCCCATTTCTGTCACACGGAAAGGTACTCCATGCACCTTCACATTAGGCGAATTTTTGCATTTTCTCCCCACTATTCTCACTCTTTTCGTGTATATACTCTCGAAAAATGGTATAAAAAAAGACCAATAAGCCATTCTCTTATTGGTCTTACTATTGACTTTTTGATATACAAAAAGCTCCACTACCACATCTTTTTGCGGTAGCAGAGCCACTTTACCCACTTTTCGACAATACCATTATACACCCAAAAGATTCTCTTGACAATCACCGTTTGATTCCAAGTTGTTCTACCTTTGTTCCACTTTGTTCTACTCCTGTTCTGCCTTTGCATATATCCAAAAACGAGCCTGAAAAACGATTAACTCTGAACCGCTTTGCAGCAAAACAATCCCGGAGCACAGACTCAACAAGCTGTGCTCCGGGAGCCTTTAGATTAAATTTTCCAGTATTACTCTACCAATCAACCGTGAATTTTCGTCTCTTCGTTATCCTTTATACGCGCGATAGAGGAACGCCACAATCTGCGCACGCGTGCAAGTGCTGTTCGGGCAAACAGGTATCGCCGATGCCGCCAGCAATATCCTTCTCAACGACTCACTCGACCGCCCCGTAATAATAAGCAATCACTCGGCATGTCATAGAAGGAATTCCGCACACTTATCTTCCTTAAAGGCTGCTTTGACGGTGACTGTGCCGCGCGCAATTGAGCCGTGCTACTGCCATGATCGCATTCGCGCCACATGAGCATACAGTGTACAGTTCTCCGCCTTGTATAATCGTTGGTGCTTTTGCCATTGCTGTCACCATCACTGGCATCACCAACCGACAGACGCTACCTCACCGTGTCGGCATAAGGTTCAGAGCAAGCACTCTCCGTAGATGACAGTCATGGTCTTTGACGTTACCTCACTGCTGCCATTGAAATCGAAAGTTATGCAGGTGTTGATGCATTCCCCGCTTAATGGCATTGCTTTTATATCTCCTTGAAGTTTTTCGCCTGCTGCTCGAAGTATACTCAGAATTTTGATTTCAGGTATCAAAAAAAGCACCTTCACGTCGTGCATTTTTTTGATACCACTGCCTTTCCATACGACTTTCCATTTTCGGGGTCGCCTGCCCGGAGGTTTTCTAAGTGCTCCGAAAAATACAAAAAACCGCTGATTTCTTACGAAATCAGCGGTTAAACATGGTTGCGGGGACAGGACTTGAACCTGCGGCCTCCGGGTTATGAGCCCGACGAGCTACCAACTGCTCTACCCCGCGATATAGATTTTATCGCAACTCTCTCTCAGAGTTCTTATATACTATACCATAGGATCGAGCAGTTGTCAAGCATAATCTTCAATTTTCTATTCGACAAATTCAGTCTTTTATCTCGCTGTCCTCTGCGGGCAGCAGATCCGGCAGTTCAAACCAGAAGCAGATACCGCCTTCGACGTTCTCCGCGCCGCAGGCGCCGTGCAGGGTATCCGCGATGGCGCGGACAAGCGACAGACCGATGCCGGTGCCGCCGGCCTCTCGGGTGCGGGCGCGATCGGTGCGGTAGAATTTCTCCCAGATTTTCGGCAGCTCCTCCTCCGGCAGACCTTCACCTTCATTGAACACGGACAGGCGCACGCTGTTTCCGGTTCTTGCCGCCGAAATCTCAATGTGCTTGCCCTCGGGCGTGTAGCGGATGGCGTTGGACAGGTAATTCATCAGCACCTGATCGAGCAGATCACCGTCCGTGCGGACCGTAATATGTGTGTTCTCATATTCCACGGTCAAACCTCGGTTTTCACACAAAACAGCGGTTTTTCGCACCGCTTCCGCACAAAGTGCATGCAGATCAATATCCTCGTCGAACGTCTGCTCTGCACCCAGCTCCAGCCGCGAAAGACTGAGCAGCTGCATGACCAGTTTGTTCATGTGGTCGGCCTCATCGGCGATGGTGTCGCAGTAGAACTTTCGGTCCTCGGGGTCATCGGCCACGCCAGCCGTCAGGCCCTCGGCATAGCCCTGAATGAGCGCGATCGGCGTTTTCAGCTCATGCGACACGTTGACGATAAACTCCTGCCGCATATTGTCGATACGCTCCTTCTCCTCGATCTCCTGCGCCAGCTGATCATTGGACTCCTTCAGCTCACCGATTGCCTGCTCCAAATACGCAGACAGGCGGTTGAGCGACTGTCCCAGCTGGTCAATCTCATCGCCGTCCTCCTTGCCGGTGTACTGCATAGAGAAATCCAGCTCACTCATTCGGTCGGCCAATCCCGCCATTTGAATAAGCGGGCGCGTAAACTGACGCGAGATAACATAGCCGCACCCCAGACAAATCAGCAGCGCACAGCCGCCGGCAATCAGCAGAAACACCAGATTCAGCGAAGAATTCTGTTCGATATACGCATAGGGCATATATGCGATCAGATATTCACCGTGTTCCGCATTCAGCACACCGATCAGGCACAGATACTGGTCATTATCGCGCAGACTGATCGTCATAAAGCGGTATTCGTTTTTACCCAAATCTACCCAGTCACGATTCTGGACCACAGACGCCAACACCGCAAAGCTGCGGAACTTCTGCTCCATGTGTCCAAAATCAAACCCTACGTCGCCCTCCTGCATGGCAGACGAGGTAATCACATCGCCGTTATCGGTCACCACCGCCAGACGAATGGCACTGCGGCTCTCATAGCTGTCCAGCAGCGCGGCAACATCTGAGGAATCACTCGCGTAGCTGGTGCAGATGCTGCCGTAGGCATCACGCAGCTCGCTCCGGCGTGTCATCATATAGTAATCCTGATAGAAAAACACGTTGAGCAGCACCAGAATACCGATAAACACCAGCGCGATAATGCTGATCGCGGCAAAAAACTTAAACCGGATTGACCGATGCTTCAGCTTCATACCTCAAAGCGGTAACCGTAGCCGCGCACGGTTTCGATCATGGTGCCGCACTCCCCGAGCTTGGCGCGCAGTTTTTTGACGTGCGTATCCACGGTACGCAGATCGCCGAAGTAGTCGTAACCCCAGACAGCATTGAGGATGCTCTCGCGCGACAGCGCAATCGCGCGGTTATTTTTGAAGTAGATGAGCAGCTCGTACTCCTTGGGGGTCAGGTCGATCGGCTTGTTCTCCACCATAACCTCACGGCGCAGCTCATTGACCGACAGCTTGCCAAGCTGTTCGAGCGGTGCACCGGCGCGGCCTTCTCGTTTGAGCAGTGTGCGCACGCGGGCCGCCAGCACGATCGGCGAAAACGGCTTGGTGACGTAATCGTCCGCACCGCCTTCCAGGCCGCGCACCTGATCCGCGTCTTCGGCACGGGCGGTGAGCAGCATAACCGGCAAGTGGGTTTCACCGTGCTCCTGCTCGCGCAGCTCCCGCAGTACTTCAAAGCCGTCCATCCCCGGCATCATCACGTCCAGAATGGCCATATCCAGTCCCGGACGGCGGTTCTCCAGAATATTCAGCGCTTCCTTTCCATCGGCGGCTTCGACGATGGTATGACCGTCCCGCTTGAGAAAGTCGCTGACCAGACGACGGATACGCGCCTCATCGTCTGCGATTAAAATAGTAGACAATATAATTCCACCTTACATTCTTATAATACCGCAAGTATACCGCCGGTGTTTGTTCGTTGTGTGAACAAAATCATGGGTTTTCAATTTTTGTTGAACGGGAGGTTGCTGCTTGAGAAGCAAACGGGTCTTGCCTACCCGGCAGGGGCGCCGTACCCACGACGAGGGGCACAAGAGGGGTGGACACCTATGGTTTCCACCCCTCTTGTGAATCTCCCCGCTTCCTCTTAG
>ERZ833515.1355-NODE-1355-length-17067-cov-4.071890_pt1 | contig 17067 bp, 11 predicted proteins | sample MGYA00519949_ERZ833515 | MGnify/ENA primary metagenome ERZ833515 (study PRJEB31850, sample SAMEA3708741) | human gut metagenome | biome: human gut; feature: human-associated habitat; material: faeces | place: China | collected 2014 ...
GTTCCAAAAGTGCCTACCCGTGAACAGTAACTACCCACGTTCCAGCACCGTCCCGACCAACACTGTGCAGTCATCCACCACACCCCCGTCCGAAAGCCCGGACGCAAACGCCAGGATCTGTTCTGCCAGTTCCTGCGGGTTGCCGCCGGAAAGGTTTGATATAAATTCCATGAACGTCTCTTCCTTGTGTTCCCCCGGCATCGCTTCGAGAATACCGTCGCTTATCATAATGATTTTTTCGCCGTCCCACATTTTCCGCGACATCAGAACCGGCTCCGCGTTCTGTACGATTCCCATCGGCAGCCCGCCTGCTTCCAGAAACTCAACGCCCTCACGCCCCAGAATAAAGGTCGGCACCGCGCCCAGCTTCATCGCTTCCAGCACACCTGTCCCCAGATCGATACAACATAGATCGATTGTTGCCGGATTCTGCTCCGTACCCGCCAGCAGAAGCACCGTATTTACCAATTTGAGCGCCGATCGCGCCGAAAATCCCGTCTCCAGCAGGCGCTGGGTCAGCTCAATGACCTTCTCGCTGTCCTCGCTGGCGCTTCTGCCGCTTCCCATGCCGTCCGACAGGCTCATAATCACCTGCCCCGGAAGCCCGGTCTGCACCGTGCACGTGTCGCCTGAAATCGGTTCTCCCTCCCTGGGGCTGCACGCCATGCCGTACACCATCCGGTATTTACCTTCTTCCACAAAACGGAAGGTCGCCGCATTGCGGGTGATAAGGCTTTTGCTGTCCTTCGCCACACTCCAGTGACTTCCGGCGATCGCGCGTCCCAGAAGTTCCGCCACATCCCGCGCCGTCATACATCTCCCATTGACGCTGCGGAGTGTGAGAAACGCCTCCTTCTGCTGATTTTCATATTGAAGCACCAGCATGTTGTCCACGCGCAGATGGCTTCTGCGAAGTATCCCCGAAAGCATCTCCTCCCAGGATGCCGTCACATCCGACGCCTGCTCCATCTGGTTGGAAAATTCCTCCAAAATCGCCGCCAGCTCCCGGAACTGGACGATCACCGCATCCCGGCTTTCCAGAAAACGGTTTTTCCACCCCAGATTCATCGTCGCCCGGCCGAGGCTCCGGTTCAATTCCCGCAAATATGCCTCTCTCTGGGAACAAATCTCATGAAACAGGCGCGGCATGTCCTCCAGGTCGATTTTCCCTTTCTGCTCGAACGTCCGAAGTAGATAATAGAGATAATAACTGTCGTCCTGGCGGTTGCCATAATACAGGTTGCACCGTGTACAATCGCCGCATACCGCCGACGCCGCCGTCTGCATTGCCGCCAGTCCGTCCTCCTTCGTCAGATGCCCCTGCCCGCCGATCTCATCCGCAAACGCCTGCGCCAGACCACCCAGTGACAGTGCCATGCTCTTTAAACGTCTTGCCGTGTAGACGTTGACATCCGCCATATCTCTATGTAAAGTTCTCCGTTTAAGCACAAAAATCCCTCCTAACCTGTATAACGCCATTATATACAGGCTGGAGGGAAATATTTGTCAAACGGACGGAGCAAAATCATGGAAAACTTCGACATTTTCCGACACATCCAGGAATGCTGCTCCCCTGTGTGGCATGCCCCGGACATTCTATGATGCACCGCAAGCCTAATTCGAATTGGACGGTTTGAGCAGGATCTCATTGCGGTTTACAAGTCCCAGCTTCTCCTTCGCTACCTTCTCGATATACTGCTTGGTCTGCACGTATACCCGGTATTCCTCAAGCTGTTTGGCACGTTCTTCTTCCTTCGCAACCTGCGCCTCCAGATTTTCCTCACGAATTGAATAACTCCTATCCTTTTCCTTGAGATCGATGCCCTTGATGTGCACGGCAACCGCCAGACTCAGCACTACCATCGTAACGCCCACAAGCGCCATCCGGTTGTTTAAATTATCCTTTTTCTTTTTCCGCACATTTCCACCCGGTCTGCCTTCTGACATCTGTCTACGCATTCTCATCTCACTTCCTTTCCATGTTTTCTGCCTGTCCCCTTGTTGTACGTTTCTTTCCGGTCTTCTGGCTTTTTTTGCCTCTTCTTTTCATTTTAATCCATCCGCTGCATTTTTTCAATACCGCAAACAAAAGACGGCTGCCCGTCCGGTCATAAAACACCATGCCGCCAAGCACGCCCGCCACCGCATAACCGCGCAGAACTCCGTCATTCTGCCCGAACAAAAGCCGGAACGTCGCAAAGCTGGCAAAGAGCCAATACGCCGCATCCTCCATGCCTGTCCAAAATGAGCCGTGCCGTACCAGCCACCGGAAGATCCTAAGCCCGTCATACATCATCATCAGCACGATTCCCGTACACACACTGCCGCCAAGCAGCCATATTTCCCCTCTCACCGTCCCGCTCATCCGCCACCGCCTAACGGAACAGCCGTCCAAAGAACGACTCCTGCGATTTCCGGTGGGACTCATTGCAGGAATACGAAAAGCTTTCAAACTCGCCCTCAATATCCACTTCGCCCTTTTCCAACGTCAGACGGCTCACATGCAGCGCCTTCCCACGCACCGTCAGAAGCCCCATGTTTGTATCGAGAATCATCTGGTTCTCATCAAATGACACCACATCCTGGATCCCCGTCACACTCCCCTTTTCCCGGTTCAGAAGCTCCAGCTTGTGAGGTCTGGCATCCAATTTTTCTTCCATGCAAAAAACCTCCCAATTTATCTAACTTATAGCCTATAGCTGCCTATTGTTAAATATATTGGGAGGTTTTCAGGTTTATGAATGATTATCTGTCCGGTTCCCAGACACCGTCTGCATTTACATAATAGCCGTCCGGTGTCCACTCAGCCATATAAAGGGAGCCGTATGGACGCCCTGCGCCTTCCATGTAAACCCAGGTTTTTAATTCTTCATCATACGCCCAGGTCGGCTGCGGTGCATACGGATTTAAGTATACATAGCCTAAATCCGGAATCAGCTGCCACTCCGTCAGCATCTCTCCCGTTGCCGGATCCAGATAATACCATCTGCCGTCCTGCGGATCCAGATACCAGCCCGTCCGCATGCCTGTGTTTTCATCCACATAGTACCATTTGCCCGCGCTGTAATCATAGACCCAGCCCGTCCGGATATATCCGTCGGCTCCAAATGCCCACCATGCGCCCCGGAGCTGTTTCCACACAACCTGTTCAACCTGCCTGCCGGTCGCCGGATCCAGAACCAGGCTTCCGGACAGATACGTGCCATTTGACAGGCGGTAGCGCCATCCGGCACTCTCTTTTACCCATGTGCTGGTACTTCTGTCGCGGCCGGAAGTGGCCGTTCCCTGCGGATTGCCTGGGGTGGACGGGGTCGGATTCGATGGATCCGGTTTCGTCGGATCGGACGGGTCAGACGATGCTTTCTTTGTCTGGACCGCGACCGCCTCGCTGGCTGCGGATGCTGTCGTATTGACACCTTCTTTGAGTCTCACATAGAAATTGTAAGTCGTTTCCGGTGTCAGCCCGGTAAATACCGGTGAATCCTGCCATTCTCCCTGATCCACGCAGTATTCCAGTTCATATCCTGCCGGAATCGCGGTTCCATCCACAAATGCAGACGGTGCTTCCAGGGTCACGCTGGTGTCTGTCCACGCTGCTGCCTGCGGTGCTTTCGGGGTCTTTGTTGCTATTTTTTTGATCGTCAGGCGCACTGTAATCGGATCACTCTTATAATTTACGTTGCTGTCCGGGATCTTAATCCTACAGGAATACGTTCCCGCATTGGTCGGCGGTGTCGTGCTGAAATAAACGGTTCCGTTCACACCTTCATAGTGAACCTCATACTGACCCTGAAACTGTTCCGAAAGATCCTGTCCACCTATCGTTGCCTGAATTCCATCCCCCACAGACTTCGGCGTTCCATCGTAATCAACCTCTTTATCCGTACCATTCAGTGTAACCTTATCTTTGTCCCCAAAATACACATGGGTCTCAACATCCTGCGCCGGCATCTTAAAGGAAGCCGTCCATTTGCCGTCGGATTCGGTAAATTTCGGCGGGTAAATAACTACAAGTAAACCACCGCTGTATGTAAGGCATGCATTCTTGTTCGGATTCTCCTTCATCCGTCTGACACCTTCATCTGTCAAGGTCGCCGTTACCTGCTTCCCGGCGTTTACTGTAGTCTTGTCCAGCGTATAATAAGAACTGCTTTCCGGCTTCTGCGTGATCGAAAATACCGCAGTTGGATCATCCTGGACCTCGATATCCACAGCTACCATGCCCGGTCCTTCTAAGTATACATAGAGAGTCGGGAGACCGGTTGTATTATCTTTTTCGATGTAATAATCGCCGTTCTCTTTAAGTTCTGCTCTACTATTTACCTTTTTCGGTGTAACTGAACCTTTCTTATACAACGACATTGATTTTATATTAAATTCTTTAAACTGCTTGCCTTTGATAATCTTTGTTACTTCCAGAGAGCCAATATGGTCCACTCCACTCCACTCTTTGGTTTCAAAGGCTGCCGTTGTTCCCCAGGTACCCCATTCCTGTCCTACGAACCAGGTATACTGGTACGCGTTCATATTTTCCGCATAGGAAACCTGTACGGAGGCATCTGAACACGGCATCGTAAAGCAATACACCGTCGGATTCTCCAGATTGCAAATTGTCGCATTCACCTTTGAATCATTTGCATCGGTAATTGTTACTTCGCTTACAACATCTTTCGGATCCAGACCCGTAAATGCAAGGTAAACTGTTTCTCCGGCTTTCCGTGAAAATGTAAATGTACCAGTTTTACCACCTGTCGTAGAAATCGGATTTGTTCCATTTATTGCACCATTCAGAGATGCATACGCTTTCACGACTGCGTTCGGAGAGTTCTTATTCGTCGCGTCCCGTCCTACTGTAACCGTGTGCTCCGCCGTATCAACTGTCAGCTGGCATTCTGCCCACTTGGAAGGATCCGCCTTGCTGATGGCTGTGATTGTATAGGTTCCATTTGCCACATCCGTAGCGGTTACCAAGCCGTCCTCTACCTTGACTGCCGAATTACTGCTTTTCCACGTCACATCTCTGGACGCTCCGTTTGCCACATCGACGGTCGCAGTGAGCTGGACACTTCCTCCCGGATAAATCGTCTCGCTGGTCTTATCCAGCGTAATTCCGGTAACCAATGGTGTCAGATCCAACGTCAGATTCGGACGTAAGGTCTGGTTTTTCAGAATCGGGAAGGCATACCCGCCGGTTGAATCCATCGTCCAAGTAGAATCAAAATTCCAGCCCAGTTTTTTATAAAAGTCTGGATCTTTCAATTCCGCCTCCGTTGCGTCCGATCCATATAGCTTGTCTGCCCCCATCGTATTCGGATCCGGGGTCAAAATCGTCCCATCTGATTTTCTCGCAACTGTGCCGGCAAAGCCGTAGTTACCCTGGTAAGTTCCCGTTTTTCCGCCAATCCGGTTGAGCGATCGCATCTCCGGGAAAATGCTGACACAGGAGGAAATCGAACCGTTGCTGGAAATACCCGCCACGGATGCGCCAATGGGATTTTTGGTCAGCGCTTCGCCTGCCGCGTAGCTGTGGGAGATCGTCACTTTGCTGTCACTTCCGCATCCTACCAGTCCGCCAATACACCGTCCCTCTTCAACGTTCATATCCACAACTGCATAGCTGTTGTCAATGGTTGTAGTTCCACCGGTCCAACCGACCAAACCACCCGCAACCCCCCTGTCGGTGGTTCCTTTAATTTCAGCATCTGCATAGCAGGACTGGATCTTTACCGAATAGTTTTCCCTTACATGTCCAATCAAGCCACCCGCAGCTTCAATCTGATTCGTTCCATCTGTAGTTTCGATTGTTCCACTGACGTAACAATTTTCTACTGTCAGAGAATCATATACATCACCAACCAGGATACCAACTCTCGCATCATCGTTGGAAGCTTTAACCACCGCATTTTTTATGGTCAGATTCTTAATTTCACAATTCGAAGAAATTGCTTGAAACAATCCCACATAAACATTGCCGACCACATTCAAGCCTCGAATCGTATGTCCGCATCCATCAAATTCTACTACATTTGAAATCGGCGTAAATGGATGTTCTCCCAAATCAATATCGCACATCAGCTTTGCTTTCTGCATTGCGTGAGTTTGGAAATACGCAAGCTCTGCCCCTGTACTAATTTGATAATAACCTTGTTCATCTTTCGTCGGTTCCGTAACTGTTGTTCCATCCCACTTATCCTGCGTCCATACCGCCTTAAATACCACATTTCCTTTTGGCATTGTATAGCTTGCACCGCTGGCATATGTAGTGGTTCCGTCACTCCAGCCTTCGAAATTCATGCCGTATACCTTAAATCTATTATCTGGAAGCGTAATTACAGTTCCGGCTGCGGCATTTTTCAGTGTCGGCGCATTTCCCTGTGAATCCTCGCGTCCAGACGTAAAGGTAATTTTATACTTCGCTGCAATCGAAAGATCCACCTTGATTGTTTCTAGCGTATCATTCCTGGATTTATAACTCAAAAAAATCGTTCCTGTGATACTTCCGTTTACTCCCGGTTCTGTTTCGTCTGTTGCCTGCTTTTTCTGGAAATCAGACGGTTTCGACCATGTTGCCTGAATTTTTTTATTTGTGATAACGTTCCGTACAACCTGCAAAATTTCATCCGCTGTCGTCTCATTTGTCACTGTCTTCGCCTGCAGCGCTGCCGCTGCCGCTTTTTTGACATCCACTAAGGTCTGCTCGGAAAATACATATTCTTCACTTGTCGCTTTTTCACTATCCCCATAGACGGAATTACCGGTTGCCCAAACTTTAAACGTATAGGTTCCGCTTTCCGCTATCTGGGAGGTAAAATCGTGGCTGGTTGCATTCGCCCCAAGTGTTACCTCATCCCCCAGTGCTGAATTATCCTTATAGAGCTGTACTTTATAACCCGACGCATTCGTAACCGGACTCCAGACAGCTTTTCCTTCTACTGTCTCATCCCATTTGACATTTTCAGGCGCTGTAAGCTGAACAAGATTTACCTCTTTTTTCAGCTTGATTGAGCCGATCGAACTTCCCTTGTAATGGACATAAAGCTGTATTTCATTTGTGTTGCCAAGAGCCAGCGATTTAGCGAATTGAATCTTTATACTGCCAATTCCATTTTCGGTATTCACTCCAAGAATTGTAACTCCGCCATATGCCGTTCCATCTTCCTCGGATGAAAGTTTAAAATCCTCCGCCTTTAAATTTTCATTTCCAGTATATGTAAGTGCAATTTTTCCATCTGCCGTGACAGTTTCCGCATCGGTTGTCTGGAAAGTTCCGGTCACAGTTTGTTCCGCAGGCATGGAAACCGGGTTTACATCCAAAGTGAAATCAAGAACATCTGAATTCGCATCCGAAATCGTAACTGTCGTCTCAACCGTAAAATATCCGGTTTGTTTAATTGTTACGTCATAGTCTCCATTTGCGAGATCAATGCTAAAATTTCCATCTGAATCTGTTGTCGCCTTTTTCTCACTGCTGCCCTTCTTAAAAGTAATCTCTGCGCCCGCGATTCCGGTTTCTCCAGACTTTACACTTCCCTTTAACGAATTGGTCGCCTGAAGATAATCCGGTAAATCATCCTCTGAAAATATAGTTGTTTCTCCACATTTTAATTCTGGGAAATGACCATCTCTAATATCCCAATTAGATTCTCCCCAACCAAGAGTTTTTTTCCAGAAATTGCTTGTCAAAAGAGCTGTTTTGGAAACATCTTTTCCATAATACAGTGGATATGGCTCCTCTATCTTTTTAGAACCACTAGCAAATGTAAGTGTCATATCCTTATATGCATAATTTCCCTCTCCCTGTACATAATCACCCGTATATCCAAAAATTCTATTCACATAATATCCTAAACTATTTGTGGCAATCGTTTCTTGCAGTGCCACGCTCTTATTAATCGTAACTGTTTTATTTGGTCCACCAACCAATCCACCTGTACCGCGACCTAAATTTGTTGAAACACTTCCCATTGCAATACAGTTCTTAATATTCAACTGGCTTCCACTTACCACTCGAACCGAGCCAACCAAACCTCCAGCTAAAGAATCATTAACACTACCTTGGTTTTTAATATCTGCATTAACAATACAATTTTGAATTGTCAGCGCCCCCGACTGAACCTGTCCAATTAATCCACCTGCGGCACAATTTCCTGTAGTAGCAAGACTGCCACTGATATAACAATTTTCAATCTGCGAATTATTACCTACAGTTCTCGCAACCGCTCCTACATGCTCTCCATCTCCCGTAATGGTCACATTAGACAAAATCAAATTTTTAACAGTCCCCTCCAAAACACTAAACAACGGCTGCGAAATTCCACTCAACGCATATCCATCACCATCTAAACAAGCCGTTAGTGTTCTCGACCCCCACGACTGACCGCTTAGATCGATATCAGCTCCCAATCTAATATACGTATTTACACCAAAGGGTAGATTTCCATTATATCGATTTTTTTGGTTTTTACCCATAACCTTAGACCACTGTTCCGCAGTACAAATCACATAGGGATCCGTTTCCGTACCATGTCCCGCAATCTCATTATCCGCATACAGCGCAATCCCCGCGTCTCCCACCTGCACATGGATCTCCGGCAAAGCAGTGTCTTCCGGTATCTCTTCGCTTTCCGGAATCACCGGAATATAGGTATAGATCGCCCCATTGTATTCTTCATTGGCTTTATCGTAGCCCTCCCAGGTCTTTTCTTCAGTTTCTTCTGGTTCACCGTCCTCATCGAAGCGGTCAAAATAGTCCTCCGGTGCCAGTCCGCCCTGAAATTCAGAATAGTCGCTGTTTTCCGCATCCAGTTTCCACGTGATACCCGACAAAGTCCGCTCGGTGGTTTCTTCTCCCATCGTCTCACGCACGGTAAGAGTCTCCGGGAACCGGATGTCGGATTCCTTGCTTCCCAGCGGGAGAAGCTGATCGGCGATGGATTCTTCCAACGGTGCAAATTCCAGCGTCGTTTTCGCCTGCTCTTCTTCCAGGACCGTGATCTGGATCACTGGAAGTTCGTCCTCATCTACCTCATAATTGCTGCTTTTCAGCTCTGCACGGAACAGGTAGATACCCGGATTTTCTCCATCATAACGGGATGCCTGGCTCTCTTCTGCATCCAGAACCCAGCGCACCTTTACTTTTCGCCAGAAACCTTCCTTTTCGTCAATCTCTTCCTCGGTCTTCTCATCCGTCTTGACATCTTCCCTCGGTTCATCCGTTTTTCCGTTCGAAGAACTGCCCTCTTCATTCAAATCTGCATTTCCACCTGAAGAACCAGAATCTGTCTTACCGGAATCGTCTTTCTCATCGGATTCACCGTTCCCCGGATTTGCATTTTCATCCTGAGAGTCCCCATTTTCCGCCGAATTTCCATCTTTCCCAGAATCTCCCTGTTCACCTGAACCGGATTCCGCTTTCTCTAAGCCCTCTCCACCTTCGCTTTTGTCTTTGCTATTCTCTCCAGCATCTTTTCCTTCGGTATCTTCGTTTTCTCCCTTCTCTTCGCTGTCCAGTTTTTCCAGCACGGCATCATCATCTGTGCGGTTGGCAAACGCAGCTACATTCTCATCGTTCCCTGCGTCAGGCACATCTTCATTTTGCCCCCCCCCGCTGACAAAAACGTCTATGCTGTCCGGCATCTCCAGATCCTGATACCGGGTGCCATAGGGAACTTTCTGATACAGAACCTGTTCCGATAAACTCTCGATCTCCCTGATCTGATAAAAATTCGTGTTCGCATAAACTCTAGGCACAGAGCCATATGAACTGCACGTTATCACTACCACCATTCCTGCTGCCAGGATTCTTCTTTTTCTCCTTCTCATACGCTTTTTCCTCTCATTCTCGAAATGTTGATTATCCGTCATAAAGTGTGTATACACAAATGAGTCGTCACTATATTTATATTATAATAATCAACTCTCACAAATTCAAGACAGAATCTGTTCTTTTAAGCGCATAAAGAAAAACGAGACGACCGAAGTCGTCTCGTAAAAGTCTAACTTTGAGGGGGCACCTCATTCTCTTGACTTCTTTTTTTATTTCCGTTCTTTATATCATTGTTTTCCCAGGTTCTCCGGGGTTCTGCACCATGTCAGGAGCATTCCTTTTAAAAATTCCAGTTCCTGCGTGTGGTCTTCCTTGTGATCGTCCGCCCACACAATTCCCTGTGCATAGCGCTCAGCCACCGCCAGCATCGCAATCGCAACGCTTGTAAATAACTGCTGCTCCGGGATATCGGTCCGGATGCTTTTATCGCTCCTCGCCTGCTCATAGAACTTATGATACAGCGCTCCTGCCGGCTTCAAAACATCCAGATGTTCAGCCAGCGCTTCCCCCTTGACTTTCTCCCGGGAGATAAAGTTTTTATAGTTATTACTGAACCGGAGTATTTCCGGGCGTTCCCGATAAATCCGGATGATCTGGTCCGTATAAAACTCAATGTACTGATACGCCGTGAATGATTCAAATATCTCCGGTCCCTTTTCTTCCAGAATCTCCTTCCAGAGATCGCCCCAGATTTTTCCGCTGATCGCTATCACAAGCTTGACCTTCGTCTGATAATAGTTATATAGGGTCGCAACGCCCACTTCCGCAGCGTCCGCCACCCTCTGTAAACTGACATTCTCGATCCCATATTGCGAAAACAGCCTGAATCCAGCTTCCATCAGCTGTTCTTTCCGGCGCATCGCCTCTTTTTCATCCCGCTCTATATTTCTTGGCATTTCGTCCTCCGCGCCTTTTACTGACGTCTCTTGGATTTTTACAGGTATTCAAACATTTCTTTGGCATCTTCCTTGCGGATGGTCTCCTGTACGCTTGTAATGCGGACCTTCACCGATTTATTGCCGAAGGCAATTTCAATCACATCCCCAACCTTAACCTCTGCACTGGCTCTTGCCACTTTATCATTCAGCATCACTCGTCCGCTGTCACACGCTTCATTGGCTACGGTTCTTCTCTTGATGATGCGGGACACTTTCAAATACTTATCTAGCCTCATATTTTTCCTTTCCATACCCCCTTGCAGGGCACTTTCATATCCTGGCGGAATCCCTTCGCTCCTATAATACTAAAGCCCTCCATGATATTTCATCACGAAGGGCTGTCTGTCACACATATATGTCTGAGATAATTATGCGTTTACCATATCCTTTAATGCTTTACCAGCTTTGAACTTCGGAGTCTTGGAAGCTGCGATCGGCATGGTCTCGCCGGTCTTCGGGTTTCTTCCCTCTCTAGCTGCTCTCTCAGCTACCTCAAAAGTACCAAAGCCAACCAGCTGAATCTTTCCGCCCTTAACCAGTTCCTCGGATACTGCATCTGTGAAAGCCTTGATTGCCTTCTCTGCGTCTTTCTTGGAAAGCTCTGCTTTCTCAGCTACAACTGCGATTAATTCTGTCTTGTTCATCGTATATTCCTCCTAGCTTATATCTTTGCACATGAATCCTCTTAGTTTTCTTCGTACATGCCCGCAAATCTTACTTTACATTTATATACATTTCTCCTTGCTTTGTCAAGGTTTTTTGCACTTTTCCTCACATTCCGAACCGACAATCGTTACGACTCGCAAATAGGAATTTTCTAAACTGAAAATTCCGTACGATGCCGTTTAGGCAGCAGATTATTCCGATTTTAAATGCGAAGCATCGCCAAAATCATAGTGTGAAGCACACGCAAGCACTTCACACTGTGATTTTTTGGTGAAAACCCGTGTAGTATCTGTGAAATCCCTTGTGCTTTTATCACATTTCCGATCATATTTTCTATCGTTTTTGCATGCTTTTCTCCGTCTTTCAGAATATCGTTTTTACAGGCTTTCGTCAACCTTTTCGTTACAGTTACACTGTCTTCTTTACTTGCCTGAATCCCATTCTTATGGTAAGATCAAATAATGTATATCCGGTCTATTACGGCAAACATATAGAAAGGCTGAAAATTATTATGAAAAAGCAAAAACTATCTTCCCTTCTGCCTATCGCTGTATTTCTGATCTTTTATCTGGGGCTAGGAATCTGGTCAGAATATATCATGAAGATCCCGATGGGCTTTTACAACATTCCGATTGTTGTCGCATTTATGCTTGCGATCCTGACGGCCTGTTTCCAGAACCGTTCTCTTTCCTTTGACCGGAAACTGGAGCTGATGGGGCAAGGCATCGGAGATAAGAACATCATCACCATGCTTCTCATCTTCCTGACAGCCGGAACCTTTGTCGGTGTCGTAGGACGAAGCAGTGCTGAAAGCGTTGCTTATCTGATGCTGTCTCTTATCCCGGCCCGTTTTTCCGTTGCTGTTCTCTTTGTGGTAGCGTGCTTTGTCTCTACTTCCATGGGAACCTCCGTTGGAACCATCACCCTGATTGTTCCGATTGCCACTGCCGTATCTGAGACCTCTGGTTTCTCTCTGGCCCTTTGCGTCGCATCTGTCATCGGCGGTGCCATGTTTGGAGATAATCTCTCTTTCATCTCCGATACAACCATCGCAGCCTGCAACGGTCAGGGATGTGCTATGAAGGATAAATTCCGTGAGAACTTCGGCATCGCACTTCCGGCTGCCATCGCTTCCCTGGCACTTATCCTGGTCGTTTCCTTCCATCAGGATCCGGGAGCTGCCATCATAAAACCATACAACCTGATTCAGCTGATCCCCTATCTTCTGGTATTAGCAGGCGGCATTGCCGGTATTCAGGTATTTGTCGTTCTGTTAGTCGGAATCGTATCCGGTGCCATCATTATGCTGGGCTCCGGCCAGACTACTCCCTGGGAAATGCTTACCAACATGGGGTCCGGCACTTCCGGCATGTTTGAGACCAGTATGGTTGCCATCTTAGTTGCAGCTATGTGCGCACTGATCCGTGAAAACGGTGGCTTCGATGTTCTTCTTAACGTTATTCATCGCATCTTCCGCGGAAAACGCGGCGGTCAGTTTGGTGTCGGCCTTTTAGTTACCCTGCTGGATATCGCAACTGCCAATAACACAGTAGCTATCGTTATGGCCAACCCTATTGCAAAGGAAATTTCTGAAGATTATGGCATCAGTGCCAGAAAGACAGCCTCCCTTCTGGATACCTTTTCCTGTATCTCCCAGGGAATCCTGCCTTACGGTGCTCAGATGCTGGTAGCATTATCGGCGGTTCATGAGCTGGGCTATGAACTGTCTGCCTTTGAGGTCATGCCGCTTCTGTTCTATCCAAGCATGCTGTTTATCAGTTCTTTAATCTGTATCTTTCTGCTTCCAGAGCGCGGAGACCGTGTCAAAGCAAAAAAATAACAGCGGAACCCTTTCCACTGCACACATAAACGCATTGAGGCATAAAGAAGAGCTGTCCGACTTTCTCGTCATCAGACAGCTCTTTTATGAAATATCTCGAAGTTTCACTATATAACCTCTCTTTCTTAATTTTAACAAAAAAGGGGGCGTGTTCACAATTTATTTACTCATGCGTTTGTCATGCGCCTTGCTGTGCTTTTTCTGTGAAAAATCATGGAGTATCTGTGAACTCTCCTGCGCTTTCGTCTGTTTTTCGATATATCTGTTATATCAAATACCAGTTTTTATCAAATACAGGACTATCAAAAACAGGATCGATGGACAACCGATCAGGAGTTTTATCTCTCTTTACGTTTTCCATCGATCCCGTCTTCTTTTTTCTCTCACCGCCTGTTTCCAGGCAGATTTATCTCATTTATCTTTTTTATCCTTCCATCTGACGTCCCAGAAATCCGGCTGCCGTCGCTGCCAGCTTCATCTCCGCCCCTCCAAGCGCCTGCTTTGCCTCCCGGCTGAGGAGAATCACCGCCCCGATCGCATCGCCCTCGCTCAAAATCGGCACAATCACCTCGGCGCTGCTCTCCTCCACCTCATCCGAGGTAATCGGGATAAATGCTTTTTCTCCCCGCGCCGCACAGATATTCTGACGTTCGGAGACTGCCAGCTCCAGCGCCCGGCTGATCGTCTTCTGGTAATATTCCTTCTTTGGTCCCCCGGATACCGCGATGATCTGATCCCGGTCCGCGATGCAGACCATCAGCCCCGTGGACTGCGCCATCGCCTCCGCGTACTGCACGGCAAATGCCGCCAGCTCCACCATCGGTGAATATTTTTTCAATATAATCTCGCCTTCGCGGTCCGTGAATATCTCAAGCGGCGTCCCTTCCCGAAGGCGCAGCGTCCGGCGTATCTCTTTCGGGATGACAACGCGACCCAGATCATCGATTCTTCTCACAATTCCTGTAGCTTTCATGATTCTTCCTCCTGCATACCACGTTTGCCATATCGTGTGTCTTATGGGTAGTATGTGGAAATGCAGGCGGATTATACATCTGAAATGGTTCGTCCTAATTTTAGAACTGAAAATTTTTGCGTTTTTTATTCCTGCCGTTTCTTCGGATTCGGATTGATCGCCACACCGCGGTTGATGTCGCCCTGTAAATTCTTGCCGAACTGGTAATCATTACCCGGAAGAATCACATTGAGCAGAACGCCCGCAATCGCTGCGATCGCAAGACCTGTCAGGGTAACCGAGGTTCCTGCCGCCTCAAAGGTCAGACCGTCGGAGAATCCCAGCCCGCAGACCAGAATTACCGCAGCGATTACCAGGTTCCGGGATTTGGTTAAATCCACCTGGTTTTCGACCACGTTGCGGACACCGATCGCAGAGATCATACCGTATAGCATGAAACTAACGCCACCGATGATGGCAGACGGCATCGAACCGATGACCTCTGCCATCTTCGGAATAAAGCTCAGAATCACAGCAAAGACAGCTGCAATCCGGATGACACGCGGGTCATGGACACGGCTTAATTCCAGAACGCCCGTATTTTCGCCGTAAGTCGTATTGGCAGGACCGCCAACGAGTGCCGACAGAGATGTTGCGATACCATCGCCGACCAGCGTCCGGTGCAGTCCCGGATCCGCAAGGAAATTTTCTCCGACCGTCGCAGAGATCGCCGACATATCGCCGATATGTTCCATCATCGTCGCAAGCGCGATCGGCGCCATTACCATGACCGCCGTCGGGTCAAATTTGCACAGCTGGAACGGAGGAAGTCCGACCCAGGAAGCCGTCGCTACCTCTGAGAAATTCAGGATCGCACTTCCGTCCGGGTTTGTCATTCCCATCATCTGGAAAACTGCCGCCGCTGCATAGGAGATCACAACGCCCATCAGAATCGGAATGATCTTGAACATTCCCTTGCCCCAGATATTAAATATTATTATTACGGCAAGTGCAACTACGGCAAGAAGCCAGTTAGTTGAAGCATTAGATATTGCTGATGAAGCAAGTGAAAGACCAATACAAATAATAATTGGTCCTGTAACTACCGGTGGAAGGAATCTCATAACTCTGTTCACACCGACAAGCTTAAAAATTAAAGCTATAACAAGATATAACAGACCTGCTACAACGATACCGCCACATGCATATGCAGCTTTCTCATTAGCACCCATATCGGCATAAATTCCTGTATTGAGATTGGCTACTGTATAAAATCCACCAAGAAATGCGAATGATGAGCCAAGAAATGCAGGAACTTTAAATTTTGAGCAGACATGGAAAATTAATGTTCCAATACCGGCACAAAACAGTGTAACAGATACTGTAAGACCTCTTGTTATTGGTTCGCCACATGAATTCTGAAAATATCCTGCTACAAGAATAGGTACCAGAATCGTAGAACATGGCAAACATATGCTGCATTCCAAGAATCAGCATTTTCGGAATTCCGAGCTGTCGTGCATCACGAACAGCTTCTTGATTTTTCTCGTTCATTAGTTTTTCTCCCTGTTAAAAATAATTTACATAATGATAACATATTTCACCCAGTTTTTAAACATGCTTTTTCATTTAAAAAACAGTAACTTAAAAAATAGCAAATATATCTGTACTTTCTTGAAGTGTCTTTGCTATAGCCTTATTTTCTTTCATTTTGCTACTGATATTAACTATATCTTCAACAAGGTTCTGTGTATTTTCTGCCGTGCTGTTGACACCCTCCGCACCTTCATCAACCGCAGCCGTAATAGTGTTAATAGAACCTGCTATCTCATCAATGTTTTTCTTTAAAGCGTCAGTTTTTAATACAAACTCATTCATAGCATCTTCAATATATGATGCATTATTTTTATATGAAGCACCACTATCAACAAACCTTTCAAATTCAGGGAGTATCGTCTGCTGCATATATTTAACAAGATTGTTAGCGTTATCCGATAAATTAGATACTGCTTTAACTACAACCGAATTTATCTGTTGTATTCTGTTTGCTGTTTCTCTGCTTGAATCTGCAAGCTGGCGTATCTCTTCTGCAACAACCGCAAATCCTTTTCCTGCTTCTCCAGCCCTCGCTGCCTCAATCGATGCATTCAATGCAAGAAGATTGGTCTGGCTTGATATACTTAAAATATCGTTAGTCAGATTATTAACCTGGTCAACACTTTTGCTGTCTTCAATCGCATTATTTAGTACTTCCAGTATCTCACCAACCTTTTCACTTGTCTGTTCCATATTGTTTCTGGCATTACTTTCCATATTATCAGCATCTTCTTTCATCTGCTTAGAAAATGTATTAATCTCATTTGACTTTGATGCTATTATATCAACGTCTTCACGTACATTATTCGCACTGTCATTAATAACATTAACTGATTGTCCTACATCCTGCATAGTTGCAGATAATTCTTCTGTCATTGCTGATAAATCAGAAGCACTATCATTAGAGGCAGCCACACTTTTATCTACTGCCTCTACAACGCCTTCCATCAGGTTTGTATTCTCAATAATCAGTTTAAGTATTCCCTGAAGTTTTTCCATAAAAATATTAATTCCATTACCGAGATCAGCAATCTCATCATTAGACAGTATTGTAACTCTCTTAGTAAGATCACCTTCTCCATTATCTATTCCACTTATAATTTCCCTAATATCTTTATTCGTTGCAAGTATCGGTTTTATAATATATTTCATAACACAATACAATGCTGTAAGCAGTAACAATATACTTATTGCAATAATAACAATACTACATATAAGAGAACCTGTATATACTGCCGCAAGTCTTTCT
>ERZ833515.1366-NODE-1366-length-16982-cov-3.837538_pt1 | contig 16982 bp, 16 predicted proteins | sample MGYA00519949_ERZ833515 | MGnify/ENA primary metagenome ERZ833515 (study PRJEB31850, sample SAMEA3708741) | human gut metagenome | biome: human gut; feature: human-associated habitat; material: faeces | place: China | collected 2014 ...
TAAGGTCATCGTAAGTATCTGCCACCGCAAGAATTCTGTAAATCCAGTTGATGTTATCCCCCATTACCTGCAGTGGGAACCCGCTTCCATTCACGCGCTCGTGGTGCGTCAGAACCGCCTGTTTAATCCGCTGGTCTATGTTCATCTTCTTAATAAGGTTGTATCCGCTCACGACATGTTTCTCATATCGTTCCGTCTCGTATTCTTGCAGAAATTCCGTCTGTTCCTGCCCGTCCTTCCAGAGTTCAAGAAATCCAATGTCATGAAGCAGCCCCGCCGCCATGACCTCCTCCATCTCCGCCTCGGCGCATCCGCTCCACCGTGCAAGAAGCTGTCCAAAAAGCGCCACGTTAATGGTATGTGCGTACAGACCTGACTGCTGTTTTTTCATATGAAGCAGCATGTCCGCAAGATCTGTATCATCATCTGCTTTTTTCAGCAGTCCGTTCAGCGGCTCCAGCAGCATGGAAATGTTCACATCCTTACTCCGGTATACAATATCTTTCAGTTCTTCCGAAATCGACTGTTCGGCAACCGAGAACTCTGCCTGGAACTCTTTCAGATGCTGTTCCTTCGCCGGCGCACTCTGTTCCTGCTGTTCCGGGCGTTCTTTCCTGCCCGTCGGATATTCCACCATCACACTGTCCACAAAATGTCTGGTCAGCAGCGCGACGACGTCCTTCGTGACGACCGCTCCGTCCGGCACAATCACCGCCCCTGTCTTTGAAAACACATCCTCTTTTATCATCATTCCCTCCCGCAGGCGGTTGACCGACATCCTCAAACACGGCATGGTATCTTCTCCTCTTTCCCGTACTTTCATCCTCTGGAAAAGTACTATTTTCCTATAAAGTCTGTTAGTACTATCATATACCAAGTGTTTTCTTTTGGGAAGTAGGGAATTTATTTTCCCGTACCGGCGCAGCTGCTACGGGAGCCCGCTGTCCGGCAGAGCCGGCCAGCACGCGGCCGTCGCCGCGCATAAGCAGAGCAAATAAGCAAATCGCGTATGCTGTGAGAAGCATTCTGTCCGGCAAAGCCGGCCAGCACGCGGCTGTCGCCGCGCATAAGCAAAAACGGAGCCATGGCAGGAAATAAATTTCCACCATGGCTCCGTTTCCGCTTATATGCTTCTCGTAGCTTACGCGATTATTTTAAAGTAACCTTTGCGCCCTCAGCCTCAAGTTTAGCCTTGATGTCGTCAGCGGTTGCCTTGTCAGCAGCCTCTTTGAGAACCTTAGGAGCTCCATCAACGAGATCCTTAGCTTCCTTTAAGCCTAAGCCAGTTGCCTCACGAACAACCTTGATAACCTTAACCTTGTTCGGGCCAACCTCTGTTAACTCAACGTCGAACTCAGTCTTCTCTTCTGCTGCTGCGCCGTCACCAGCACCTGCTGCTGCAACTACAACGCCTGCTGCTGCAGATACGCCGAACTCTTCCTCGCAAGCCTTTACTAAGTCGTTTAACTCTAATACGCTTAACTCTTTGATAGCATCAATAAATTCTGCTGTTGTCATCTTTGCCATGATTATTTTCCTCCATTTAATATTGAGATTGTATCACGATGATACGTTTTCTGCCCGCAGATCCCTGCGGCTTTTTTCACTACATTCGATCCGGATTATTCTGCCGGAGTCTCTGCTGCTTCTGCTGCAGGAGCTTCCTCTGCCGGAGCAGCCTCTACTGCCGCGTCAGCTGCGCCGCCCTTTTCTGCGATCTGATTAAGAACGCGGGCAAGATTGGTAATCGGAGACTGTAAGCTTCCAAGTAACTTGGAAAGAAGAACTTCTCTTGACGGAATCGAAGAGATTGCCTTCATGCCTGCCTCGTCATAGAAGTTACCCTCAACTACGCCAGCTTTTACTTCAAGAGCCGGAGCTTTCTTAGCGAAATCTGCTAATACTCTTGCCGGAGCTGTTGCGTCTGTCGTAGAAATTGCGAATGCATTCGGTCCCTCAAGAACGTCTCTTAAGCTCTCGAACTGTGTTCCCTCTACGGCACGGCTTACTAATGTGTTCTTATATACTTTATAAGTAACACCAGCTTCTCTTAACTGCTTACGAAGCTGTGTGTCCTGCTCAACTGTCAGTCCACGGTAGTCAACTACTACTGCGCCCTTAGCGCCGTTGAATAATTCTGCGATTTCAGCAACAACCGGCTGCTTTAATTCAACTTTTGCCATGATTGGTTTACCTCCTGTTTTATTTCTATAACCGCCTGGTAAACGTTTTCTGTAAAATAAAATCCCTCCGTCACTCGCAGGACAGGGGGATAGAAATATACAACGATATCAGTTCCCTCGGCAGGCGTATTAACCTTATGCCTTTCGGCACCTGCTGTCTTCGGCAGTTAAATACGATAAATACTATAACATAGAAGTCAAGGCTTGTCAATAGACCTATTAACTTTTTTATTTTGTAAAAATGCAGCCGCGACCTCCATATCCTCCGGTGTTGTCACCTTGATATTCCGGTAAGAACCTTCGGTCAGGCGTACCTTGTGATCGGTCATCGTCTCGACCACCATCGCATCATCCGTCACTCCCTGCTGGTACTCTTCCCGACTCATCATCTTGTCATACGCCGCGCGGATCAGCGGGTAAGTAAATCCCTGCGGTGTCTGAATCATCCAGACATGCGCCCGTTCCGGCGTCACAGAGGCAAATCCGTCCGCATCCGCCAGCTTGACCGTATCCTTTGACGGCATGCCTGCCACTGCTGCGCTATAACTTCGTATATCTGATACGATACGTTCAATCATCGGCTCGTCCACAAACGGACGCGCCCCGTCATGAATCAGGACGCAGTCCCCCTCCCCATAGGAAAGCTGGCTGCCGAGCGCCTTTAAACCCTCGTAGACCGAATGGTAGCGCTCTTTTCCGCCCGCAACGATAGTGCGCACCTTGGAAAATCCATATTTTCCTACAATCTCGTCCCGGCAGTACGCGATCTCATCCGCCCCGGTCACCAGAATCACATCATCGACCCGGCTCTCCTCAAACGCGTGAAGAGCATACCAGATGACCGGCTTTTTCTCCAGAAGGAGAAACTGCTTCTGAATCTTGCTTTTCATCCGTTTTCCCTGTCCGGCTGCCAGAACGATAGCGGCGGTGCGGGTCGGATGCGGTGTAATTTTCTCTTTCCCAAATTGATCCAATGTATGTTCCATCTCGTTTCTCCTCCATGCCAGAACGATCTCTTAAAACACTCTTTTTCCACTTTTTGTCAAATCAATATTTTAAAAAAACTAACCGCAAAACAATTCTTCCTGAAAAAATTTGTATTATCTCTCGCCCAGCTTCAAATTCGGCACCGCATTCAGATCCCAGCCTGCGCGCGCGCCCTTCTTATATTCATAGTACGCCGCCGCGCCGATCATCGCCGCATTGTCCGTACAGAAGATCGGTGACGGATGGAAGAACTGGATGCCCGCCTCTTTACAGGCCTTCTCCATGCCCGCCCGGAGAGCGGAGTTGGATGCCACACCGCCGGCGATCGCCACGCGCTTATAGCCGTGCTGTTTCGCCGCCTCGATCGTGCGCGATACCAATACTTCCACAACCGCATTCTGGAACGAAGCCGCCAGATCCGGCACATTGATCTCCTCGCCCATCATTTTCGCATGGTTAATATAATTTAAGACCGCCGATTTTAAGCCGCTGAAGCTGAAATCATACGGATTGTCGCCCACTTTTGCCCGTGGAAACTCAATCGCATGTGGATTTCCCTCTTTTGCCGCCTTATCAACCTTCGGGCCGCCCGGATAACCGAGCCCGACCGCGCGTGCCACCTTGTCAAACGCCTCGCCTGCTGCATCGTCTCGGGTGCGTCCCAGAATCTCAAATTCGCCATAATCTTTCACAATCACCAGATGTGTATGTCCGCCTGACACGATCAGGCACATGAACGGCGGTTCCAGATCCGGATTTTCGATGAAATTTGCCGATACGTGCCCCTCGATATGGTGTACGCCGACCAGCGGCTTCTTCGCCGCATACGCGAGTGCTTTGGCTTCCGCCACACCAACCAAAAGCGCGCCAACCAGCCCTGGACCGTAGGTAACTGCAATCGCCGTCATCTCCTCCAGACTCATATGTGCCTCTGTCAGCGCCTCTTCAATAACCTGGTTGATCTTCTCGATATGCTTTCTCGACGCAATCTCCGGCACAACGCCGCCAAACAGCGTGTGAAGATCGATCTGGGAAGATATGATATTGGAAAGAACGGTACGTCCGTTTTTCACGACTGAAGCTGCCGTCTCATCACAGGAACTCTCGATTGCAAGAATGTAAACATCTTCTGATGGGTGTCCGTTTTCTGTATCATGCACGGAAATCTCTGCCCCCGATACCGAAGCTTTCCCTGATCCCCGTTCCAATGCTCCTGAAACTGGCATTTCCATCCGTTCTTCCTTCTTTTCTTCTATATTCTCTCTCTTTTCTTCCGTCTGCATCGCCCTTACTCCTCATCAAATCCCAGCTCTGCCGTCCAGCCATCGCGGGCGGCTTTCGCTCTCGGGAATATCTCACGCACTTTATCCATATAATCATCCGGACGGATGAGCGACGGGCTGTAATGAGTCAGCCACATTTCCTTCGGCTGGGCCTCCTTCGCCAGGTGCGCCGCCTCCTGGAATGTCATATGCTTGTATTCTCTCGCCTTGGCTTCTTTCCCGTCCTCGCCGTACATGCCTTCACAGATAAACAGATCCGCATCCTTCGCGTACTCCGCAATTACCGGAAGCGGTCTCGTATCGGTACAGTATGACACCTTGATTCCCTTCCGGTCACCTCCGAGCACCATATCCGGTGTCAGCGTTCTGCCTTCCTCCTCGATCGTCTCCCCCTTCTGCAGGCGGCTCCAGAACTTCTGCGGAATCTCCTGCGCCCGCGCGCGTTCCACATCGAACCGTCCCTTTCTCGGAATCGAAATCGAGTACCCATAACAGGTCACATTATGGTTGACCCGGTACGCATCGATCACATACGGTCCAATCTGAAGCTGCTGTCTCGGCTCCGTCAGCTCGATAAACTCAAGCGGAAACGGCAATTCCGGCGCGATCGTCCGCAGTGCCGTCACCACGCGTTCCAGTCCCTTCGGTCCAATCATCGTGATCGGCTCCGTCCGCTCCGCATTTCCCATCGTCAACAAAAGTCCCGGCAGACCGCTGATATGATCCGCGTGATAATGTGTAAAACAAATCACATCCACCGGCTTCGGGCTCCAGCCCTTTTCTTTCAACGCAATCTGCGTGCCTTCCCCGCAGTCTATCAGCAAATTGCTGCCCGAGCAGCGGACCATCAAAGCCGTCAGCCACCGATACGGCAGCGGCATCATCCCGCCCGTTCCCAGCAAACATACATCTAACATGAAACATCCTCTTTTCTATTAAATAAATGATTCATAATAAATCTTTTTAATTAAAAGTCATGCAAAAAGCTGTCAAAACACCTTTTCTCCTAACTCCCATATCATTTAATAATATCATAAAGAAATACTATGTTGCAAGCCAGAAATTCAGCAATCCAATTCACTGGAGAGACGCAGATGGCGCACCGCCTGTCCCGCGTTTTTCCGTGCCCCTCACGACTCTACAATAGTTCCGTCCTCTCCTCCTTATCTGCCTCAATCAGAAATTCCCGCGTCACTCCATCATAGCACTCCTCGCACAGATCAAAATGATGCACCTCCCCATCTTTCTCCGAAAAATAGTCCCATGCCACATCAAAATGCGCCGCTCCTTCGCGCAGAATGCCTTCTTTCACCGCCAGCTTCTTTCCGCACCGGTTGCAGACAACCGACAGAAGAATGCCGCTCTCTCCATATTTTCTCATGCTCTCCTCGCCTTTCTCTTCTATATACGCAAAATGGAGAAGCCATGTCCTCCACAGCTTCTCCATCATTATACTGTTTTTTATACCGGTTTTTAAGCGGAAAGTGCTGGAAATACTTACAGTACCTTATATCCCTTCGATGTCAGGCAGATGCTGACCTCCCTCACATCGTCCGTGTGAAGCACCATAACCGGCTTGCCAGAATCACGATTGAAGGAGAGATACAGGTAATCTACATTGATATTGCTCTCTTCGAGGGAAATTAACAGACGGTTGAGTGCTCCGACCTCGTCATCCAGTTCGACGCCAAGCACCTCTGTCAGACGGCAGAGATAACCAGCTTCCGCCAGCACTTTCTCCGCGTGCTCTGGATTAGAAACAACCATACGGATAATACCGTACTCCGCACTGTCATTCGTGATCGAACCCCAGATGTTAATATTCTCCTTCTGAAGAAGGGATGTAATATTCTGTAAACGTCCTTTCTTATTCTCTGCAAAAATAGATACCTGACTCAGCATATGAACCTCCTACCGTTCTTTTCTCTTAATTTAGCACTGTAAAGTGTTACGCTTTTATCTGTTAAACAGTATACTCATTTCCATTTCATCTGTCAATGCTTTTTCCGCTTCTTTTCCAATAAATCAGCGCATCTTCCGTCGGCCCGCTGTAATAATTCTTCCGAATCGCCTCTTTCTGAAAGCCATACGCCTCATACAGCGCAATCGCCGGGGCATTGGATGCACGCACCTCCAAGGTGATATCCTCGACGTTTTCTTCCTCTGCTTCCCTTAACAGCCGTTCCATCAGAAGCCGCCCATAGCCGCGCCCCCGGCACGCGTCGTGAACCGCGATCCGCATCAGCTCGCCTTCCCCGGCAATGACGCGGAAATTGCTGTAGCCACAGACGGTTTCATCCTCTTTCAGCACCCAGACTTTATCCCAGCTGCTCGTCAGCAGATCCTGTAAAAGCTTCTCCGACCATGCATCCGAAAAGCATTCCAGTTCCAGTGCCCGGACCGCAGGAAGATCTCCCGGCTGTAAATCCACTATTTGAACACAAAGCTCTTTTTGCGTTCCCGTTCCTGCCGCCATTATTTCTTCTCCACAACCACAATACCGGCTGCCAGCTTATCCATCTCGCCCTGGCGCTCTGCGACCTCGCGCTCGCGCTCCGCCTGCGATTTCCGCAGATAATCCGGCTTGTGCTCGGCTGCCGTCTCGGTCTTTCCCTCTGCCAGATACACTGCGCCAAGCGCTGCCACCGCCGAAGCTCGCTGACGGCTCGCCTGTGCCGGTGCAAACGAATACGGCACCTTCATCTCTTCCTCGATCACCGCCCGGTTGACCGGCACACCGTCCCCCAGGAAAATCACGCGCTCGCCGCGCTCATTTAACTCGGCAATCAACGCATGGATATCCGTAATGCACTGTTCTTTCACAATCTCGAACTTCTCTTCATACCGATAGAGCCCCGTGTACACCTGCTGCCGTCTCGCATCCAGCATCGGGCAGATGAGCGCCGAAGCCCCGTACAGACAATATCCCATCGCATCCATCGTCGGCACATGGATCAGCGGCTTCCCAAGCGCCAGTCCCAGTCCTTTCGCTGTCGCAGAGCCAATCCTAAGCCCCGTAAAAGAGCCCGGACCGCCGGATACAGCGATTGCATCGATGCTTTCCAACGGCACCTCCAGCATTTTCACAATCTCATCAATCATCGGAAGAAGTGTCTGCGAATGCGTTTTTTTCTGATTCACCGTATATTCCGCCGTGATCACATCATCCGTAACAATAGCAACCGATGCCACCAGGGATGCGCTTTCGATTCCCAAAATTCTCATTTTCTCTTTCCTCCTGTCGCCGGCTACTGCTCGTTTACTGAAATTTTCCGGTAATCAAAGCCCTTTTCCAGATCCTTTTCAATCGTGATCTGGATCGGATGTTCCGGCAGGATCTCGCGGATGCGCTCCGACCATTCGATCAGGCAGATGCCCTCGCCGTAGAAATAGTCCTCATAGCCAATCTCATCCATCTCGTCCACATCGCCGAGACGATATACATCAAAATGGTAGAGCGGCAGGCGCCCATCGTCGTACTCCTGCACGATCGTGAAAGTCGGGCTGTTGACCGGTTCCTGAATTCCAAGTCCCGCGGCAAACCCCTGCGTAAAAACCGTCTTTCCTACGCCCAGATCACCATTCAAACAATACACCTGCCCTGCCTGCGCTTCCATTCCAAGCTTTTTTCCAAACGCATACGTCTCTTCCGGGCTGTTTGTTTCTATCATCATGCTCGAATTCCTCTTCTCTTTTCCTGCGGCAGATTTCTTGTAAGCATACTGAGAAAAATCTGCTCCTCCGAACCTCTGAACACGCGCTTCGGCATCAGGTACGCCTTGTCTCGACCCAGGTAAAGCACATATATTCCCGCGATCTTTTTCACTTTTACCAGCTTATCCCAGCTGATCTCACCCTTGCCGTTCGCCTGGCGGGCACGGATGCCCTCGTCTCCAATGTGAAATACAATCTCAGCTCCCGTTTTCGCATCCCCGGCGGTGCGCTCTGCCTGTTTCCAGATTGCAAAAATCTGAAAGCCTGTCAAGGCAATCACTCCCAGAATCACCAGATTCGTCACCTGCGTTCCCAGACGTTCCTCGCTGGCTGCCGCTGCAATAATAACGAGCACCGTCAGTATGATGCATCCGATTCCACGCAGTCCCGCCCAGAAATTGTACATCGAATAAATAAAAATCTCTTTTGGCTGTATTTTTACACGTAAGTCCATTTTATCTTCTCCCTAATTTTCTATGCCTTATCCGCCGCCCCATTCCAGTCAGCGCTCCTGCATCCTATAACCAACGGCTGAATCTGCCGTGGTTTACTTCGTCTCCCGGATTTTCATCGTCAGCGAAATGCGCTTCTTCGCCACATCAACCGCCAGCACCTTGACCTCCACGATATCCCCGACGCTGACCGCCTCCAGCGGATGCTTGATATAGCGGTCTGTCATCTGGGACACGTGAACCAGACCATCCTGATGCACGCCGATATCCACAAACGCACCGAAATCAATGACATTCCGCACGGTTCCTTTTAAAATCATGCCCGGCTTCAAATCCTTCATTTCCAGCACATCTGTGCGGAGAATCGGCTTCGGCATCTCCTCACGCGGGTCGCGCGCCGGTTTTTCCAACTCGCTCACGATATCGAGTAAGGTCGGCTCGCCGATCGAAAGCTCTTTTGCCAGCTTTGCCGTATCCGCGATCTCCTTGCGGATATTGCGGATGCCGCCCGCCGCGATCTCCTTCGGATCATGTCCAAGCTGCTTTAAAAGTGCCTCCGCTGCTTTATAGCTCTCCGGGTGCACACTCGTCGCATCGAGCGGATTCTTGCCGCCCTGGATCCGCATAAATCCGGCGCACTGTTCATACGCCTTCGGTCCCAGCTTCGCCACCTTCAAAAGCTCACGGCGCGTTGAAAATGCGCCATTCTCCTCCCGATATGCCACGATATTTTTCGCAATCGTCTTGTTAATGCCGGAAATATAGGCGAGCAGAGGCGCCGATGCCGTATTCAGATCCACGCCGACCTTATTTACGCACGTTTCCACCACGCCCTGTAGCGCTTCGCTTAAATTTTTCTGGTTCATATCATGCTGGTACTGACCGACTCCAATGGATTTCGGATCAATTTTTACCAGCTCCGCCAGCGGATCCTGCAGGCGTCTCGCGATCGATGCCGCACTTCTCTGTCCGACGTCAAACTGCGGAAATTCCTCCGTCGCCAGCTTGCTCGCCGAATAAACCGACGCGCCCGCCTCATTGACGATGACATACTGAACTTTCTCCGGAATTTCTTTTAAGAGTTCCACGATGATCTGCTCAGATTCTCGGCTTGCCGTACCATTCCCCACTGAGATCAGGGAAATGCCGTACTTGCGGATCAGCTTTTTCACGATCTCCTTCGACTCTTCCACGCGGTTCTGCGGCGCAGTCGGGTAAATGACCGTCGTATCGAGCACTTTTCCCGTCTCATCCACAACTGCCAGCTTGCAGCCCGTCCGGAATGCCGGATCCCAGCCGAGCACCACGCATCCTGCGATCGGCGGCTGCATCAGGAGCTGTTCCAGGTTCTTGCCAAATACCTGAATCGCGCCGTTCTCTGCCGTTTCTGTCAGCCCCGCGCGGATCTCGCGCTCGATCGCCGGTCCGATCAGGCGGCGGTAGCTGTCCAGAATCACTTCTTCCATCACGTGCGCCGCATCCCCATCCGGGCGGATAATCAGCTGTTTCTCCATATACCGGACAATCTGCTCCTCCGGCGCTATAAGCTTCACGCTCAGAATCTTCTCTTTCTCACCGCGGTTGATCGCCAGCACACGGTGTCCCGCCAGCTTTTTGACTGGTTCGGAGAAATGATAGTACATCTCGTACACCGACTGTATCTTCTCATCCTTTGCGGATGCCTCCAAAAGACCGTCCTGCATCGTCTTTTTACGTGCGTAGTTGCGGTATTTTGCCATCTCGCTGATCTGCTCAGCCAGAATATCACGCGCGCCGTCTATTGCCTCTGAAACATCTGCAACACCCTTTTCTTCCGACACGTACTTCGCCGCCTCCGCCTCCAGGCTGCCGCCCGCTTCCTGCTTGTAAATCCAGACTGCTAACGGTTCCAGCCCTTTCTCACGGGCAATTCCGGCACGGGTGCGCCGTTTCGGGCGGTACGGAAGATAAAGATCTTCCACCGCAACCAGCGTCGCCGCATCGCGGATCTGTTTCTCCAGCGCCGGAGTCAGCTTCTCCTGGGCGCGGATCGCACCGATCACCTGCTCCTTTTTATCCTCCAGATTCCGAAGATAGCGCAGACGCTCATCTAGCTGGCGCAGCACCTCATCATTCAGGGAACCGGTCGCCTCCTTGCGGTAGCGCGCGATGAACGGGATCGTGTTTCCCTCATCGATCAGCTTTACCGCCGCTTCGACCTGATTTCTCCCTATCTGAAGCTCTTCTTTCAATGCCTGTATAATATCCATGCAAAAACTCTCCTTCAATATCAATACGCTGTTTAATCATACCATTCCAGCGCATATTTCGCAAGTCAATGCCTAACTGGACAAGCGGCTTTATTCATGATACACTTTTATCGGATTCAATCCGCCAGATGGGCATAGATTTTGTTTTGCCCTATTCAGCGGCTGTCTCTAATTTTCAGAAAAGGATGTAGCTGTTTTCTTTTTTCACAGTTATGAAAGGATTAGATATACGATGAGTTATTACGATGAAACACCTTCTCCGAAGGAACATTCAGATACAAATGAAACCCGGCGCAATCGTTCGCGCCGCTATGCCACGATGTCAATGATGTGCGGCATCTTCGCATTTTTCTCCCTGTTTTTGAGTTTTTCCGCCGCGATTCTGCTCGGAATGTCGGCGAATGTACTGTTTGTCCTATCCAAGGAGGAAGGACAGCCGCGGCGCGGCAGCGCAGTGGTCGGGCTAATACTGGGAGTTATGTCTACCATCTTTGGAGTAGTTGAGTTTTTCTGCCTGATCCAGGTGTACCATATGATTACGGATCCGCAATATGCGCCGTTTTTTGATCAGGCAATGGAGTTGTATGAGAGTTTGATTGGTCCGTTACAATAAAATGATTGGCAAGAGGACCTTTTTCTGTGTATTTCTTGCGTTAAAAAGCACACCGCGTCATGAATGACTTTGGCGTGCTTTTTACTTTATATCCTATTTTGTATAGCGAATCGTCTGGCGGATATCTTCCTCGAATACCGCTGCCAGTTTCCGGAAGCGTGCTTCGGTCATTTCTCCGGTTATGACCGCAAATTCGTCCATCTCCGGGAGTTCGATGGTTTCTGCTTCACCGAAGGCTGCACGCACATCGGCAAGTTTGTCGGCTGATTTGCCTGCCAGTCGGAGGAAGTAGCTGAAGGTTACTTCGCCCATCGGTGCAACTGGCTGTTTTTCGTCGGTCCAGCCGGTCGGGATGTTGTCTTCCATGTGTCCGGCGATCTCTACGATGTCGCTGACGACTGCGCTGGCGGTCGGGAGTTTTCCGGCGCCGCTGCCGTAGAACATGACGGTTCCAAGTGTATTGCCGCGAACCATGACTGCATTGTATACGTCATTGACTGCAAAGAGCGGATGATCCGGTCCGATCATCATCGGGCATACATAGACGCTGGCTTTATTGCCTTCCATGCGGCTGGTTCCAAACAGTTTAATCGAAGTTCCCAGCTTTGCCGCATATTTGAAATCAGTATCGGTAATCTTTGTGATGCCCTCGGTCGGCACATCTTCGTAATTTACTTCTTTTCCAGTTGCCAGTGAGGTAAGAATCGTGATCTTGCGGCAGGTATCGTAGCCTTCTACGTCTGCCTCCGGGTTGCGCTCTGCATATCCGAGTTCCTGCGCTTTCTTCAAGGCTTCCTCAAAGGTCTGACCTTCTCTTGCCATCTTGGTAAGGATATAGTTGGTTGTACCGTTTAAGATACCGCTGATTTCCTCGATCTTCTCGCCTGCAAGAGACTGAGTCAGCGGACGCAGAAGCGGAATGCCGCCGCCTACGCTGGCTTCGAAGAGGAAGTTTAAGTTCTTCTCGCGTGCAATCGCCAGAAGCTCGGTGCCGTGTGCCGCTACAAGTGCCTTGTTGGAGGTCACAACGTGCTTACCGGCTAACAGGCACGCTTTTGCAAACTTGTATGCCGGATTGACGCCGCCCATCGCCTCCACAACGATCTCTACTTCTTCGTCTTTTTCAATGATCTCAAAATCATGAACAATCTGCGCTTCGTGCGGATCACCCGGAAATTCACGCAGATCCAGAATATATTTTACTGCAATCTCTTTGCCGGTTTTTTCTGTGATTTTGTCTTTGTTGGTTTCTAATACTTCTACGACTCCGGAACCAATTGTTCCATAGCCCATCACTGCTACCTGAATCATAATCTTTACTCCCTGGCTATAATTTTTACGTTGTGTACTCCCGAATTTTCTTCCATCTCTTCGACCATATGCGATATATTTCCGGTATCCGAGCGGACTTCCACGCTGAGTGTCAGCGTCGCCACATTGTTGACCGGAATACTCTGATGAATCGTCAGAATATTCGCCTTGTAAATCGCTACGATATGAAGAAGATCCGATAAAAGTCCCTGTTCATCATCCATCTGCAGCACCATGGTAATCGTTTTGCCCTTGGCGTTGTCGTAAAATGGAAAAATATCGTCCTTATACTTATAAAAGGAACTCCGGCTGATCCCAAGCTGGTCGGTCGCCTCCTGAATCGTCATCGCCTTTTCCGACGCAATGAGCTTCTTCGCTTCCGCCACCTTCAAAAGGACTTCCGGCACTGCTTTCTGCTTTAACAGATAATACTTTGTCTTTTCTTCCATTCCATCTCCGCTTATGTACGCACCAGAAATACATTTGTGTTTACCAGGAAGATATTATCACATTTATTGACGCTCTGCAATCTATTTTTTTCATAATAATCGAATTGTATCTGTAAAAAAACAGCCTGAACTGACGGCACTCGACAGAGTGTTTTCTTCTCTGTCAAACTTTTGTGCCGCCAATCCAGGCTGATTTATCTTCTTTTACGCCTCTTCTGTCTTCTGGTTTTTCAGGCTGATCCACTTTAAATACGCACTGATAAACAGATCAATATCTCCATCCATTACCGCGTTCACATTGCCATTTTCAGCGTTCGTCCGGTGATCCTTGACGAGCGTGTACGGCTGCATAACGTAGGAACGGATCTGGTTTCCGAAGTTAATGTCCTTGACATCGCCGCGGATGTCGGACAACTTCTCGGCATTCTCCTGTTGTTTGAGCAGGTACAGCTTTGCCTTTAACATCTGCATCGCCTTGTCCTTGTTCTGGAACTGGGAACGCTCATTCTGGCACTGTACGACGATACCGGTCGGCAGATGCGTGATACGGATCGCGGAGGACGTCTTGTTGATATGCTGTCCACCGGCACCACTCGAGCGATAAGTATCGATCCGCAGATCGTCCGGATTAATCTCCACATCCAGATCTTCTTCAATATCCGGCATGACATCACAGGAAACGAATGAGGTCTGACGCTTGCCAGCCGCGTTGAACGGGGAAATACGGACCAGACGATGGACGCCTTTCTCCGATTTCAGGTAGCCGTAGGCATTTTCGCCGTTGACCTGCAGTGTGATGGACTTAAGTCCCGCCTCGTCGCCGTCCAGGAAATCAAGCACCTCGGTCGTAAAGCCCTTTTTGTCCGCCCAACGCTGGTACATACGATACAGCATACTGCACCAGTCCATCGCTTCGGTACCGCCCGCGCCCGCGTTCAGCTTAAGGATCGCGTTGCAGCCGTCGTACTCGCCGGACAGGAGTGTCTTTGTGCGGAGTTCTTCCAGCTCTTTGACGAACTCATCTAACATCTCCTGAATCTCCGGAATCATCGCCGGGTCATTTTCCTCATAGCCCATCTCGATCATGACCTGGATATCCTCATACTGCTGTTCAAGGTGCTTGTAGCCATCCACTGTATCTTTGAGATTTTTCGCCTCACGGACCGTCTTGGTCGAGCGCTCCGGATCATCCCAGAAGCCCGGTTCTTCCATTGATTTGTCAAGCTCCGTGATGCGGCGCTCCTTATTTTCCAGATCCAGGGAATCCTTGACCTCTTTCAGCGTCTCATCGTAGGTTGATAATGTATACTTAAACTGATCTAATTCAACCATGCTCTCACCTTCTCCATTCTCATCTATCTGCTGCCATTTTCCTCAACGGTTCAGCATTCTTTCAGTTATATTTTGTTACGGATCACACACATATAGACCGTAACTCTTTTTTATATTTGGAAAAATTCCCGGAACCAGGTATTTCGCCATAGTTTCGGGAATTTTCTGCACAGACTGCTGTAAAATCACGGTAGCCTGTCTTCTTTCATCTATTAATTCTTCGCGTACAGCTTCCGTCCACAGCACTGTTTGTACTTCTTGCCGGAACCGCATGGGCACGGATCGTTCGGGTAAATCTTCTTCTCCTCACGCTTCTTCGGTGCCTGCACGGTGCTGTCGTCACGGTTGGTTCCCGTTACCTTGGCAGCCGGTTCACGCTCGACCTTCTGCTCTGCACGGATGTGGAACAGAATACGGACGGTATCCTCACGGATCGCTGCCGTCATGCTGTCGAACATCTCATAGCCGCTCATCTTATACTCAACCAGCGGGTCTCTCTGACCATATGCCTGCAGACCGATGCCCTCGCGCAACTGATCCATATCGTCGATATGAGCCATCCACTTTGCATCAACCACTTTCAGAAGGATCACGCGCTCCATCTCGCGTACCTGTTCCGCGCTTGTAAACTCTGCCTCGCGTGTCTCATAAAGCTTCGTTGCCGCCTCTTTGAGCATATGTTTCAGCTCATTTTTCTTCATATGCTGCTGGTCTTCCGTCAGCTGAATCGGCTCTAACGGGATAACCGGAAGCAGCAGGGAATTTAACTCGGACAGATCCCACTCAGCCGGTTCCTGCTCATCAGAGATGGACATATCTACGGCGTTTTCTACGATATCCGTGATCATCTTCATGATAACGGAACGCATATTCTCGCCATCCAGTACACGGCGGCGCTCTGCGTAGATTGCCTCACGCTGCTCGTTCATAACCTCGTCGTATTTTAACAGGTTCTCGCGGATACCGTAGTTGTTGGTCTCGATCTTCATCTGTGCTTTCTCAATCGCCTTGGAAAGCATCTTGTGCTCGATCTGCTCGTTCTCCGGAACGCCGAGGGCATTGAACATGCTCATTAACTTGTCAGAACCGAAGAGGCGCATCAGATCGTCCTCAAGGGAGATATAGAAGCGGGACTCACCCGGATCGCCCTGACGTCCTGCACGTCCGCGGAGCTGATTATCGATACGTCTGGACTCATGACGCTCTGTACCAATGATCTTTAAGCCGCCGAGAGCCTTTGACTCGTCGTCAAGCTTGATATCGGTACCACGGCCTGCCATGTTCGTCGCGATAGTCACCGCGCCGTGAATACCGGCCTGAGCTACGATCTCAGCCTCCAGCTCATGGTACTTTGCGTTTAAGACTTTATGCGGAACCCCGCGCTTCTTTAACATCTGGCTTAACATCTCAGATGTCTCGATGGTGATCGTACCGACGAGGACCGGCTGTCCTTTCTCGTGGGCCTTTACGATCTCCTCAACAACTGCATGGAATTTCTCTTTCTTTGTCTTATATACCGCGTCATTTAAGTCTTTACGGATAACCGGACGGTTTGTCGGGATCACGATAACGTCCATACCGTAGATATTGCGGAACTCTTTCTCCTCCGTCTGGGCTGTACCGGTCATACCGCCTTTTTTCGCATACTTATTAAAGAAGTTCTGGAATGTGATCGTTGCGAGGGTTCTGGACTCTCTCTTAACGTTTACATGCTCCTTCGCCTCAATGGCCTGATGGAGACCATCGGAGTAACGGCGGCCCGGCATGATACGTCCTGTGAACTCATCAACGATCAGGACCTCGTCGTCCTTGACCACATAGTCCTTATCGCGGAACATGAGGTTATGGGCGCGGAGGGCAAGGATGATATTGTGCTGGATCTCCAGATTTTCCGCATCCGCAAGGTTGTCGATATGGAAGAATGCCTCGACCTTCTTAACACCCTGTTCTGTCAGGTTTACGACTTTCTCTTTCTCATTTACGATGAAATCGCCGGTCTCGGTGATCTCCTCGCCCATGATGGCGTTGAGCTTGTTAAACTCGCCGGATTCCTCACCGCGGACTAACTGCTTTGCGAGAACATCGCAGACCTCATAGAGCTTTGTGGATTTTCCACTCTGTCCGGAAATGATAAGCGGGGTTCTCGCCTCATCGATCAATACGGAGTCCACCTCATCGATGATACAGTAGTCGAGATCACGGAGTACCATCTGCTCTTTGTAGATCGCCATATTGTCACGAAGGTAATCGAAACCGAGCTCGTTGTTTGTAACATAAGTGATGTCACACTGGTAAGCGGCTTTTCTCTCCTCGGAGGTCATGGAGTTTAATACCACGCCGACCTTTAAGCCGAGGAACTCATGAACCTGTCCCATCCACTCAGCATCACGCTTTGCAAGGTAATCATTG